>Ga0172370_10000785_pt1 | contig 49605 bp, 36 predicted proteins | sample LakKiv5m_FD_114538 | JGI IMG/M metagenome (GOLD analysis project Ga0172370, IMG submission 114538) | Freshwater microbial communities from Kabuno Bay, South-Kivu, Congo - kab_022012_11.5m | ecosystem: Environmental > Aquatic > Freshwater > Lake | place: Democratic Republic of the Congo...
CTTCAGGAGTCCGGCCTGCAGCGCTTCGAGCCGCGGCCCGAGCCACGCGCGGGCCAGCAGGTCGCGCGCGAGCTCGGTGGCCAGCCAGTCGTCGCCGGTCGGACGCTCCCAGCGACCCTTGAAGCCCTCGAAGCGGCAGGCCGGCTCCGGCGCCACGTCGATCTCGAGGGTCTGGCGTACGGGCTCGAGGTGGATCTCGCCGTTGATCGTCACGGCCAGCGACTCGCGGCTCACGCGGCGCTCGCCCTTGAAGTGGCAGCGCACGGTCTCGGTCAGCTTGCCGGCTTCGGTCTTCAACGCGGCCTGCTGCGCGGTCACCTCGGCCAACTCCTTCTGGATCTCGGCCAGCTGTTCGGTGCCGCGGCGCTCCTCGAGCCCGGGCTCGGCCTGACGCGAGACCGCGCGTACCTGCGCCAGCCCGGCGAGGCGTCCCTTCAGGTCGGTGGCCTTGCGGGTCAGCTGCGTGACGCGGTTCTCGGCCATCGACAACGAGCGCGCCACCTTGGCGTACTCGGGGCTCGCGTACGCGAACTCGCGCGCCAGCGCCTCCTTGGCCGTGGTGGTGCCCAGGGGACGGACGACCTCGACGACGTAGCGGCGTTCCTCGTTCGGGTCGCGGACCGGGTAGGCCCGGGCGAAGAAGGCCTCGAGCTTCTCGGCCAACCCGGGCACCGCCTGGGTGTCGCCGGCGACCAGCACGCGGCCCGGCAAGCCCGTGGCCAGGCCCTTGAGCGCACCGTCGAGCCGGTCGCGCAGGTGCCAGTCGGGCGGCGCGAAGGGCAGGGCCAGCAGCACGTCGCGCACGAGCAGGCCACGGCGTGAGCCGGTCAGGAAGGCCGCCACGCGCCGGTAGAACGTGTCGCGGATGGCGTCGCGCAGCGACCGGCCGTCGCCGCCGTCGCTCACGAAGCCCGATGCGCGGATGGCGGCGTAGTCGTTGTAGAGCTCGAGCCAGCGCGGGACGGCCGTGGCCAGGCGCTCGGCCCCCTCGTCGGAGGGCACGGCGCCGTAATCGAGGCCGTCGGCGTCCTGGCGGGCCATGCGCACGGGTCGGTAGTCGCCCCTGGCCTTCTTCGGGAACAGCCCGGCGGCCTCGCCCGAGGCGAGCACCAGGTTGGCCTCGGCGTCGAGCGCGAAGCCCGGGTCCTCGACGATTGACGCGTACAGGTCGACGGGCGTCGACGACTCGCCGTCGTCGACCAGGCGGCGATTGCCGATCAGGGTGCCGTGGCCGGCGTGCAGGCGCCCGGCGCCCGCGCCGCGCGAGAAGACCGGGCCGACGTTGTCGGCGAACACGCACGCCAGGCTGTACAGGTCGCCGCGAACGAGGATGAGCGAGGGCGCGCGTCCGCGTGCGACCAGCGAGTGCGCCACGCGCATCACGCGCCCGGGCGAGTCGAAGCGGGCCAGCGGCCTGCCCAGGTCGAGCGCGCGGACGTTGCGGAGTGACAGGTCGGCGTCGCGCGCGTCGATGGCGGGGTCGAGCACGACCGCTCCCTCGGCGCGTACCGTCACGTTCTCGAGCGAGAGCCCGCCCCCGTCGGTCACCCGCAGCCCGGCCTCGGAGATCAGCAGCTCGCTGCGGCCCTGGGCGTCGCCCACCACGCGCAGGTGCTTGCCCTTCACGTCGAGCACGCCGCGGAACAGGCCGGGCGCCAGCTCGAGCGTGTCGTCGGCGGCGGCGAAGAGGAGCGCCTCGCCCAGGTCGCGGTACGTCACCTGGTTCGACGCCAGGCGCACGCGCCCCATGGCGGCGGCCGCGTCGGTCCCGGCGGCGCCCGAGGTCCCGCCGCAGCCGGAAACGAGGATCGCGACCACGAGCGCCGCGACGGTGAAGCCCTGCCTGACGTGCATCCCCACCCTCCTCACGTCGTGTTTTTCCACGAGAATCGAATACGTGGTGTACCATGCCGCTTCCCTCGCGGCAAGAAACGAGCCTAGTATCGCCGCATGGCCGAGATCGTCGTCGCTGCGCTGAACGCGCGCTACATCCATCCCTCGCTCGGCAGCCGCTCGCTGCTCGCGAACCTGGGGCCGCTGGCGGATCGGGCGCACCTGGTCGAGGCGCTCGCGTCCGATCGGCCGCTCGACGTGGCCGAGCGGGTGCTGGCCGAGGCGCCGCGCGTGGTGGGGCTGGGCGTCTACGTGTGGAACGCCGAGGCGGTCGCGCGCACGGTGGCGATCCTGAAGCGCGCGGCCCCCGAGGTACGGATCGTGCTGGGCGGGCCCGAGCTCCTGGCCGATCCGGAGCGGCACCCCGCGGCACGGGAGGCCGACGTGCTGGTCGTGGGCGAGGGCGAGCACGCCTTCCGCGACGTGTGCTCCCGTGCGCTGGAAGGCGGCGACGTCGGCGCGCGGGTCGTGGTGGCATCGCCCCCTGATCTCCGCCAGGTCGTGCTGCCCGACGCGCTCTACTCGGACGACGATCTGGCCCATCGTTTCGTCTACGTGGAGACGACGCGCGGCTGCCCGTTCCGATGCGCGTTCTGCCTGTCGGCGCTCGACCCGTGCGTGCGCCCGTTCCCTCTCGCGCGAGTCCAGGCGGCCCTGCGCGGCCTGCTGGAGCGCGGCGCCCGCGGCTTCAAGCTCGTCGACCGCTCGTTCAACGCCGACCCGCGGCGCGCCGAGTCCCTGCTCCGCTTCCTGCTGGAGCGCTGGCACGACGGCCTGCACCTGCACCTCGAATGGCTCCCCGGACGCGTTCCTCCGCGGCTCGTCGAGCTTCTGGCCGCGTTCCCGCCGGGGGCCGTCCAGCTCGAGGTGGGCATCCAGACGTGGAACCCCAAGGTCTCCGGGCTCCTCGACCGACCGTGCCGGCCGGCGAGGATCGAGCGGGGGCTCGCGACGCTCCTGGAGCGGACCGGCGTTCACCTGCACACCGATCTCATCGCGGGGCTGCCGGGCGAAGACCTCGCCTCGTTCGCCGCCGGGTTCGACCGGCTGGCGGGCCTCGGGGTGCACGAGATCCAGGCGGGTACGCTGAAGCTCCTGCCCGGCGCGCCTCTCGCCCGGCTGGTCGCCCCCTTCGACCTGCGCTTCGATCCCTCCCCGCCCTACGAGGTGCTCTCCACGGCCGCGATCCCCTTCCCCGAGATGCAGCGCTTGAAGCGCTTCGCCCGCGCCTGGGACCTGGTCGGGAACTCGGGCAACTTCGGCCGTACGCTGCCGCACCTGCTGGCGGGCTCGAGTGCGTTCGAGGCGTTCGACGCCTTCGCCGGGCAGCTGTGGCGGCGGCTGGGGCGCACCGGGGGCGTGGCGCTCGACACGCTCGTGGCCGAGGTCTTCCACTGGCTGGTCGCCGATCGGGGGCTCCCGGCCGCCGGGGTGGCGGCCGAGTTGGCCGCCGACTGGGCGGCCGGTGGACGGCGGGGGGTCCCCGAGGCCCTGCGCCCGTGGCTCGAGGGGCGGGCCGTGGCGGTCGCGTCCCCTGCGCCCCGGGGGCTGCGTCGACAGGCGCGTCACCGCGCGTGACGACCGGGCGCCTCCCGGTTCCGGGGTGCCGTTCTCGATCGCGCGTGGTAAGCTCCCCGCGCACTCGCCCCGGGGAGATCCGCATGCAGAGCACGCGTTCCGGTGAACCCGCCCGCTGGCTGGGCGTCGAGCTCGCCGATCGCTACGCCCCCGAGCTCGCTCCGAGCGCCGTGTGCGGGCTCGATCCCGGCGAGGGAGGGCTGGTCGCTCGGTTCTGGGGCTGGACGTGGGATCCGCCCGCTGCGCCGCTCGACGTGGACCCCTTGCAGGACGAGGTGCGCGCCGCCCGCTGCGTGCTGCTCGACGGCCCGCAGGGTCTGGCCCGCGCGGGTCGTAGCGCCCGCGCCTGTGAAGACGCGTTCCGGACCCCGGGGAGGACCCCGGATCACCTCCCGCCGCCCGACCTTCCCCTGGCGGGCAAGCTGCGCTCCTCCGTCGAGCTGTTCGCCGCGTTCTTCGCGGCCAGGGTGCGCGTCAGCCCCGTCTCGGTCGTGGGTGGGCTGGGCGAGGTCTTCTCGGGCGCTTTCTGGCGCGGGCTCGAGCGCTTCGGCCTCGATCCGCTGCCCGAGGCGGCCTCCGAGGCGGGTCGTCGCGTCCGGCGCGCCCTGCTCGAGGCGCTCGGCGTGTGTTTCCCATCGCCCGACCTTCCCTCGAGCGGCCAGCTCGACGCCTGCCTGGCGGCGCTCACCGCGGCCGCGGCCGACAGTGCCGTGCGCGGCGTCTATGCCCGCGCGCGCGGTGACGGCGTGTTCCGCACCGAGGACGGCTTCCTGCGCGAGGGTCCCATCGTCGAGTTGGCCGTGCAGGGCTTTCGCGCCGACGCCTGTCGAGAAGCCTTCTTCGCGCTCACTACTCCCCCCGAGCCCGCACCCGACGCGGTGGAGCCCGTGGAACCGGCCGGGCCGGAATCCCCGCCGAGCCCGGCGCCCGCGGTCGTGGCCGAGACCGTTCCCGTCGCTGCCACGCCGACGATCGTGCCCGGACCGACGCCTGCCCCCGCCGCCGTCCCGGCCGCCGATCCCGCGCTCGTGGCGCGCGCCGAGGCGCTGCTCGACCTGCTGGTCACGCGCTACCAACGCCGCCCGCTGGTGGTGACCTACCCCGCGGCCTATTCGCTGCTCTTCCCCGGGAGTGTGCGCGCGGCGACCCGCTGGTCGCCCGACCTCGCCCAGCAGGTGATCGCCGTCGCCTCCGCCACCACGCGCCGGGAGGTGCCGGTCCTCGGGTCTGTGGCGCTCGACACGTTCATCGTCGACAGCACCTTCAAGGTACCGGGGCGCAGCCACTGGAAGGCGGGCGGCTACACCGTCGAGCAATGGCGGGCCTGCTTCGGCCTGCCCGAGGTCGCCGAGCCCGGCGACCTTCGCCTGGACCCGCTCCCGTTCCGGTGAGGACCCCATGCCGCCCGTTGCCGATCTCGTCCGCCTCGCCCTCACCCTCCACGGGGCCCTGATCGCCGCCGTCCGCCTGGCCTTCGCGTGGCGCGCGCGCCGGGCCGGGCCGCGCCAGGCCTACCCCGAGGGCCTCTCGGCCGCGCTCATCACGGCCGGCGTGGGCCTCGGCTACGCGGCCATCGTCGCGTGCTGGTGGGCGCCCGACGCCTGGCTGCCCACGGACGCCACCTTCCTGCCCGGGCTGTTCACGCTGGGGCTGCTCGTCCTCGGCCTCCAGGCGGTGCTCCTGTACCGCGCGCACCGTGCACTGGGCGCGGCGTGGTCGGGCGGGCTGGCGCTGGCCGAGGAGCACGACCTGGTCACCGAGGGCCTGTATGCGACCACGCGGCATCCCATGTACGGCTCGGCGTTGCTGTGGCCGCTCGGCGTGTCCCTGGTGGCGCCGGTGCCGCTGTTCGTGCCGCTCTGGCTCCTCGCGGCCGGCGTGGTGCTGCGGGTCGAGCGCGAGGAGCACATGCTCCAGCAGCGCTTCGGCGACCGGTGGCGTGCCTACGCGGCCCGTACCCGGCGCTTCTTCTGACTCCAGGGCCTCGATCAGATCGTGCCCCAGGCCGTGAACTCGTTCTTGTTTTCCTGGAGTTGTCGAAGCCCGTGCACGCTCGTGCGCTCGCGCAGCAGGCGCTTCACGGCGACGACCACGTCGCGGGGCGGGTCGCCCCGGAACTTGAACGTGACCACGAACGAGCGGCACCACCGGCCGCCGAGCCAGGCCTCGAGCAACGCCAGGGGACGGTCGGGGAACGCGATGATGTCGGACAGCAGCCAGTCGACGCGTGCCTCGGGCTGATAGCGGAAGGCGTCGCCCTTCACGAAGGTCAACCGCGGATCGGCCATCAGGTCGTCGCGCAGCGGCGAGCGATCGACGGCCGTGACGTGCGCGCCGCGCTCCAACGCCAGGTAGGTCCAGCCCCCGGGCGCCGCGCCCAGGTCGACGCACGTCTCGTTCGGCTCGATGACGCGCCCCCAGCGGCGCTCGACCTCGAGCAGCTTGCGGTAGGCACGCGACGGCGGCCGCAGGTCGCGGGGAATCTCGGTGTAGCCGCCCGCCCAGGGCGAGAGCACTCGGCCCCAGCCCGTGCTGCCGGTCGACGCCACGGACAGATCGCCCCGTTCGGGCGTCGCCAGCCGCAGCTGTGCCAGCACCTCGCCGTCGAGGAACGGTCCGTCCGGGCTGCGCCACGTCCTCAGCAGCCGCCGTTGGCGCTTCTTCAGCACGTCGCGCAGCTCGGCCTCGACCAGCGCCAGGCGCCGCGGCGTGCGCCCATTGCGAGCGGTGTCGGGGCCGAGCCCGTGGAAGCGCCAGGGGCCGTCGACCCCCTCCATCCGCGCGATGAGCCGCTCGCCCGCCCGGCGCGCCCACTCCGACACCGACGCGGCCTCGAGCGGCTCGGCCCCGGGCAGCGCCTGCTGCGCGAAGGCCAGGTCCAGCCCCGCCGGCGGCTCCGTGGACAGCTCGAGGCGCACCTCTTCGGCGGCCGCGGTCACGATCCGAGCGTCCGGCAGTTCGGAGCGCGCCTCGTCGGCCAGCAGCGCCTCGTGGTCGGGCCGGGCGAGCAGCAGGTGCACGGGCGACTCCGCGGGGTAGGGGATCAAGCGAGGGTCTTCAGCGCGCGCCAGGCCGCGATCAGCCCGGCCGTCGAGGCGTCGTGGCCCTCAACGGGGCCGTCGCCGTCGAGGGTGGGCAAGAGCGCGTTCGCGAGCTGCTTGCCGAGCTCGACGCCCCACTGGTCGAAGCTGTTCACGTCCCAGATCACGCCCTGCACGAAGATCTTGTGCTCGTACAGCGCGATCAGCCGCCCCAGCGTGCGCGGGTCGAGTTTCGCGAACAGGAAGGTCGACGTGGGGCGGTTGCCCTGGAACACGCGGTGCGGCAGCAACCGCTCGATCTCGGCCTCGTCCCTGCCCTGCGCCAGCATCTCGGCGCGCACCTCGGCGGCGGTCTTGCCGCGCATCAGCGCCTCGGTCTGCGCGAAGAAGTTGGCCATCAGCAGCTTGTGGTGCTCGCCGAGCGGGTTCTGGCTGACGGCCGGCGCCAGGAAGTCGGCCGGTACCAGGCGCGTGCCCTGGTGCAGCAGCTGGTAGAAGGCGTGCTGCCCGTTGGTGCCGGGCTCGCCCCACACGACCGGCCCCGTGTCGTAGTCGGTGATGGGCTCCCCGCCCCGTGTCACGCCCTTGCCGTTCGACTCCATGTCGCCCTGCTGGAAGTACGCGGCGAAGCGGTGCAGGTACTGGTCGTACGGCAGGATGGCGTGGCTCTGCGCGTTCCAGAAGCTGGCGTACCAGACGCCCAGCAGCGCCATGAGCACGGGCACGTTCTGGTCGAGGGGCGCGCTGTGGACGTGCTCGTCGACCTCGTGCGCGCCCGCCAGCAGCTCTTCGAAGCGGTCCGCTCCGATGGCGATGGCGATCGACAGGCCGACCGCCGACCACAGGCTGTAGCGCCCCCCCACCCAGTCCCAGAACTCGAACATGTTGGCGGGATCGATGCCGAACGCGCGCACGGCCTTCTCGTTGGTCGAGAGCGCTGCGAAGTGCCGCGCCACCGCGGCGGGGTCACCGAGGGCCGCCAGCAGCCACGCGCGCGCGGTCGCGGCGTTGGCCATGGTCTCCTGGGTGGTGAACGTCTTCGACGCCACCAGGAACAGCGTGGACTGAGGGCGACAGCGCTTCAACGTCTCGGCCACGTGGGTGCCGTCGACGTTTGACACGAAGTGCACGCGCAGCCCCTCCTGCCAGTAGGGGCGCAGCGCCTCGGTGACCATCACCGGCCCCAGGTCGGAGCCGCCGATGCCGAGGTTGACCACGTCGGTGATGCGCTCTCCCGTGTGGCCGCGCCAGGCACCCGAGCGCACGGCGTCGCTGAACGTACGCATCTTCGCGAGCACCGCGTTCACGCCCGGCATCACGTCGTGCCCGTCGACCACGATGGGGCGGTTCGAGCGGTTGCGCAGCGCCACGTGCAGCACCGCGCGGCCCTCGGTCACGTTGATCTTCTCGCCCGCGAACATGCGCCCGATCTCGCGCGGCACGTCGACCTCGCGCGCCAGGTCGAGCAGCAGGCCCAGGGTCTCGTCGGTGACGCGGTGCTTCGAGAAGTCGAACAGCAGGTCGTCCAGCCGGCGCGAGAAGCGCTGGAAGCGGCCCGGGTCCTGCTCGAACAGGTCGCGGACGTGCAGACCCTGCCAGCTGCGACGATGGGCGGCCAGCGCCTTCCACGAGGCGAGCTCGGTGCGACGGGTCATGGGGACCTCCCGTGTCTGGCAGGTGCAGAAACGACGAAGCCCGGGGGCGGCCCCGGGCTTCCATCGATGTCGTCCGGAGCGGGAAACGAGGATCGAACTCGCGACTCTCAGCTTGGGAAGCTGATACTCTACCAGCTGAGTTATTCCCGCCCAGCGAGGCCGTATCTTGGCACCGCCCATTTGGGGGGTCAAGGGGATTGTCGGGACGGGGCCGCGAATGTGGCGGAAGTGCCCATCCGGCAACGGGTTCGGGGCGATTTCTCATTTGACAGGCAGGGCGGGCTCGCTATCCTCAATCTGATTTCCTTTGGTCCGGAACGGAGGGTGGATTCATGACGACGCGGCTTTTCTCGATCCTGGGCTTGGCGCTCCTGCTCAGCTGGCTGGGCGCTTGCGGCGGCGGCGGTGGTAAGGACGAGGACACGCAACAGCCCGACGTCCACGAGACCACCGACGTGCCCGAGGACGTACCCGACGACGAGGTCGAGCCCGACGTCTGCACGCCCCAGTGCACCGGCAAGGAGTGCGGGCCGAACGGCTGTCCCGGCGGCGGGACGTGCGGCACCTGCGGCACCGGCGAGGTGTGCAACTCCGAGGGCCAGTGCATCCCCGAGGGCTGCCAGAACAACGACGACTGCGTCGGGCAGTGCACGAACCTGGGCGTCTGCGAGGAGTGCGCCTGCACGCCCAGCAACGGCACCTGCGGCGCCAAGGACAAGGCCGGGTGCTGCGAAGACGACGGCGACTGCGAAGACGGCTACGCGTGCGACACCGACTCCAACACGTGCGTGTTCGCCTGCGACACCAACGCCGACTGCGTCGGCGAGTGCGGTGAGTTGACCGTGTGCGACAAGTGCGTGTGCGGCGCCAACGACACGTGCGAGAAGTCCACGACCGCGGCGCCCGCGTGCTGCGTCGACGCCGGCGACTGCGCCGAGAACCAGGAGTGCACGAACAACAAGTGCGTCGCCATCGTCCTGCCCTGCAACAGCCCCGAGGTCGACCCCGTCGCCGCCTGCGTGGGCCAGTGCGGCTCGCTCAGCTACTGCCAGGCGTGCACGTGCAACATGGGCTCGGGCGCCTGCGAAAAGGAGACCACCTACGGCGAGCTCTGCTGCACCAACGCCGTCGAGCACTGCGACGACAACAACCCCGCGACGCTCGACCAGTGCCCCGAGCCGGGCAAGGCGTGCATCCACCCGCCCGACGCCTCCATCTGCCCCAGCGGCATCGACAAGATCTACTTCCAGGCCAACTTCGACATGGGCTCGCTGGCCCAGTTCGAGGTCTTCTACGACAACAACGAGGAAGACGCCGTCACGTGGCAGCTCGACGCGTTCGAGTCCCACTCGGGTGCCTACTCCCTGTACTTCGGCGATCCGACCTGCCACACGTACTACAACGGCGCGTTGGGCGACGACTGCCTGCCGCTCGACCCCGTCGAGAAGGACGCCACCGGCGTCGAGGCCCGCATCCAGTCCGAGTACATCGAGCTCGGCTCCGCGACCGACCCCTGCGTCTACGCGCTCACGTTCTGGGCGCGCTTCGAGGGTGAGCCCACGTGGCCCGGCTACGAGGATCAGACCTTCGACCAGCTCAAGATCTTCGTGAAGGACGGCTCGTTCAAGGACCAGGTCTTCGCGTCGGCCGTCGCCACGCCCAACAACACCACCGACAGCGACTGGAAGCTCTTCGCCGCCGACCTCACCAAGTACTGGGGCAAGAAGGTCCGCCTGGTCTTCGAGTTCGACACCGTCGACGGCAGCAAGAACTTCTACTTCGGCGCCATGCTCGACGACATCGTCGTGCGCTCGGTGCCGGGAGCCAGCCAGTGCGGCGCGGGCCTGAACTGCCCGAGCGACGGCAAGGTCTGCACCACCGACGCCTGCACCGTGTTCTCCAACGGCCCGGGCAACAGCGGCCTGTGCGCCTACTTCAAGGATCCGAGCTGCGAAGACTGCGTGGGCGGCCTCGACACCGACTGCAACGCGGGCAGCACCTGCGAGGTCGGCGACTGCGTCGCCAAGGTGTGCGAGTACGCGCTCGACGTGCCCTGCTGCAAGAACGTGCTCGAGGGCACCGTGCAGAAGTGGGACTTCGACGGCGGCGCGGGCACCTGGACGGTCGTGGGAGCCACGTCCGAGGACGTCACCTGGCACGCCGCGCCCGGCAAGGGCGTCGACGCGACCGGCGCCATGTACTTCGGCGACCCCACGCACGCGTGCGTCACCAACCCGGGGCAGCTCTGCCCCAGCTACGACAACGGTGAGCCCGTGCACGCCAGCCTCGAGTCCGACACGTTCATCCTGCAGGACAGCCCGGCCTACAGCCTGTTGACCTTCGACCTGTGGCTGTCCACCGAGTGGGACGGGACCCCCGCCAACGAGTACGACAACTTCCTGAACCTCGACCGCCTGTCCGTCTACGTGAAGACCGGCCCCGTGCTGAACGAGGTCTGGACGTCCGACCTCATCGCCGGCAGCACCTACGTGCTCGACGACGAAGGCAACCTCGGCCACGAGTTCCAGCGCATCGGCGTCGACATCAGCCAGTACAAGGGCAAGGCCGTGTCGCTCGTCTTCACCTTCGACTCGGGCGAGTACCTCGAGAACGACTTCGAGGGCGCCTACGTCGACAACGTGTCGCTGGTGCTCGCGTGCGCCGAGCCCTGCCTCGCCGACGCCGACTGCTTCGACGGCAAGCCCTGCACGACCGAGACCTGCCAGGGCGGCATCTGCGACTACCAGATGAAGGGCCAGTGCTGCTCCACCGCCGCCGACTGCGACGACGCCAACGAGTGCACCGTCGAGTCCTGCCTGGGCGGCCTCTGCAAGCACGCGTACAGCACCAACCCGGCGTGCTGCCAGCCGGGCCCCGTCTCGGGCAGCGGCTTCGACTTCGAGACCGGCTCGCTCGCCACGTTCACGATCGACGTCGACGCCGCGTCGTCCACCACGTGGCAGATCACCGACTGGCCTACCGGCGGCTCCAAGGCCCTGTGGTTCGGCAACGTTGTCACCGGCACCTACGAGAACGTCGACACCGACGGCACGCCGTCGCAGGCGGTCGGCACGATCGAGTTCCCGAGCGTCAAGCTGCCGCTGGGCGGCCAGCCCGTGCTCGAGTTCGACCTGGTCCTCGACACCGAGTGGGCCGGCGCCACCGACCTGTGGGAGCTCCCCACGGCCGGTGCCGAGTTCGACAAGCTGACCGTGCTCGCGAACGGCCAGGAGGTGTGGAACAGCTTCGTCTACGAGCTGGCGGGCGGCGGCGGCGTGGCCACGGCCGTGCAGGCGTCCCTCGGCGACTTCGCCGGCGAGAACGTCACGCTGGCGTTCCGCTTCGACTCGCAGGACGGCGACGACAACGCGCACCCCGGCGCGTTCATCGACAACGTTCGCGTCCAGTGGGTCTGCGTCGAGTACGAGTGCTTCAGCTCGTTCGAGTGCGACGACGCCAACGACGCCGGCGACGTGTGCACCAAGGACCGCTGCGAGAACAAGCAGTGCTTCTTCCAGCCCACCGGGCTGCTCGGCTGCTGCTACCCGCTCGACCTGTCGACCATCGACTTCGAGAGCACCTCGTCGATCGAGCTCTCGGGCGGCAGCGGGGCCGTCAAGTGGCAGGTCGTCGACGCGGGTCGCGCGCACGCGGGCACCAAGAGCCTGTACTTCGGCGACCTCGGCACCAAGACCTACGACAACCCCGGCGCCTCGGTGGCCGGCGACGCGTCGTGGTCCATCCAGGTCCCGCCCGAGCCGGGCTACATGCTCGAGTGGTGGCAGTGGCTCGATCTCGACACCGTCGACGTGACCGTGCCCGTCAGCGACGTGTTCCGGGTGCAGGTGTGGGACCCCGACGCGCCCACCACGTACGACGTGATCTTCGAGAACAAGCCCAGCTACCCGCTGTACAAGCAGTGGGCCAAGCGCAGCGCCAGCCTCGACAAGTACGTGGGCAAGCCGATCGTGGTGTTCTTCAGCTTCGACTCCGGCGACGAGCAGCACAACGCCGCCGAGGGCATCTACATCGACGACCTGCGCGTCTACAAGAGCTGCCAGTAGGCCCGGGCAGCCAGCACCGATGAAGCACTCCTCCGACGTCCTTCTCTCCCGTGTCACCGAGCTCGCCGCCGACAAGAAGGGGCTGGATCTCCGCGTGCTCGACGCCTCTGGCGTGGTGGGCTACGCCGACTGGATCGTGCTGGTCTCCGGCACGTCCGATCGCCACGTGGTCGCCCTGGCCGAGTCCATCCGGATCGGCCTGCGCGAGCTCGGCGAGCTCCCCGTCGAGGTCGAGGGGGTCGAGTTCGGCCGCTGGGTGGTGCTCGACTACGGCAACCTCGTGATCCACGTCGTGCTCGACGAGGTGCGCGAGTACTACAACTTCGACAAGCTGTGGGGCGACGCCCGGCTCTGGACCCCGACGGTCCCGCGCGCGGTCACGCGCAAGCGCTCCTCGTGATCCGCATCCTCTTCGCCGGCCGTTCCAAGGCACCTTTCCTGAAGGAAGGCCTGGGTCAGTTCCTGCCCCGGCTGCGGCGCTACCACGTCGAGGTGATCGAGAACCCCCACCCCGGGGTCGCGCGCGACGAGGAGGCCTTCTTCCTGAAGCTCCTGCAGCCCGGCCGCACGGCGCTGGCGCTCGATCCGCGCGGTCGGTCGCTCGACTCCCCCTCGTTCGGGCAACTGCTCGAGGCCACCCGCAACCCCGACCTGCTGATCGGCGGCGCCGACGGCCTGCCCCCGGCCGTCCTCGCCCGCTGCGGCGACCGGCTCTCGCTGTCGGCCATGACCTTCAGCCACGAGCTGGCCCTGCTCGTGCTGGTCGAGCAGATCTACCGGGCCGAGACGCTGGCCACGGGCCACCCGTACCACCGGGCATGACGGGACCTTCCTTGCTCCGCCGCCTGGTCGAGCCCCTGCTGATGGGCGTGTACCCGGGGCGTTGCGCCGGGTGCGACCAGCCCCTGCCGTGGCGCGCCGACGACGAGGCCTTCTGCGAGGCCTGCGCGGGCCTGCTCGAGCGCCCGGAGGTGGCCTGCCCCACGTGCGGCCTGCCGCTCGGCGGCGCCGGTCGGATGTGCGAGGCCTGCCTGCTCGAGCCGCCGCCGATGCTGGCCCTTCGCGCCGCGTGGTGGTACGGCGGACCCGTCCGCGCCGCCGTACACCGGTTCAAGTTCGAACAGCGCCCGCACCTGTACCGTGCCCTGTCGGCGGCGTTGCCGGGGTGCCTGGCGCCGGAGTGGCACGTGGACGCCGTGGCCGGCGTGCCCATGACGGATCGGGCGCTCGCGAAGCGCGGCTACAACCCGGCGTGGTTGCTGGGCCAGGGCCTCTCGCGTCGGGCCGGCCTGCCGCGCCTGCGCGCCTCGACGCTCGTGAAGGTGCGCGAGACAGCCCCCCAGCGCGGCCTGGGTGCCCGCGAACGCCGCGAGAACGTGCACGACGCCTTCGCCTGCCGGGCGCGCGTGGAGGGCTTCGACGTGCTGCTGGTCGACGACGTGGTGACCACCGGCGCCACCGCTCGGGAGTGCGCGCGGGTGTTGCTGGCGGCCGGGGCGCGCTCGGTGCGGGTCGTCAGCCTGGCACGCACCCCGCTCGCCTAGAACGGAAGGCCCTGGGCGAAGCGGAACAGGCTCTCGAGGCTGTCGACGTCGGCGGAGAGCTCGTCGACCTCGATCACGGCCTCGTGTTCGCGCCGGAAGGCCTCGATCAGCCGGCGCTCGCGGCGGGCCAGCGCCTCGTAGGCACCGATCACCCGGGGGACGCGGTCCAGCAGCTCCTCGCGCTGCGAAGCCGCCAGCCCCGACGACAGGGGCGACGTCGCGAGGCCCTCCTGCAGGCGGTCGCCCAGGCGCTCCAGGCGCTCCCCCGAGAAGCGCGGCGGGTGTACGCGGTTCACGACCACGCGCTCCAGGTGTCGACCCTCCTCGCGGAATCGGCGCAGCACCAGCCGGGCCTCGGCCAGCGACCGTTCGGTGGGTGCGGCCACCAGCAGGTACCCCACGTCGGGGCTCGTCAGCACCCCCCGGATGACCCGCGCGCGCTCGGCGAAGGACTCGAGTACGTCGGCGAACAGCGCCAGGAACGAGAACAGCTCGGCCAGGAACTCGCGGCCCAGGAAGCGCTCCAGGCCCTTCAGGGTCAGGCGCCCCACATGCACCAGGGGCGACCAGCTCTGGGCGGGGCCGTTCATGAGGCGCAGCGCCGGGCGCACGCCGGGGAAGTCGAGGAAGCCCGTGAGGCGCTCTGGCGTCGCCAGGAACTCGAGGGTATGGAACGCGGGCGGCGTGTCGAAGACCACGCGGTCGAAGGCCGGGTCGGCCAGCAGCGAGTCGAGGCGCGCCATGGCCATGAAGCTCTCGGCGCCGGCCAGCGTGGTGCTCAGCTTCTGGTAGTAGCGGTTGGCCAGGATGCGCTCGGCCTTCTCGGGCTCGCCGACCATCTCGCGCACCAGCGCGTCGAACATGGTCCGCGTGTCGAGCACGCCCCCCGACAGCGGGCCGCCGAAGTGGACGCCGAAGCGCGCCTCGAGCTTGTCGAGCGCGACCGGCTGCAGCTCGCCCGTGGAGCGGGAAAGCCGCAGGGCGTCGGCCAGGCGGCGCGCGGGATCCAGCGTCACGACCGCGGTGCGATGCCCGTCCTCGGCCATCCGCAGGGCCACGGCGGCCGAGAACGTGGTCTTGCCGACGCCGCCGCTGCCCAGCACGATCCAGGCGCGCCGCCGGTCGTCCGCGGGCAACAACGGCAAGCGTGGAGCCGCGGGAGCGGACGTCGCGGGGTCGCTACTCGACGACGTCGGAGGGGTCGTCGACATCGTCGCGGGCGTCACGGGGGTGAATCCTTCGGAGCAGCGTGTCGAGCAGGCCGTAGGTGACGTACGCCGCGCCGCAGAGGAGCAGGAGCGGGAAGAGCGTGACCAGCTTGACCCCAAGGGTGAGCAAGGAGGCGCCGAGCACCGCGAACAGGATGTGCCGGCGCGACCAGCGCACCTTCTTGAACGAGGGGTACCGCACGGTGCTGACCATCAGGGCCGCGGCGGCCAGCATGAGCACGATGTAGAACCGCTCGCTGCGCAGGAAGGCCACGTGCGTGCGCTCGGCAGAGAGCACCGACAGCACGGCCAGCGCGGCGGCGCCCGGGATGGGCATGCCGACGAAGTGGTGCGAGGCCGCCTTCTTCGAGCGGGCGCTCATCACGTTGAAGCGCGCCAGGCGCAGCACCCCGCAGATGGCGAACAGCGCGATCACCAGCAGGCCGAAGTTGGCTTGGCCGATGTGGAAATCGGTCAGCGCGTACTCGTAGACCAGGAAGGCGGGCGCCACGCCGAACGAGATGGCATCGGCCAGCGAGTCGAGTTGGGTGCCGAAGTCGCTCTGGGTGCGCGTGAGGCGCGCCACGCGGCCGTCCATGCCGTCGAGGATGGCGGCGCCCAGGATGGCGATGCCGGCGGCCACGAACTGCGCGTCGAAGCTCCACGCGATGGCCTGCAGGCCCAGGAAGACGCTGCCCAGCGTGAACAGATTGGGCAGGATGTACTTGGCGTTTTGAATGTTCATACCTCGACTGTACCTGGGGCCCCCGAACGCGTCAAATCCCGATTGACGCGCTGCGCCGGAGTGCGCCTATACTCCTGCCGTCCCACGATCCGGAGCCCGCGATGGAGTCCACCCTGCATTACCTCGACAACGGAGCGGGCTGGGAGCTCGCGTTGAAGCAGTGCCCACCGACGCGCGCACCGCAGCGCCGGCACCCGCCCCTCGTCATCGTGCCGGGCTATGGCATGAACGCCCACATCTTCGGCTACCACCCCGCCGGCGCCGACCAGGCCCTCGAGGCGACGCTCACGGGGCTCGGCTTCGAGGTCTGGTCGGTCAACCTGCGCAACCAGGAGCCGTCGCGGCGGTGCGGCGGCTCCCGCCTGTACGGGTTCCGCGACATCGTGCGCGACGACCTGGCGCGCGTGGTGCCCTTCGTGGTCGAGCACACGACCACGGGCTGCGACACGGTCACCCTGGTGGGCTGCTCCCTGGGCGGTACCTACGTGTACGCCTACCTGGCGCTCTATCCCGACGCCCCCGTCTCGGCGGTGGTGGCCCTGGGCGCGCCGCTGCGCTGGGTCGAGATCCACCCCGTATTGAAGGCGGCCTTCGGCTGCCCGTCGCTGATCGGCGCGCTGCCGTTCCGTGGCACGCGCACCCTGGCGCGTCTCGGGCTGCCGCTCCTGCGCCGCGTGCCGACGCTGCTGCACATCTACATGCACCCCGAGATGGTCGACCTGTCGAACCTCGACGAGGTGGTGCGCACGGTCGAGGACCCCAACCGCCGGTTGAACCGCGAGATCGCCGAATGGATCGGCGCGCGCGACCTCGTGATCGACGGCACGAACATCTCCGAGGCCTTCGCGGCCGACCGGCGCCCCCTGCTCTGCGTGGTCGCCAACGCCGACGGCATCGTGCCGCCCGCCACCGCCATGTACCCGCGCGAGGTCTCGTCGGCGGCCGTGCGCGACGTGCTCTGGGTGGGCTCCGAGGACAGGCGCTACGCCCACGCCGACCTGTACCTGGCCCACACCACCAAGGCCGACTTCTTCACGCCCCTCGGCGCTTGGCTGCTGGGCCTGCCCGCCTGACCTGAACGTTGATTCCAACGTGGGCACCCGCGAGGGGTGCCCCTACTTCGAGAAGACCAGCCAGCTGGTCATGCGGATGAACGCACCCGCAGAGTGGTAGGGCTGGCCGTTGAAGAGGCCGGCGTAGGTCACGGCGGCCATCGCGCCGGGGGTCACCTCGCTCGTCACGTCGACGACCTGGGGCGCGACCTCGCGGCCCGGGCACCAGCCGTTGCGACCGTACCACCACGTGCCGTACTGGTTCGGTACGGTGCCCTTGTCGACGTCGAGCATGCACTGCACGCCGGTCCCCGCCTCCGGGTGCTCGAGCACGTGCGCGTGCCCGTTCACGGTGAAGGTGTGCGTGGTCTTGCAGAACTCGGCGCAGTTCTCGGGCTGCTCGCCGCCGTGACCCGTGATGACCGTGACCAGCTCGGCCTTGGTGGCGTCGGCCGGCACCGGCACGTCGAGCGGTGCGAAGCCCTGGTTGTAATCGGGGCCGAAGGCGGCGCTCCCCCACAGGAACACGGTCTGGACCGGCCGCACGCCCTTGCCGGCGTTCGAGAAGCGCAACGAGAGCGTCACCTCGTACTTCTGGGTCGTGTAGAACTGCAGGCGACGCAGCCCACCCCCGTCGAAGAGTGGCAGGAGGCCGCTGATGTCGTGCACCCAGCGACCCTCGCGGTGGTACGTCGTGATCCAGTGCGCGATGTCCGTGTCGCAGGTCGTGGGGTCGTCGCGATCGCACAGGAACAGGTTCACGTCGTAGTCCCAGGCCGGGCACTCGCCGAGCTCGCCCTTGCCCACGCAGTTCAGCGTCAGGTCCAGCTCGAGCGTGTCGAAGCCGGCCAGTACGGCCGCGTCGGGCAGCGCCACGTCGGCCGTACCTCGCGTGCCGGCCCAGCCCTCGTCCGCGATCACCTGGTTCGTGAAGACCGGCACGACGGTCGCGTCCTCGGCCTCCAGCGCGGCCTCGCGCGCGGCCTCGAACTCGTAGTAGCGCGCCTCGTTCGCGGCCATCGAGAGGTTCGGCTCGAACCAGCCGATCGTGGCGTTGTAGCGCTGGAAGTCGGCGTAGGAGCCCACGTACCGCACGCGCTGGAAGCGGTCGATGCCCACGCCCCAGGCCGGGTTCGTGAAGTGCTGGCCGAGCCAGCCGGGCAGGGCCGACGCCGTCTCGGTCACGAAGTGTACGCGCTGCCGCCAGCGCGCCGCCGTGGCCTCGTCCTTGCCGGCCAGGAACGTCGCGAACTGCCCTTCGACCAGGGCCAGCGCGGCGTTCACCTCGGTCACGTCGGCCGACGTCGGCACGAAGAACACGTGGGTGTTCGCCGGCAACCGTTGCAGGAACCAGTCGACGTCGCGCTCCCACAGCGCCTTGGGCCAGGCGTCGCCGCTGTCCTGGCGGGGCTTGTCCTGGAGGAACAGGTAGGTCTCGCAGCCGGTCCAGGCCTCCTTGAAGTGCCAGGGGCCGGCCTTGGTCTGCACGGTGACGTCGGCGGCGGTCGCGTAGAGCGTCGGGTCGTCCTGCGCGTCGACGAAGGCCCGCACCGGGAGCCCCAGGGCTCCGCACACGTCGGGCGGCGACGGGATGTCGGCGGGCGCATCGGCCTCGAGCGTCTCGACCGCGGGCTCGGGCTCCGCCGCGTCGGCGGGGCTCGGCACGTCGTCGACGGGTTCGGCCGCGACCTCGACCTCGGGCGCCGGCGTCGCGTCGGCGTCGAGCCGGGCGTCGACGTCGGTGGCGGGCACATCGGCCGGGAGGTCGATCGCGTCGGTGGAGCCGCCCCCCGAACCGCAGGCGGTCAGCAGGGCCAGGACCGGCACGAAGAGCGCGAGGACGAGACGCCGCATGCGGCCCCCCACCGTGGACGTTCCGGTCGATTCTAGCGCGCGTCGCGCCGCGATCCAATCGCGCCGCGACGGGTCGGGCGGGCCCCGGGTCAGCGCTTCTTCGGCGCCGCGGCCTTGGCCTTGGTCTTGCTCTTGGACTGGACCTTGGGGGCCGGCTTCTTCTCGGCCGGCTTCTTCTCGGCCGGCTTCTTCTCGGCCGGCTTCTTCTCGGCCGGCTTCTTCTCGGCCGGCTTCTTCTCGGCCGGTTTCCCGACCTCGGGCTTGCTCTCGGGCGCCTTCCCCGCGGTCTTCGAGCCTTTCTTCGCGACGGCCTTCGCCGACTTTCCCTTCGGCTCGGGCTTCGGCTTCCACTTCTGGAGGCGCGCGTCGGAGCTCTGCCGCTTGGCCGGATCGTAGCGCAGGTCGAGCAGCAGCAGTTGCTTGCCGTCCGAGGCCAGGTAGCGGTGGATCCCGTACGTCTCGATCACGTGCTTCACGTACAGGCGCGCCTCGCGGTAGGGGATGTCCTCGACGAAGGCGTCGAGCTCGAAGGGCTCGTCGTGGGCGTGCACCCATTTGCCCATGCGGGCGTGCCCGGCGTTGTAGGCGCCCGCCGCCAGCATGGGGCTGCCGAAGCGACGCACCAGGTAGTCGAGGTACAGGCTGCCGAGCAGCAGGTTCGTGGCCGGCTCGTGCAGACCCGCGACCGAGGGCTTCGTCAAGCCGTTCTCCTCGGCCACCAGCCGGCCCGTGGACGGGATCAACTGCATCAGTCCGTGCGCGTTCGCGGGCGACACGATGTCGGGGATGAAGCCGCTCTCCTCGCGCACGATGGCCTCGACGAAGTCGCTGGGGATGCCGACGCGCGTGGCGGCCTTGTCGGCCTGTTCGTGCCACGGGCGGGGGTAGCCGAGCCGCCAGAACGCCGCGAAGCTGCGCACGGGCCAGTAGCGCCGGAAATCGGTCAGGCTGCGCCGCACGACCTGGTGCGAGCGATCGAAGCGCCCCGCCGAGGCGAGCAGTTGGGCCTTGATCCACAGGGCCAGGGGCCGCGGCGAGGGGCCGGGGTAGTCGGCGAGGGCCAGGTCCTCGAAGCCGAGGCGGTACAGCTCGACGAAGCGCGCGTAGCGGGGCGACGCGAGCTCCTCGGCCAGGGCGTCGTGGTCCAGCAGCGGATCGGCCGCGCGGGCGGCATCGACGGCCGCCTCGCGCACCCAGGCGCGCGCCTTGGCCGGACCCAGCAGGTCGGCCAGGCGCGCGAAGGCCAGCGTGGCGTAGTAGTCGAGCGGGTGCGCCACCAACAGCTTCTCGAACAAGCCGCGCGCCTCGGCCCGCGTGGCCTCTTCGCGCATCAGGAGTCGCGCCCGCCAGTACAGGAACTCGGGCGCGCGCGTGGCCTCGTAGCCCTCGGTCAACGCCGTCAGCGCCGCCTCGGTCTCGTCGGCGGTCACGTAGTGCCACGCCAGCCACCAGCGAATCTCGGCGGCGCGGTCGTCGGTGGGGTAGCGTCGGACGGCCTCGGTCAGGTCGGCCACGTACCCGGGCAGGTCGTTGTCTTCCTTGCGCGTCATGGCTTGGTAGAGCAACGCGTCGTCGCGGAAGCTCACGTCGGGGAAGAGCTCGCGGACCCGCGCGTACAGCGCCCGCGCCCCCTCGGTGTCGCCCAGGCGCCAGCGTACGCGGCCCCCCACGAACAGCGCCTCGGCCCAGCGCGGGTGCGCCTCGCAGGCAGGCGCCAGTGTCTTCAGCAGGGGCTCGACGTCGCCGTAGCGCTTGGCCTGGAATCCGGCCGTCACCAGGTCGGCCACGGTGACGCAGTAGAGCGGATGGTCGGGTTTCAGGCGCTTCACGAGGCGCAGGAGGGTGCCGACCGCCGAGCGCGGGTTGCCGGTGTCGAGCGCGCGGGCGCCGTCCCGGTAGGTGTCGAAGTCGGTCAGGAAGCCCTTGCCGTAGGCTCCTTCGGGCAGGCGAGAGAGCGCGGCCGGCGCCTGCGGATCCTTGGTTCGTTCCTGCACGACGCGGCGGAACAGCGCGACCGCCTCGTCCTTCCGCCCGCGCGCCTCGGCGATCACGCCGTCGGTGTACAGCAGCGAGGTCGAGCCCTTCAGCATCCCGTCGCGGTACCGGGCCACGAGGGCCTCCAGGTCGTCCCAGCGCTCCAGGGCGATCAGGGCCGCCATCGACTGTTCGAGCGCGTAGCGGGCCATGCCGCCCTCGGTCACGCGCGAGAGCGGGCCGAGCGCGTCGGCGTGCCGCCCCAACTGGAAGAGCGACGCGCCCCGATAGTACGCCAACACGGGCTCCAGCCCCGCCCAGGGCTCCAGCCCCGACAGCATCTCGAGGGTGCGCCCGTAGCGCTCGGCGCGGAACGCCAGGATCGCGAGGACGAGCCGCGAGCGGCTCCGCGCGAGCGTGCCCAGCTTCGGGTTCGCCAGCCGCTTCGTGAGCGTCTTCTCGACCTCGCCCGCTTCGCCACGGGTCACCAGCGGCGCCACGCGATCCCACGGGGCGGGACGCTCCAGCACCACGTCGGTGATCTGCGCGCGCTCCTTCTCCTCGACCTGCTCGGCCGGTCGGGCTGCCTTGGCGTGGGCCGTGGCGACCTCGGGCGCCCCCGTCGGGGCAGGCGTGGCGGGCAGGCCGGGTGTGACCTCTGCGGCCGGACGAGCCTCGGCGGGGTCGCCGTCTGGGGCGGCCGAGCCGCCGGACGGGACTCCCACGAGCACGAGGAAGAAGAGGATCGACGGGACGCTCATCGGGCTGATCGTAGCGGACCCGGGCCACGCGTCAAAAATCCTGCGGGCGCTGCCCGAACGCGGTATACTCGCCTGTCCCCGGCCCGGAGGTCGTCATGGACCAGAAAGCGCTCGCCGCCGCCGCCAAGGCCCTGAAGGACGCCGCCGCGCTCGCGCGGCGCCTCGAGGTCGCGCGCGCCTCCGAGTCCGCCTGGCCCGAGCTCGCGGCCGGCGCCAAGGCGCTGGCGGGCCTGCTCGACAAGGCCAGGCTGGCCGACGTCGAGGCCGGGCTGCAGGCCGAGCTCGACACCCTCGAGGCCGGGCTCGGCGCCGCTCGCGAGCGCTACCGCACCGCCTTCGGGCGCGACCTGTCGGCGGCCCTCGCGCCGCTGGGCCTCGAGCTCTCGGGGCAGTTCCCGACCTTCCGCGCCGGTGTCTTCACGCTGTCGATCGACGTTGAGCACGACCGCGCCACGGTCGCTTTCGGCCCCGACGAGGTGGCCCGCGAGCGCCCCGTGGCGGCCCGCCTGGCCGCTGCGGTGGGCGCCTTCCGCGCCGACGTGCTCGAGCGGCCCTTCGACGGGTCGGAGCTGCTCCGGAATCTGCTCGCCGCGTGGCGCCGCGCCGTCCGCAACGCCGAGCGCCCGGCGACCGATCCGCGCGTCGCCATCCTCGACGTGCTGCTCGAGCTGAACCTGGTCGCGCAGGGCGACGCCTTCCGCGCCGAGCCGTCGGCGCGTACCTTCCGTCCCGTCACGCGCCAGGCCTTCGCGTGGGACCTGTTCCGGTTGCGGCGTGCCCAGCAGCTCTCGATCGAAGGCCGCCGCCTCACGCTCCACACCGCCGTCTACGATGACACGCGCGCGCGCCGCGATCACCTGTGGGTCCCCGACGACGAGCGCGGCCAGGGGACGCGCGTGGCGCGCCTGTCGTTCCAGGAGGAGGCCGCCTGATGCCCGACGAGCTGCCGATCGACGCCTGGCGCGCGCGCCGCGCCATCCTGCACCTCGCGGCGACCGGGACGCCGCCCGACGACGGCGTCGACGCCTTCTCGGTCGGCCTCGAGCCCATCCTCGGCGTGCTGGCCGAGGAGTACCTGGCCTTCCTGTCCGAGGGGCTCTCGGCCTTCAAGCTCGTGGTGGGCTCCTACGGCGGCGGCAAGACGCACTTCCTGCTGTCGGTGCGCGACCTGGCGTTCCGCTACGGCGCCGCGGTCGCGTACGTCACGCTGAACCCGCAGGAGTCCCCGTTCGACAAGCTCGAGCTCGTCTATCGCCGGGTTGCCGAGTCGCTGCAGGCGCCGCCGTCCGCTCCGGGAGAGGTCCCCGAGCGCGGGCTCGAGGCCTTCGTGCGCCGCTGGGCCCGGGCCCGCCTGGGCGACCCGGAGGACCAGCCGCGCCGGCCCGGCGTCGCCCGCCTGACCGAAGAGCTGCAGGCCGAGCTGGCCGGCATCGAGAGCACCAGCTACCGCAACGCCCTGGCCGGCGCGTGCGCGGCCCTGGCGCGCAACGACGAAGAGACCTTCTCGGGGCTCCTCCAGTACCTGAAGGGCGAGGGCGCCGAGAAGGAGTTCCTGCGCACCCATCGCGTGTTCGAGCCCCTCGATCGCGCCAACGCGTTCCGTGCCATCCGCTCCCTGGCCCGCTTCGTCCGCTATGCCGGGCACCCGGGCCTGGTCCTGCTGTTCGACGAGGCCGAGCGCATGGTCAGCCTGGCCAGCTCCCGCAACCAGCGCGCCGCGGTCGACAACCTGCGCCAGTTCGTCGACGAGTGCGGCGGCTCGGTGCTCGAGGGCGTGCTGCTGTTCTACGCGGTGCCGCGCGAAGACCTGCTCTTCGGCTCGGGCAGCGGCGCCGTGTACGAAGCCCTGCGCCAGCGCCTGGCCGGTACGTTCCGCGAGGTGAACCCGACGGGCGTGAAGATCGACCTGGAGCAGCTGGGCCTGAAGCCCCGCGAGTTCCTCGAGGGCCTGGCCGCGCGCCTGGCCGACCTCTACGCCGCCGCCTTCGACGACGCGCCGCGCCCCGCTGTCGTGGCCGACATCCTGCCGCGCTTCGTGCAGGCCGCCTGGGACCAACGCTACGGCGACGAAGGCTACCGCCGCCTGTTCGTCAAGGCGTTCCTGCAGGGCCTGAATCGCCTGCGCCGCGCACCCGAGCGACCCCTGACCGACGCCGAGGTGGTCGCCATCGTGGCCGGCCAGGGCGGGCCGCTCCCCCCGCTCGACGAGCCCGGCGAGCCGTAGGGGGGGGCGGGCATGAGCGTCGGCGTGGCGGATCGCGTGCTGCACAAGGTGTTCGGCCTCGGCACGGTCACCGCGCTCAGCAACGGCGGCCACGATGCCCGCGTGCACTTCTCCAGCCTCGACGTCACGTTGTGGATCCCGACCCACGAGCTGCGCCCCGTCGGCATCGACGAGCTGGCCGCCCGTCGCGGCGATCGTCCCGCCCATCGCACGGAGGACGTGCGCCTGAGGCGCGCGGGCTCGCTGCGGTTCACGCCGCGCCGGCGCTTGATCGAGGCCTTGCGCCTGGGCATCGTGCCCGAGGCGTTCGTGCCGGAGTTCACCTTCGGCCGCGACGGCGAGCGCGACTACCTGCTCGAGCGCATCGCCGGCGGCGTCTCGAACCGCCGCGGGCGCACGTTCATCGTCGAGGACGAGTACGGCAAGGGCAAGACGCACTTCCTCATGTACCTGCGCGCCGAGGCGCTACGCCGCGGCTACGCGGTGTCGTTCGTGTCGTTCGACCCCGAAGAGGTGACGCCGTACCGCGTGAAGCGCGTCTACGCCGAAGCCGTGCGCAGCCTGTCCTGGGTCCGCGATGGGCAGCTGCTCGGGTTCCGCGAGTTGCTGTCGTCGGCGCAGGCGCACCTGGCCACCCCGCACCCGTACCTCACGCCGTTCCTCGGGCTGCGCGATCGCAACCGCCTGCGCGAGCACCACTGGCAGTGGCTCGAGGGCGATCGCAACCTGCGCCGCCGCTTCGTACACCTGCCCGCGCTCCTCGAGGACTACGTGGCCTCGAACCTCTACTGCAACCTGCTCACGGCGCTCGGCAGCCTGCTGGCGCGCATCGGCGTGCCCGCCTGGGTGCTGCTCTTCGACGAGTCCGAGTCGCTGGGTGCGGTCCAGGCGGCGCAACTGCGAAAGAAGGGCGCGAACCTGCTGCGCGGGCTCATCCTGGCGTCGTCCGGGCGCACCGACGAGGGCGAGGGCGGCGAGTTGATCACCGCCCACGCCTATGGGCAGGACGTGCTGAAGAACCCGAAGAACGGCCTCTTGTACTCCCGACGCCGCCGCGAGGCGTTGCCCTACCGCTTCAAGCCCACCGGCGCCGACCCCGAGCCCGTGCTCTTCCCGGTGTTCGCGTTCACGCCCGCCGGCTCCGAGTACCACGACGAGATCCTGGCCTGGGTGCCCGATCCGCACGTGGTCACCCTGCCCGAGATCGGGCGGCGCGAGTACCGCCGGCTCTTCCATGCGCTGCTGGCGGCCTATCGCGAGGTCTACGGTGTGGCGCTCCCGCCCGAGGACGAGGTGGTCGTCTTCGACGCGCTCATGGAGCGCTTCGGGCCGCACATCCGGTCGTGGATCAAGGGGGGCGTCGAGCTGCTCGACCTGCTCCGGCTGAAGCCTGGGCTGCGGCTCGACAGGTTGCTCGCGGAGAGCTGACGGGCTACGCCGCCGGGGTGGTCGTCTTCTTGGCGGCGGCGGCCTTCTTGGCGACGTCCTTCACCTTCTGCTCGAGCGTGTCGAGCCGCTTCAGCGCGGCCTCGAAGTCCTCGCGCAGCACGATGCCCAGCTTCTCGAAGAGCTCGTTGCGCAGGTTGACGCCGTGCTCGACGATCTCGCCGCCGCGCAGCTTCTCGATCAGGTCCTTGGCGCTCAGCTTCGAGAGCAGCTCGTCGAGGTGCTCCTTCTTGAACTGCTCCTGCACGCCCTTCACGACCTTCTGGGTCTCGTCCTTCACGCGCGCCGCCTGGGCCTTGGCCAGCGACTCGACGTCGTGCAGGGTCTTCTGGCCCTTCTCGCGGATGGTCGCCAGGTTCTTCTGGCCCTTCTCGCGGATGCTCGCCACGTTGACGGTCGGCGCACCCTCGCCGGCCTGGAAGAGGCCCAGCTGCTCCCGGGCCTTCTCGGTGGTCGTGCGGGCCAGCGACTCGACGTCGTGCAGGGTCTTCTGGCTGCGCTCGCGGAGCGTGCTCAGGTTCTTCTGCCCGGTCGCCTGGAACGCGACGAGCTGCTGGCGCGCCTTCTCACCGGTCGTCTTCGCGATCTCACGGATGCGGGTCACCTGGTCCATGTGTTCCTCCTCCCGGCGCTTCGCCGGCGGTTGGTCCCTGACTCCGGGGCACATCATAATGCAGTGCGTCATGAAGTCAAGGGTCGTGACGCAAAAAACCAACGTAGCCATGCTGCGTCATGACTTTCCTGGCCGGTTATGGATCGGCTAATCGCGAGTACCTGCCTGCGGAATCATGGTGTGTTCGACCCCGTGGTCGGGGTGTTGACCGGAGCTTCTGCCGGCGCGGCAGGGCCGGTGAGGTTCGAGAAGCAGCTCGCACCGGCCAGCCCCAGGCGGTCCTGGAGCACCAGCAGCCCGACCAGCGCGAAGAGCAGGAGGAACAGCCGCAACCACGCGGCGCCGCCGCCGGCCCTGGGCGTACGCGCCTGCCGCACCATCCTATGGAGACTGCTTCTCTTCATCGCCGCCAAAGTGAATCTTGTAGCGCTTGAAGGTGAAGATGTAGAACTGGTCCGCGTCGAGGTCGATGCGGTCCGACGCCAGCTTCTGGTGCACGACGACGATGAAGCGCTTGCCGTCGGGCGTCCAGTAGGTCTCCTTCAGGTACGCCTCGCCGGTCTCGCCCTTGGAGCCCTGCTTCAGGTCGACCTTGTCGTAGTAGCCGACCTTGGGCCCCTCCATGAAGAAGATGCGGAACTGCGAGCCGTCCTTGAAGCCCATCAGCACGTTCTTCTTGTCCGGGGTCTCCTGGCCCTTGACCGGCTCGACCTCGATCTTGTACTTGCGCTTCAGGCCGGCGACGATCTGTTCCTCCTGCTCCTTGGGCGCCATCTGCTCCTCGAGCAGGCCGCCCTGGAACATTCGCCGGGCCTGGTAGAAGACCCCCACGCCGGGGTCGTCGACGCGCATCAGCACGTTGTCGAACGGCTTGTCGAACCCGATCACTTCGTAGGTTCGCGAGGCCGTCTGGGCCGCGAGCACGCTCGGCAGCATCAGGACGGTGAACAGCACGGCCAGGTAGCGCATGGCACCTCCAGTCGCGCGGTGAAGCGTAGCCGGAATGACGATCGGTCTCAATCGAGGATCAGGTTGCGGGTGAACGACGCGGGCTTGTCGGGCGGCGGGAAGGTCCACTTCTGCAGCTCCCCGCGGATGCAGGTGGCGAGCTCGGCCGGCAGCGGCTGGTCGGACTTCAGAGAGATGCGCGAGACCGTGCCGCTGGTCCCGACCGTGAAGTCGAGCAACACCTGCACCTGGTCCATGCCGACCGAATAGCGCTTGCAGATGTTGAACTGCTTCATCTTCTTGCGAATGATGTTCGTCATCTCCTCTTCGGAGAAGGTCTTGTCGGCGGCGTTCTTCAGCGCCGACGACTGCAGCCCGATGACGACCTCTTCCTTGCCGCCGTTCTGGGCGGCCTTGATGGTCGTGCCGGCCGGAACGGGCGAGACCGGGGCCGCTTTTTCCTCTACCTTGAACTCGAACTGCTTCGCGACCGACGGGGTGTCCTCGACCATGCCCGTGGCGCGGTCGATGCGCTGCGCCGAGTTCATGGCCACGCGGCGCGCGGCCTCCTCGGCCATGCGGCGCTCCTCTTCTTCGGCGGTCTGCTTCTGGCGCAACTCGGCGACGCGCGCCGCGAGCTCGTCGGCGATCTGCTGCTCCCTGGTCCGCTTCTTGGTCGGGTCGTCGAGCGCGTACGTGGAGCCGGGGCCCTTGCGCGCCTCGAGGGCCTGGCGCTCCATGGGCCGCACGGCCAGGTACGACGCCAGCTGGGTCAGGCCGTAGGCGGCCCCGGCGACGGACAGGACGGCCACGGCGATGAACAAGCCCGCCCGGCGCTTGTTCTTCCGTTCGTGCCGGAGCATGAACGAGAACTCCTGCACGAGCTTCTTGCGGTCCATGGCCGATGGCGGAGCCGGCGCGCGCGAGGGGACCGCGACCTCGGGGATCGCCACCTGGTCGAAGATCGGCTGCGCCGCGACCGCGCCTCCCGGAGCCTGGGCCGCCCTGGGCCCGCCCTCCTCGGCCAACTGGCGCAGCACGTCGTTCAGGTCCTCGCCGCGGGCGGCCTGCATGTCGAGGATGGTGACCTCGTCGCCGAAGAACGACTGCTCGGCCACGTCGGCGCCATCGCCCTGCTTCTCGGCCCGATCGAGCCGCTCGAGCAGCTCGACGATCTTGCGCTTCTCGTGCTCCTTGCCCGGCGCCGGCGTCGGCGCGGCGGCGGCGGGGGTTGCCTCGGCCTTCTGCGCCATGCGGGCCGCGGCCTCGCGCTGTTTTTCGGCGCGCTCGGCGGCCTGCTGCTGCTCGATCTGGTCGAGCAGGTTGACCAGGTTCTCGGTGCGGTGGATGGGCTTGCGGACCGGCGCGGCGCTCTGGGGCGAGGCTTGCAGAAGCCCTGCCACCAGTTGCTGGTCGTCGGCGGGCTTGGCAGGCGCAGGGGCTGGCACGGGCGCCTCCGCCCGGGGCGCGACCGGCTGGCCTTCGGCGGACCGGGGCGGCGAGTACGTGACGCCGGGCAGCGGGGGCGGGGCCGGCGGTGCGGTGCGCTCGAGCAGCGGGCGGAGGATCTTGACGTCGCGGATCTTCTTCCAGCCGTCGAACGTCGGGTGCCACACGTAGGTGGCTTCGGTCAACGTCCCGGCAGCCGCGAACTTGTCGAGGTCGGCGAAGGCGTACGGGCCCTTGCGCTCGCGCCCCTTCAGGAAGTACCAGTGCTCGAACAGGCGAGGTTTCTTGCGGGCGGCGTCGGCGTTCGATGCCGCGGGCTGCGGAGCGGCGCCGGACGAGGCCTTGGCGTCCTGCGAACCGGGCGCCTGGGCGGGGCGCGTCACGGTCGAGATGAGGCCGCAGCTGCGACACTTGACACGCATCTGGTCGCGCGTGAACCGCTCTTCGGGGATGCGGTACTTGGAACTGCAGTTGGGGCAGACGAAGATCATCCCGCCGCCGATCGCCCAGGCAAAGTCGACCCGCACAATACCACGCTCGCGATTCCCGGTTCAAGGAGGAACAACGCCGGGACCAGGGTGGGGGGCGTTTCCGGTGCGATCCCCCGGGAGCCCCGTTTCTCCTCGGAACGCAAGGCGGTCCAGCACCTATCCCGTTGACGATGGGCCCCCTGGAGGTATAGTAGGGAACGTTTCGAACTCCAGCGTACGGAAGGTTCCGATGACGCGGACGTCTTACCATAGCTTCGTGGTGGCTCTCGTTGTGTTCGTTGCCCTCTCCTCTGGTGCGGCTTTCGGGCAGGAGGGAGCATCCGGAGCCCCCGCCGGCACGTCGGCCGCGGAGGCCGTCGCTGCGGCGCCCGCCCCGGCCGAGGCGCCCGCCCCGGCCGAGGCTCCCGACATCGTGCCTGCCAAGCAGGGCCCGAGCGGCGAGGGCCTGCGCGACCTGAAGCGTTACGACGCGAAGTTCGTCGAGATCGAAGAGCAGATCGGCAAGCTGAAGGAGGACGTCTTCAGCTCCAAGACCCGCCTGATGCTGCTGCGAGAGCAGGTGCTGCACAACGTCGTGGCCGAGTCCCGCCTGCTGCTGGTGCACGAGAACGACATCGGGATGGGCTACGATCTCGATCGCGTCGTGTACTACCTCGACAACAACAAGATCTACTTCGCCGACAACGACGGCGGCCAGCTCGCCAGCAAGCGCCACTTCGTCATCTACGACGGCGCGATCGTGCCGGGCAACCACGTGCTCAAGGTCGAGATGACCTACGCCGGCGCGGGCGGCATGTTCACCTACGTCGACGGGTACAAGTTCGACGTGAAGTCCAGCTTCACGTTCTTCGCGTCCAAGGGGAAGATCCTGCAGATCAACGCGACCGGCTACTCCAAGGGCGGCACGTTCGCCGAGTACGACAAGAAGCCCGGCATCAAGTACCGCCTGAAGCAGGTCCGCTACACCAAGGAGAACCTCGAGGCCCTCCTCAAGGACGCCCAGTAACCACCACACGGACGCGACCCGATGAGACCGCTCGCGCTGCTCCTCTCCCTCGCGATCCTCGGCGCCCTCGCGCCGCGCGCGGCGGCGGCCGACAAGACCGAGGCCCTCGAGGCCGACATCTCGCGCGTCGAAGCCGACCTGGCCACGTACGAGGCCACCACCGCCGAGCTCGAGCGCAAATACAGGTCCGCGCCCGCCGAGACCTTCCAGCACTCCATCCAGCGTCGCCTCATGGACGCCATGCTCATGTACGAGTTCAAGAGCTATGACAAGGCGGTCGTGCTCTTCGCCGAGCTCGCGCGCATCCCCGAGTTCAAGTCCAACCGCGACTACTGGCAGGTGGTCTTCTACCTGGCCGAGTCGCTCTACAAGCTCGGCAACCGCAACTCGGCGGCGCAGTACTTCGGCTCCATCGTCGACGCCAACGTGCCCGCGCTCGCGCAGCCGGCGCTCGGTTACCTGCTCGACATCGCCACGGCCACCAAGAACTTCCAGCTCCTGAACCGCTACTACCGCGTGCTCGATGCCATCCCTGGCGTGCAGCGCGCCCCCGCCCTCGTTTACGCCTACGGCAAGGCCCTGTACTTCCAGGGCGCGCTCGACGACGCCATCGCCGAGCTCTCGCGGGTCCCGGCGGGCGACCCCTTCTACGCGCGGGCCATGTACTACGTCGGCGTCGCGCGCTCCCGGCAGAACGACTTCGCCAACGCGCTCACGGCGTTCCGCGCCACGGCCGACGCCACCAGGGCGGGCGGCTCCGAGGAAGACCGCGCCGTGCGCGACCTGGCCAACCTGGGCCTCGGCCGCCTGCTCGAGGAGACCGGCCAGTACCTCGACGCCGTCAACGCCTACCAGGAGATCCCGCGCTACTCGCCCCACTACGAGACCTCGCTCTACGAGATGACGTGGGCGTACGTGAAGATGACCAACTTCGACCGCGCGCTGCGCACCCTCGACACGCTCATCCTGGTGGTCGAGGACGACAACCTGCGCATCCAGGCCAACATCCTGCGCGGCCGTCTCAGCATCTTCCTGAAGCGCTTCGACGAGGCCGACGACGCCTACCAGAGCGTGGTCGAGCAGTTCACGCCGCTGAAGAACGAGCTGCTGGCCTTCATGGAAGATCGGCAGAACGTCGCCAACTTCTTCAAGTGGCTCATGGCGGCCCAGCAGGACAGCCAGCCGCGGCCGCTCTCCGATCGCGCCCTGCAGTGGATGGAAGCCGATGAGAAGATGACCGAGCTTCTGGCGGTCTTCACCGACATCCGAGACCAGAAGCGCGAGGTCGACGAGTTCGAGCGGCTCATCGTGCGCCTGCGCGCGCGCCTCGAGTCCGACTCGGCCATCGAGATCTACCCGAACCTCAGCGAGGCCTGGTACGCACTGGTCGAGGTCGAGAACCGGCTCATCCGGTCGAGCAGTGTGCTGCTGAACGCCGAGCGCAAGCTCGTGAAGCCCGTGATGGGCGCCGACGACAAGGCGCGCCTCCAGCCGCTGTTCGGTGAGCGCGACCAGCTCGACAAGCGCTTCCAGGGCATGCCGCAGCTGGCCACCGACTACACCACGCGACGCAACGCCGTGACGCGCACCTTCGATCGCTACGACGCCGAGCTCACCATCCTCGAGCAGGCCTTGCAGGAAGAGATCCGCGACGCCGACATCATGTACGAGTGGGCGGTGCGCGACGCCACCGGCCCCGACGGCGTCAAGAAGCCCATGTCCGGCCAGGCGAAGCAGCGCTTCGAGGGCATCGTGGTCGAGCGCGCCCGGCTGGCCTCGGTGGCCGACCAGATCCGCTCCGCGCGCGAGAACCTCGAGGTGTCGCGCGTCGTCGCCGGCGCCGGCGACGAGATCATGAAGAGCGAGGCCGAGCTCAAGGGGCGCCTGATCGCGGTGCAACGCGCCGAGGCCGCGGCCCTGGCCGCCCGGCGCTCGGCGCTCTCGCCCGCCGCCGCCGCCGCCCAGGCCCACGCCGACGAGCTGCACACGCGCATCCGCCAGCACCTCGAGCGCCAGCACGGCGTGCAGACCGTGCTGCAGCAGCGCACCCGCGAGAAGGTCATCGAGACGCGTCGCCAGGTCGACGCCGAGGCGATCGAGGTGCGCGCGTACGCCGAGCGGCTCGTCACCGCCGAGTCGCAGACCATGTCCATCTCCGAGCAGGTCGGGTCGGCGCTGTTCTCGTTGGCGCGCGACCAGATCCGCGAGACCGTGCTCGAGGCCGATCTGGGGCTCATCGACATCGCCTGGCAGAAGAAGCAGGACGTCACGGGCGAGATCCAGACCATCAACGAGGCGCGCTCGGCACAGCTCAAGCAGATCGAAGAGAACCTGAAGGGAAGCCTGGAGAGATAACGGATGCTCACCGCACGAGTCCTCTGCTTCCTGGCGCTCGTCCCGTGGTCCGCGCTGGCCGCCGACGCCACCCCGCCCCCCGCTGCAGGCTCCCTCTCCGCCGGTGACGCGTTTCTGCAGGAGGTGCGCGACTACCAGACGTTGCTCGAGGAGTACAAGCGCGAGGTCGACTACCACCTGAAGCGCGAGGTCGACGAGAAGAAGGCCTCGGTGAACCGCAGCTACGACCAGGTCACCTGGGGGCTCGAGAAGACCGAGAACGATCGGCGCCTCGAGGCCATCGCGCGGCACCGCGAGTTCCTGCGCCGGTACCCCAACCACGCCGCCTACACGCCCGACGTCATCTTCCGCCTGGGCGAGCTCCTGTACGAGAAGGCCCAGGTCGACTACAACACCGCCGAGACCGAGTACGACGAGCAGTACGCGCTGTACACGCGCGGCAAGATCGCGCGACCGCCCCAGGCCCCGCTGCTCTCGCTGAACGACGCCATCGGCCTCTACGAAGACCTCATCCGCCGCTTCCCGACGTACCGCTACATCGACTCGGCCTACTACCTGGTGGGCTACTGCTACCTGAACATGGACAAGTACGACGAGGCCATCGTGGCCTACCGCACCCTCGTCGAGAAGTTCCCCAAGAGCCGCCACATCGACGAGGCCTACATGCGCCTCGGCGAGCTCAACTTCGACATCGGCGAGTGGCGGCAGGCCATCGACGCCTACCAGCGCGTCATGGAGTACCCCGACAGCAAGTGGTACGAGCTCGCGTTCTACAAGCTGGCGTGGTCGTACTTCCAGGACGACCAGTACGACGCGGCCATCAAGAAGTTCCTCGATCTGCTCGACTTCTACGCCAGGAAGGGCCAGGGCGCGACCATCGGCGACGAGCGCGCCCAGCTGCTGCGCGGCGAGGTCATCGAGTACATCGCCAAGACGCTCGCCGAGGACGACTGGGACGGCGACGGGCAACGCGACGTCGACGCCGGTGTGCAGCGCGGGCTCGGGTACCTGAAGCAGCCGCGGCCCTCCAACCGCGAGATCCTGCAGAAGTACGCCGATACGCTGTACGAGCTGCACGAGCGGCCCAAGTACTTCGAGGCCATCGAGGTCTACAAGGCCTTCCTGGCGCAGGACGCCAACGGCCCCGACGACCCGGCGGTGCAGGAGCGCATCATCGCCATCCACGACATCCTCGGCGACCTCGACGGCGGCATCCGCGAGCGCGGGCGCATGGCCGAGCTCTACGGCAAGGGCAGCCCCTGGTACCAGGCCAACGAGGCCAACGCCAAGGCCATCGCCAAGGCCGAGGAGTACGTCGAGAACTTCTCGAAGGAGCGCGCGCTGGCCCTGCACCAGAACGCGCAGAAGACCAAGCTCGAGGCCCAGGCCGAGGGCAACGCGGCCAAGCTGGCGCAGTCCGAGGCCATCTACCGCGAGGCCTCGACCGCGTACCGCGACTACCTGGCGCGCTACCCCGAGACGCCCAACAGCTACGAGATCACGTTCTACCTGGCCGAGACGCTCTACTACTCGAAGCAGTACGAAGAGGCGGCCGGCTACTACGAGAAGGTGCGCGACTTCCAGGGCAAGGACGCCTACCTCGAGTACGCCGCCAACAGCGCCATCGTCACGCTGCAGGACCAGGTACAGGCGCTCATCGCGGAGGGCAAGCTGCCGCGCTGGGCCATGACGAAGGAGATCGAGGAGGTCGAGGAGACCGAGGGCGTCAAGGAGAAGGAGGGCGGCGTGCGCCGCGTGGCGGCCCTCACGGTGCCCGACATCCTCTTGCACTACGTGAAGAACATCGACGAGTACGTGGGCCGCGACCTGCAGCGCAAGGACGACCCCGACTACCAGGGCAAGATGGCCTACAAGGCCGCTGAGGTCTTCCTGCGCTACAAGAACTACGACGAGGCGCGCAAGCGCTTCGAGGCCATCGTCGACAAGTACCCGTCGGCGCTGGTGGCCAACTACGCGGCGGCCAACATCATCAACACGTACTGGGAAGAGAACGACATCCAGAACGTGAAGCGCTGGGCCGCCCTGATCGAAGAGAAGAACATCGGGCAGGCCGAAGAGCGCAAGAAGTGGAAGGAAGAGATCCGCACGTTCGAGATGGGCGCGCAGTTCAAGCACGCCATGGAGCTCCTCGAGCAGAAGAAGCAGGTCGAGGCCGCCGAGGAGTTCATCTCGCTGGTCAACGCGAACCCGGACTTCGAGGACGCCGACAAGGCGCTCATCAACGCGGCGCTCGCGCTGCAGGACGCCAAGCGCTACGAGGAGAGCGCGCGCATCTTCGAGCGCATCGTCACCGAGGATCGCTTCCGGAAGTCCGAGTTCCACAAGGTGGCGCTGTACAACCTGTCCGAGAACTACAAGCGCTTCTACAACTTCGACAAGGCCATCTGGGGCTACAAGACGCTGTACGAGAAGTACCCCAAGGCCGACGAGGCGCGCTACTCGCTGTTCCAGGCGGCCGAGCTGCTCGAGTACAACCAGCAGTACGACGAGGCCATCGCGCTCTTCGAGCGCTACCAGCGCGACTACCGCGAGCGCGAAGAGGTGCCCGCCCTGGCGTGGCGCGTGGTGCGCATCACCGAGAAGAAGAACGACGAGCGGCAACTGGCCGGGGCGTGGGAGGCCTTCGCCAAGAACCAGTACGCGAATTCCGCGTCGGCGGTGCACGTGATCGAGTGCTACCGCAACCTGGCGAACTACTACCAGCGGCGTGGCGACGCGCGCCAGGCCAAGGCGTACTTCGAGCGCACGGTCGAGCAGTACAGGGTGCGCAACCTGGGTGAGGGCAAGGCCGCCGAGTTCGCGGCCGAGGCCGCGTTCAAGCTGCTCGAGCCGCGTTTCGAGCAGTACGAGGCCATCAAGATCACGGGCAGCCTCGACCAGCAGGGCAAGGCCATCCAGCAGAAGCGCAAGCTGCTGGCCGAGCTCGAGACCGCGTATGCCGAGATCCTGCCCTACAAGGCGGTCGACTGGACCGTCGCCGCGTTCTTCCGCATGGGGCAGGTGTGGCAGCTGCTGGCCAAGGCGGTGTTCGACGCCCCCATCCCGGAGACCCTCAGCGAGGAGGAGCAGGACGTCTACCGCAGCCAGCTGGAAGACATCGCCGCGCAGTGGGAGAACACGGCCATCGAGCGCTACGAGACCACCATCCAGAACGCGCGTCAGCTCAACGTGATGAACGAGTGGACCAAGAAGACCCTCGAGGCCCTGAACCAGTACAAGCCGGCCGAGTACCCCCTGTTCAAGGAGGAGAAGCGGTTCGAGCTGCGTGACCTGGAGGAGCGATGAGCGGCGAGGGAGGAAGGTCGATGTTCCGACGTGCGAGAGCGACCGGGTTCGTCCTGGCGGGGCTCTTCCTCGGCGCGTGCGGTGGTGCGGCGCAGCAGACCGAAGCGACGGCGCCCGAGGGCGTCGAAGGGGCGGCGGCGCCGGGCGGCGCTCCGGGCATGACCCGCGACGAGATCCTCGCCGAGAACTACCGCATCGGCGTCGAGCTCTTCAACGCCGGCCAGCTCCCCGAAGCCCACGACGCGTTCGTGAAGGTGCTGAGCATCGATCGCGCCCACGCGAGCTCGCTGACCTACCTGGCGCGCATCGCCGAGGCGCAGAACGATCCGACGCGCGCCCTGAGCCAGGTCGAGGCCTCGCTCGCCGTCGAGCCGAAGGATCCCGACGCCATCCGCCTCAAGGTGTCGCTGCTCCGCGCGTCAGGCCGCTACGACGACGCGCTGCGCTTCATCGACGACAGCTCGGCGCGCTTCACGGCCGCCGACGAGCAAGAGAAGAAGAAGGGCTTCCTGACCGACCGGCTCGAGATCCTGAACGAGCGCGGCGACTACGGGACCGTCCTGAAGGACGGCAAGGCCGTGCTCTTCCTCGACCCGACCAACGCCGACGCCATGCGCGAGATCGGCCGCGCCTACGTGGGTATGCGTCGCCCGGGGCTGGCCCGCTACGTGTTCAAGAACGCGCTCGAGATCAAGCCCGACGCGCGCATCTACTACTTCCTCGGCAACCTCGAGAACGACGACGGCGACTACAAGCTGGCCATCGCCGACTACCAGAAGGCCGTCGAGACCGACCCGACGCTGGCCGCGGCCTACAACAACCTGGCCATCCTGAACCAGAAGGCCGGCAACCACCCCGACGCCATCAAGAACCTCACGCGGGCCCTCGAGCTCCGGCCGCAGTGGGACCGCACGCGCCTGAACCTGGCGAACTCGTACCGGCACGAGAAGGACTACAAGCAGGCCGAGGCCACGTACATGGACGTGGTGCAGCGCAACCCGAAGCTGGCCGAGAGCTACTACAACCTCGGCATCCTGTACCTCGAGAACGAGGTGCCGGGCTACGAGCCCGAGGATCGCTACGCGCTGGCCGTGAAGAACTTCTCGACCTACCGCGACCTGATGGGCAACCAGCTGCCCCCCGACGACGCCTCGCTCAAGTACATCAAGGAGGCCCAGACGCTCCAGTCGCAGGCCGTCGACCTGAAGGAGCAGATGCGGCTCATGAAGGAGCAGGACCAGGCGACGCCCCCCGAGGGCGGGGGCGAAGGTGCCCCGGCCGACGGCGCGCCCGCCGAGGGCGACGTGCCGCCTCCCGGCGAGGTCCCCGCCCCCGTCGACGAAGGCGCGGCGCCGCCCCCCGACAGCGTCCCGCTCGAGGCCCCGCCCGCGGGCGGCGGGCCTGCCGACGAAACCCCGGCCACGGCTCCCACCGAGCCGGCGACCTTCTAGCGCGGCGCTCGGGAGGTGCCGATGGAGCGACGAGCAGGGGCGCACGGGGCGCGAAAAGGAAGTTGCGCGGTCCGGCGCTTAGGGGTATTCAGGGGAACGACGTACGAGGGTCTCATGGCGAGGGCGCGCCTGACAGTATTCCTGGTTTTCCTGGCGTTTTCCGTGACGGCCTGGGCCCAGGAGGACAGCGCCGCCAAGAAGGGCCCGGGGAGCATCAAGTCGGCTCCGACCATCCAGGAGCTCGAGGAGATGGTGATCGAGGGCAAGATTCAGAAACCCGAAGTGTTTTACATCCTCGGACGCGGCGAGACGCACTACAAGATGCCCATCCTCAAGGAGAGCTTCGTAGAGCGGATCGAGAAGTCCGTCGAGAAGAACCCCTTCTAGGTACCGGGGGAGTCGATGCCGACGCCAGAAAAGAAGATCCTACGCATCGGGATCATCCACAACAACCGCATCATCGAAGAGCGGTTGTTCCGCAAGCCCGAGCGCGTCACCATCGGGCAGAGCCCCGAGAACACGTTCGTCTACCCGCTGCCCAGCTTCCCGCGCGCCTACGAGCTGTTCTCCTACCGCGACGGCGTGTACACCTTCGTCTTCCCCAAGGGGCTGACGGGCAAGGTCTCGTCCGCCGAGGACATCTTCGACCTCGAAGAGTTGGTGCAGAGCGGCAAGGCCAAGGCGGCGGGCGAGTTCTTCCGCTTCACGATGAACGACGAGACGCGCGGCAAGATCCTGCTCGGCGACCTCACGCTGCTCTTCCAGTTCGTGACGCCGCCGCCGCCGGTGCCCAAGCTGCAACTGCCCGCCGCGGCGCAGCAGAGTTGGATCCGCTCCCTCGACATGCAGTACGCCGTCTTCCTGCTCATCTCGTTCCTGCTGATCGCCGGCCCCATGGGCTACATGCAGGTGTGGTACGAGACCAAGGGCAAGTACCTGGTCTCGATGGGCAAGAAGAGCCGCCTCTTCCAGGAGCTCGAGGCCGAGGTCGAGTTCCGCACCAAGAAAGAGAAAAAGGAAGAGGTCGTCGCGGTCGCCAAGGACGAGGGCCCCAAGGAAGAAGAGAAGCCGGTCGAGGAGGCCCCCAAGGAGGCCCCGAAGAAGGCCGAGAAGGGGGATGCCTCGCGCCAGGCGGGTATGAAGAAGGGCGACGCGGGCGAGAGCAAGGAAGCCCGCTACAAGAAGAACGTCGAGAACGTGAAGAAGAACACGCTCATCAAGTTCCTGGTGGGCGGCGAGGGGGGCGGCGACGGTGGTCCGGCCGCCAGCGGCGTGGCCGCCGACAAGATCGGCGAGGCCTGGGACTTCAAGGGCGGCGCCCAGGTGGCGCAGGAGGGTGACGTCGGCCAGTTCATCGGCCAACCCAAGGTGGCGGGCGCGGGCGGGGCCGGCGGGTACGCCAAGGTCGGCGGCAAGTACACCAAGCAGAAGATCGCGGTCGGCGAGGTCGAGGCCGCCGCGGCGCGCCCCGAGATGAAGATCAACCTGAAGATCGGCGGCGAGCTCGGCGACAAGCTGGGCACCGGCGACATCGACAAAGGCTCGGTCTCGGCGGTGTTCAAGCGTCGCCAGGGCGCCATCCGCCACTGCTACGAGAAGCGCCTCAAGGTCAACCAGGAGCTCTCGGGCAAGATCCGCGTCATGTTCACCATCGGGCCGGCCGGTCGCGTCACGACCATCGTCATCAAGGACAACTCGTCCGGCGACACCGAGCTCGGGCAGTGCATCTCCGACCGCATCAAGGAGTGGCCGTTCCCGCGACCGTCCGGCGGCTCGGTCACCTTCGTGCACACGATCGTCCTCACCAAGGGCTAACCAATCGGCGGCCGGAATCTCTCGCCATGATTACAGGATCCTGGGTTTGTTTGTTGACTTGGAGCCTGTAGTGGCTAGTATGGCATATCGACCCATCACGGCTGCAGGGGCCCACATGTGGCTCGAGAGATGGTATCTGATCGTCGTCGCGATGTTCGCGCTGTGGCTGGGTGCGGGTTCGGCTCGTGCCGAGGAGACGCTGACGCCCGAGCAGATGATCGCCCGCGCCGACGCGGTGGTCCAGAAGGCGCAGGACCTGCACGACAAGGCCCTCGCGGCGCTGAAGAAGGCGCAAGCCAGCGGCGATCCATCCGCCATCGCCGACGCGAACAGCGTGCTGACGACCATCAAGGGCGTGCTCCGCAAGGCCGAGCACGACCGCATGGCCCTGAAGGAAGCGATCGCCAAGGGAAACCTCGAGGAGGCGCGTAGCATCTTCGACGGCATCCTGGTGGCCGAAGAGGCCACCAACGCGGTCGACAGCGCCCTCGCCACGGTGGGCGGATCGGGGATTGACGCGTCGGTCGAGGGGACCGATGCGCTCGACGTGGGGTCCGACGACGGGCAACCGACGCTCGACTCCAACGACCCCCTGTCCGAGTACACCGGTGAGTACGACAATCGCCAGGATGACCGTACCGGCTACACGACGGATACGGGCAGCGACGACGGCAAGACCGACGCCACTTCTGGTTCTGGCGCCGACGACCTTTTCGAGGGAAGCCCCACGGGGAGTGCCCTGAACTGACGAGGCCGGGTCGCCCGAACCCGCGGGTCGCCTGAGCCCTAGGAATGAGACGCTGACGCTTTCGTGGTTCGTGTTCAAGGAGTACGCTAGATGAACCGCGCTCTGCGGCACAAGGGATTCCCGATCTTCCTGTTCGTGGTGCTGTGGTCGGTGCCCGTCATCGCCGAGCCGCTGTATCGTCTCCCCAGCCTTCGCGAAAACCGTGGGATTACCGCCGGTGCGTTCCGCCTGTGGCCGGAGCTCTTTTTCGAGACCCGCTACGACTCGAACCTCTTCCGGCGCTCCAACGACGACGCCGGCGAGACCCTGGGCGCGACCATCTTCCGCCTGATGCCGTCGTTCGAGGCGGTCAATCCCACCGGACGCATCGTCCAGTTCCACTTCGCCGGCATGGGCGACCTGCGCCAGTACTACGCGTCCAAGCAGTCCTCGATCATCAAGGCGCAGGCGAAGTACGGCGGCAACGTCCGTACGCGCGTGCACCTGTTCCCCATGGGCATGTTCCAGGTCTACGTGCAGGATCGCTTCAACCGCGAGCTGCAGACGCGCAACGAGGTCAGCAAGGAGACCTTCACGCGCCTGTTGAACCAGGCCGAGGCCGGCGTCATCGTGAAGCCCGCCGCGGCGCTCTCGTTCGACGTCCACTACGCCCTGGTCCGCGACATCTTCGAAGAGTTCGACGTGGCCGACAAGGTCGTGCACGGCGTGGGGCTCACCGGCCGGTGGCAGTTCTTCCCCCGTACCGAGGCCTTCCTGACCGGCACCGTCGCCTTCACGTCGTACGACGAGCCGCGCCTCAGCGGAGGGGTCCAGGTCGGCAACTTCTCGTCGTCGCCCGTGCGCGTCGAAGCCGGCCTCAACGGCTACCTGACGCGACGCATCTTCGTGTTGGTCTCGGGTGGCTACGGCGGGTCGTTCCACGAGACCGGCTCGAAGTACAGCAGCTTCCTGGCGAAGGCCATGGTCGGCTACGACGTGCCCGGTACGCTGGTCGTCCAGGGCGGGTACTCGCGCAGCTTCGACGAGTCGCTGTTCGCCAACTTCTTTGCGTCCGACGCGCTCGAGGCCTGGGCTCAGCTTCGCCTGTGGCAGATGGTCGACCTCGACGCGGGCGCCAAGTTCCAGTTCGTGAACTACGGCGCCGCCGTGGTCACGCCGGTCGTCACGTACAGCGATGACACGCGCTCCGACAGGGTGCTGTCCGTCAAGGGCGGCGTCAGCCTGAACTTCCTGCGCTACCTCGGCGTGAACTTTGGCGTGCAGTACACCTCCGTCATGACCGACTACTTCTCCGAGAACGTCGCGAACGGGTTCAAGAACTACGGCTCGTTCTCGAAGCTCGAGGTCTTCGGAAACATCGTCGGCCGCTACTAGAGCACCCATGCCCCGCGCCCAACTCGTCCTCGTCCTCGCGCTCCTCTTGGTCGGTGCGTGCTCCACGCCCGTCACGACCAGCCCGGCGCCCGTGGTCGACCTCGAGCAGCAGCTGTACTACGCGGCCACGCTGGGGCCGGGCGACATCTTCGAGGTGCGCGTCTACCAGGACAAGGACCTGTCGGGCAAGTACCGGGTGGCGCCCGACGGCAGCATCGACTTCCCGCTGGTGGGGCGTGTGCACGTCGACGGCAAGACGCCGAGCGAGGTCGCCGACCTGCTGCGCGCGGCGCTGGGCGAGGGCTACCTGAAGAACCCGTCCATCACGGTCTTCGTGCTGCAGTACAACAGCAAGAAGGTGTTCGTGCTCGGGCAGGTCAACAAGCCCGGCACCTATCCCTTCGAAGACGACATGAACGTGGTGCAGGCCATCACGATCGCCAGCGGGTTCAACGTCCACGCCGACGAGAACGGCACCATCGTGACACGCCTCGAGAACGGCACCGAGCAGCGCTACCAGGTGCAGGTGGACAAGATCTCGAAGGGGCTCGCGCCGAACTTCACGCTGAAGCCCGGCGATATCGTCTTCGTTCCGGAATCTATCCTGTAATCGGCCCCTTGGGAGACGAAGGCTCGAACGGTCGGATCTGGAACCAGTCTCCTACGCCGGGGTGCTGTTCGACCGGCAGACCACTCTCGGCCACCATCTGTCGTGCGATCTCGTCGGCGTAGGGGTGCAGGTAGACCGCGCGCTCGATCCCGGCGTTCAAGAGCATCTTGGTGCAGATGCCGCAGGGCTGGTTCGTGCAGTAGATGGTGGCGCCGCGGATAGCGACGCCGTGGTAGGCCGCCTGGACGATGGCGTTCTGCTCGGCGTGGAGCCCGCGGCACAGCTCGTGGCGTTCTCCCGAGGGGATGCCGAGCTGCTCGCGCAGGCAGCCCACCACGTCCGGGTGGGCGACGCCCTTGGGCGGGCCGTTGTAGCCGGTGGCCAGGATGTTGCGGTCCTTCACGATGACCGCGCCCACCTTGCGGCGCAGGCACGTGGAGCGCGTGGCGGCCAGCAGCGTAAACGCCATGAAGTACTCGTCCCAGTCCGGTCGATTCACCTCTGCGTCCTCCCTGGCGAAATTGTACGTCCCGGGTGGGCGTACTATACTGGTCGCTGGCAACCACGTCTATCGAGGAGCCGCCGTGCTGTTCGTGGTCGAGGTCGTACCGCGTTCGGAAGACGACGTCCGCATCTCGATCGCGCTCGAGGCCGAGGACCAGCTCGAGGCGCTCCGCCGTGGGCTGATCGAGATCGGGCTCGAGAGCGGCTGGGTCGGCCCCGCGGCCGTAGCGCCGGCGGGCGAAGGGGTCCTCTGCATCACGGCCCCGGGCGGCGGGCTCGAGTTCACGGTACGACGCGCCGGTGCGGCCGAGGCGACCGTCTCGGGAGCCCCGACGGCAGAGCTGCTGGAGCCGGCGTTGGCGGAAGGCGCTCCGGCACCCCTCGCGACCAGCGACGAGGACGTGCTCGATCTGAGCCGGCTCGAGCGCTACTTCGCCGACGAAGACGACATGGACGCGGTTGAATCGGCGTCCGAGGCCGACGCGGCGCCGAGCGAGGTGGGGGGCGAGGCCTGCGTCGATGCGCGGGTGGCCGCTCCCGTCGACGCCGCCGCCCTGTGTGCCTGCGTGCTCGCAAGGCTCGCCGACCTGGAGGAACATGTCTACGACGTGTCGGGGGCCATGGAGTACGCCGCGCGCGGCCTCCTCGAGCCCCTCGGCGCCGACGTGGTCTGCGTGCTGCTCGCCGAGCGGCGCGGCAGGGCCCTCGGCTTCGCGGGACTGGCGGGCAACGCTCCGGAGCGCCTCGCGAAGTACCGCTACCCCAAGGGCCTCGGCCTCCCGTGGCTGGCGTACGACGAGCGGCGCGCGCTGCTCGTGAACGGCATCGATCGCGATGCCGGGCTACACCGAGAAGTACAGGAGAAGACGGGCTTTCGCATCCGCGCCACGACCCTGGCCCCCATCTCCTCGGAGGGGCGGACCTGGGGCGTGGTGCAGGCCGTGCGCAGTGCGCTCGACGCCCCCGACTTCGGCGACGCCGACCTGGCCGCGCTCGAGGCCGCGGCGCGCCGCCTGGGCGCCTACCTGGCGCTCTTCGGAACCTTCCTGTAGCCGCCGTGACCGAGCCCGATCGTCCCGCACGCGCAACGCCCCGGGCCGGGGTCGTCGTCGCCCTGGTCGTGGCGGGGCTGGCCGTCGTCCTCGCGGTGGCCGGTCCTCCGCTCGCCAAGATCCGGGTGGCCGCCGAGGTGTCCCGGTTGGCCGAGCGCCGCGGGCTCGCCGTGCACGTGGCCCCCGGCGACGTCGAGGTGTGGCTCGACCCGAGCGGCGTTACGTTTCACGACCTCGCCGTGACAGGCTACGGTGTCTCAGGGCGCCTGGACGTGAGCATGCAGCTCGGCTCGTGGCTCGACGTGGTGATGGGCGACCTCGGAGGCGAGGACACCGTGCTCCTGCACCTGGGGCCCGGGAAGCTGCACGTGCGCGCTCCTGCCGCGCCCGCGGTCGAGGCGACCCCGAACGGGGGTGCTCTCGTCCGAGCCTCCGGCGAGCTGCCGCGGGTCGGGTTGAGCGTCGACGGCCTCGACGTCGAGACGCCGGCCGGCTGGCTCCGCAACGTCCGTGGCAATCTCCAGCCTTCGTTCGAGCGCCCCATCACGTTGAACGGGTGGATTTGCCTCGAGGTTGCGGGCAAGCCGTGGTGCGCGCACCCGTCCATCACGGCCGACGAGGTGCGGATCGGGGCCGATCCCGACGCGCCCTGGCGATCCGACGTGCCGGGGCTGGGCCCCGTCGACGTGTGGGCCGGCGATCTCGTCCTGGTGCCGCGAGCGGCGCGCGCGGTCGTGCGCGACGTGCGGGCGACGGTCGGGCCGCGCGAGGTGCGGGCCGAGCGCGTCGAAGTGTCGCTGGCGGGCGATGCCCTGCTCGCGGCGGCCAGCGGCGTGGCGGTCGACGACGACCGGGAGCGGTTGCCGTTCTCGGCGGCGCGCATCGACGTGCAGGTTCCCCTGTCCGGCAGGCTGACCCGGCTCGTCGTGCCCCGCCTCGAGGCCACGGTCGACTGGGACGCCGTGGCGCCGTTCGTCCGTGCGCACCTGGGCGGCGCGGCGACGACCGGAGCGGCCGCGGCCGTGGCCCCGACGACCTCGGAGTCCCCGAAGGGGCCGCTCGCACTCGAGATCCAGGACGGCCGCGTCGAGTTGGCTGGCGCCGGGCTGGCCCTGGGGGCGCTCAAGGTCGACGCCGCGCGGGATCACCTGGACCTTTCGGGCGAGGTCCGGAGCGCCGAGCGCGCCGAGGGGACGGTCGTGCTGGGGTGGAAGGCCTCGGGCGAGGCCCCAGCCAGCCTGCGGGTCGACTACCAGGGTTGCCTGCCTCCGGCTCCCTGGCGGGCGCTGCTGGCCGAGAATGGGCTCACCATCTCGCCGGGCTGCCACGACTCGCTGACGCTCGACGCAGCGCTCGGCGCCGACGAGGTGACCTTCGCGGGCAAGCTCGGGGTGGCGGCCTGGACCGTGCAGGAGGCGCACCTGGCCTCGGAGTCGATGGCCGACATCGGCTTCGACGCGGTGTTCGACGGGCGCCTGCGCCGGGACCTGTCGGAGGGCCTGCTGCGGCTCGCGTCGTTCACGTCGGGCCCCCTCACGCTGTCGGGCTCGCTGTCCGGGACGCGGCTGCGCGACAAGCCCGTCTTCGACCTGGTGGTCGACGTGCCGAGCCAGGCGTGCGACAACCTGCTCCGCGCCCTGCCCGAGGCCATGCGACCCGACCTGGAGGGGCTGTGGCTCGGCGGGACGTTCCGCTTGAAGCTGCGCTACACCGTGGACCTGGCCCGCGTGTACACGATGTACGACGCGCGCCTGGCGGGCCGCGAAGAGCCCTATACCAGCCCGCTCGTCGTGGAGGGCGAGAACCTGTGCGAGGTGACGTCGTCGCCGCGGGGCATCGACATCCAGGCCCTGAACCGCGCCGACTTCGTGCACCGGGTCGAGCTCGAGGACGGCCGACAGGTCGAGGTGGGTCCGGGCACGTCGAGCTACGTGCCCCTCGGGGACCTGCCCCAGACCGTCGTCCAGGGCGCCCTGGCGACCGAGGACCTGTCGTTCTACGGGCATCGCGGGGTGAACCCCGGGCTCCTGAAGACCGCGCTCGAGATGGACCTGCACGCCGGGCGCTTCAAGTACGGCGGCTCGACCATCACCCAGCAGCTCGTGAAGAACCTCTTCCTCTCGCGCACCAAGACGATCGCGCGCAAGATCGAGGACATCCTGCTGGCGCTGATCGTCGAGACGGTGGTGTCGAAGGACCGCCTGCTCGAGCTGTATCTGAACGTGATCGAGTTCGGCGACGGGGTCTACGGCATCCGGAACGCGAGCCTCACGTACTTCGGCAAGGAGCCCCGTGAGCTGCTGCCCGAGGAGGCCGCCTTCCTCATGACGTGCAAGCCGGCGCCGCCCGATTGCCAGCGCCTGCTCGATCGCGGGGCGGTGACGCCGGCGTGGCGCGTGAAGATCGACTACGTGCTCGAGCGCCTCTATCGGCGCGTGAAGGTGATCGGCGAGAAGGAGTACACCGATGCCCTCGCCCGTGACATCCGCTTCCTGGGGAGCGGGGCTGGCGCGGCTCCTGCCGCTGCTCCTGGCGCTACCGGTCTCTCTCTCGACCTGCTCCCCTGAGGCGCCGCCTCCCCCGACCGGCGCAGCGACGGGGCTGACGGCGATCGCTGGAGGGGCGGAAGGTCGCGACGCCGAGGCCTCTCTCGAGGTCACGACGCCCCCGGCGCCGCCTCCGCTCGAGGGGCGGCTGGTCGTGCCGCCGGTGCAGGGCCCCGACCCCACGCGGGTGCAGGATCGCTACACGAACCTGGTGGCCTCTGCGCTCTTCCTGCCGCTGGCGCTGCCCGCGGGCGAGCCGGGGCCGTGGATCGAGGCCGGCGGCGGCGGGTTGGCGCGTTCGCTCGAGGTCAGCGGTCGCACGCTCACCATACGCCTCGATCCGGCGTTCCGCTGGGACGCCGCGCACCCCGTCACCGCGCGGGATCTCGAGCGGGCCTGGCGCCGCAAGCTCGCGGGGGCCACGGCGGCCGACCTCGGGTTCGTCGAGGACGCGCGCTGCACGGCCGCCAAGACCTGCCCCGATCACGCGCCCGCGCTGCACGTCGTCGACGACTCCACCCTGGTCGTGAGCTGCGCCGAGCCGCCCGCGCACCCCGAGGCCCTGCTGGCCTTCGCGAACTTCTCGCCCGTGCCGTCCTGGCTGTCCGACACCGAACTGGACGGCGAATGGTGGCGCCAGTGGTCCTACGGTCCCTACCGGGTGCTGCGCTGGGACGAGACCGGGTTCCTGCTCGAGCGCCACCCCGCTTTCCCCGACCCCGTGCTCACGCCGCGCTGGCAGGGCCTGGTGTCGCGCGACGGCGAGTTCTCGCGGGCGGCCTTCAAGCGCGGGCTGGCCGAAGGCGCGCCGGCGGCCGATCGTGTCGACTGGGTCGCGGGCCCCGTGCCGGTCGGCGACGTGCCCGGGCTCGAGCGCGACCTGCCGGGCAGCCTGTTTCGCGAGCCGCTGCTGTGCCTGTTCGGCTTCTTCGTGCGCGGCCTGTCGCCGGAGGCTCGCCAGGCGCTGTACTGCGGCTTCGATCGCGACGACGTCACGTTGCACTTCCTGGGGGGTGGGCAACTGCCCGCCTACGACGTGATCCCCCCCGACTTCGGCCGGCGTCGCGCGGCGCGCTACCTGGGCGCGTGCCCCAAGGTGCCCGAGCTCGGCCGCGCGGTCTCGGGCCATCGTCCGCTGCGCGTGCTCTGCAACCCCGAGGGTGGCAGCGACCGCGTGTGCACGACGCTGCTCGAAGGGGTGCGCCAGCGCACGGGGCTCGCCCACGCGCAGACGACCGCCGAGTGGCGCAGCATGCTCGAGGCCTGGAAGAAGGGCGAGCACGACCTGCTGCGCTACAGCCTGTGCGGCACCGTCGAGGAGGCGTCGTTCCTCGAGGCCTTCGAGACGGGGCATCCCTCGAACCTGAACGGCTACTCGTCCGCGCCCTTCGACGGCGCGGTGGCCGACCTGCGCAGCGGCGCCGGCCCCCGCGAGGAGCGCCTGGAGGGGCTGGCCGAGGTGCTGCGCCAGGACCTGCCCTTCCTGCCCGTCTACCAGTCGTCGCAGCTGATGCTGGTGCGGCCGGGCACTACCGGGTTGACGGCCAACGACCAGATCCTGCATCCCTTGCAGCGCGTTGGGGTCGTGAGGTAGCAGCGTGCAGCCGGCGACGAATCGTAGGGTTGCCGTGTTCGCCTAATACGCGTCGGGCTCGCGGAACTCCACCGAGCCCGACGGCTCGAAGCCCAGGATGGTGCGCGCGCGGGTGGTGTCGAGCAGGCAGGCGTAGCGCATGCGCTCGCGGTCGACCGAGTAGTAGTAGTCGGTGAGCCCCAGCTTGCGCATGGCGAAGTTCACCACGGGCAAGAGCGGCTCGGGCAGCGACACGCAGGTGCGCTGGTTCAGCTCGGCGAAGGTCGAGATGGGGGCCGTGTCGTTGCCGGCGATGTTGAAGATGTTGCTCTTCTGGGCCTTGAAGATCGCCAGCCGGATGGCCTCGATCACGTCCTTCATGTGGATGAGGTTCACGAGCGGGTCGAAGCCGGCCGCCTTGAAGATCACGTTGCCGTCGAAGTAGGCGTTCAGCTGCGCGTTGATGTTGCGCCCGATGATGTTCGTGATGCGCAGGATGACGATGCTCATGCCGGGCGTGTCCATCTTGGCGCGGCAGATCATCTCGGCGGCGACGCGATCCTTGATCCACTGGTCGGCGTTCGGGTCGTGGTTCAGGTCGGCCATCTCGTCGAGGTAGACCGGGTTCTTCGAGTCGAGCTTGTAGACGACGTCGGAGCTCTTGAAGACGAACTTCTGGATGCCGGTCTCGATGCACTTGTCGAGCAGGTTCTTGGTGCCCTCGACGTTGTAGCGATGGATGCGCTCGCCGCGCTTGGCCGGGTCGCTGATGAACGCCAGGTGCACGACCGTGTTGACGCCGGCCGCCTGGAACTCGCGGCTGCCGAACAGGTTCTTCAGTTGCCGGCTGCGCAGGATGTCGGCCTGAACGTAGCGGAAGCGCGCGCGATCGAACGACTGGAAGAAGTGGGGCGGCGCGCCCTCGCCGGTGCCGAACACCACGCCGACGCGCGGGTCGTTCATCAGGTGCATGGCCAGGTGGCGGCCGACGGTGCTGGAGACACCCGTGATGAGCACGTTGCGCTTCGACTCGGGGCCGGGGCGCGGGCGCGACACACGGGGCTTGGCGGGGGTCTTCTTCTTCTCAGGCGACATCCCGGTCCTCCTTGCGGATCAGGTAGCGCGAGAGGCCGAGGCCGAAGATCGACGATCGCTGCTCGAGCCCGACGTCGAGCATCTCCTGGATGCGCACCTGCACCTTGTCGGCCAGCATGCGCAGCGTCTGCGCGTCGTTGGCGGCCTCGGGCGGATACTCGTCGTAGAAGCGGAAGGGTTCGTCGTAGCTGATGTGGTACTTCACCGGCAGCGGCAGGACGCCGAGCGGCCCCAGCAACGGGAACTGCGGCGTGACCGGGAAGTAGGGGAAGCCGAGCAGGCGCCCGAGCGGCGCGATGTTCGCCAGCATGGGGGCCTGCTCTTCGGCGCCCACGATCGCCACGGGCACGATGGGCACGCGGTGCTTCAGCGACAGCTCGATGAAGCCCACGTTGAACCGTCGCAGGCGGTAGCGCTCGCGGAAGGGCTTGCCGACGCCGCGCGTACCCTCGGGGAAGACGCCCACCAGGTTGTCGTGGCGCAGCAGGTCCTCGAAGTTCTTGGGGTGCCCGATGATCTGTCCGGCGCGCGCGAAGAAGACGTTGACGTAGGGCAGGTCGGAGGCGAAGTAGTCGACCACCGTGCGCACCACGCGGGGCTCCGGCAGGTTGCTCAGCACGTCGACCGCCAGCATGGCGGCGTCGATGGGGATCACGCCGCTGTGGTTCGGCACCAGCAGCGCGGCGCCGGAGCGCGGGACGTGCTCGCAGCCGCGGCTCTCGACGCGGAACCAGTACCGGTAGACCAGCCGCGCGACCAGGAACGCGAGGACGGCGGTCTCGCGCTCCATGCCGAACGGGTCGTAGCCGTAGCCCATGTCCTCGAAGGGCAGGTGCCGGGCGCGCTCGATCTCGTCCTGCGGAAGCAGCCGCTCGACAAGGCGCCAGACCGCCTTGCGCTGGGAACGGTTCATCGTGGCCTCCCCTTGGAATCTCTTGTATAACGGCTCGCGTACGTTTTGTCGAGGGAGCGGCGGCAAGTCGACCATGGAGCGCGTGACCGATCTTCGCAAGTGGAAGGGCCCCAAGTCCGACGTGATCGCCACGCTCGGCAACTTCGACGGCATGCACCTGGGGCACCAGGCGCTGATCGACCGGCTGCTCGAGTGGCGTGACGTGCTGCGGCTGCCCGCGGTCGTGGTCAGCTTCGATCCGCACCCGGCCGCGCTGCTGCGCCCCCACGAGCCGCGGCGCGAGCTGGTGCCGCTGCCCGACCGGCTGAACCTGCTCGAGCGCCTCGGCATCGACATCGCGATCGTGCTGCGCTTCGACAACCGCCTGCGCGGCATGACGGCCGAGGAGTTCTTCAAGGAGATCCTGGTCGAGCGCCTGAACATGCGCCACCTGGTGCTCGGCCCCGACAGCCGCTTCGGCCGCGATCGCGCCGGCGGCTTCTCGCTGTGCGCCGAGTTGGGGCCCAAGCTCAACGTGTCGTGCGACGAGGTCGACCCGCTCGAGGTCGGGGACCAGGTGGTCTCGAGCACGCGCATTCGCGACCTGGTGGTCGCCGGCGACGTCGAGCCCCTGCCCGAGCTGCTGGGCCGCTTCTACCGCCTGCGCGGCGAGGTGCGGAAGGGCGCCGGGCGCGGCCGCGAGCTGGGCTTCCCCACCGCGAACGTCGACCCCGGCCC
>Ga0172370_10000787_pt1 | contig 49451 bp, 44 predicted proteins | sample LakKiv5m_FD_114538 | JGI IMG/M metagenome (GOLD analysis project Ga0172370, IMG submission 114538) | Freshwater microbial communities from Kabuno Bay, South-Kivu, Congo - kab_022012_11.5m | ecosystem: Environmental > Aquatic > Freshwater > Lake | place: Democratic Republic of the Congo...
ATGATGTGTGAGCCGTATTTTTTACGGGCATAGTCCATGGCAAGATAAAGGTCGGTGGTTTCGGGCTTGTCGGCAAAAAGGTTGAGTTGCTGGCCTCCGTAAACAAGTCCGCTGAGTTTTACACCTATTAATCGTATTAACATTCTTCGCTGGTAAAGCTTTTTGAACAGTTCCTTTACCACTTCTATCAGGTGATGGTCGTAGGAAGTATAGGGAATCTGCTTTTGTAAAGTATGGGTATCGAAGTTGGAATAGCGTATCTTTACTGTCACACAGGAAGCCAGCTTTTGTTTTTTACGCAGTTCGAAGGCAATTTTTTCGGTCATTACCACCAGCAGGCGTTCCAGATGGGCTACATCGGTGGTGTCCTGCTCAAAAGTACGTTCGGTACTGATAGATTTGCGTTCCGAATAGGTAAAAACCGGTGTCGGGTCAATGCCATTGGCTTTTTTCCAGACAACAATCCCGTTTTTACCTAACACTTTACCCACCATATCAGGAGGCATGGTTCCAAGGGTTTCAATTTTTGACACACCCATTGAACGCAGCAGGCGATAGGTTTGTTTGCCTATCATGGGAATTTTGCGGATGGAAAGCGGATAGAGAAAAGGTTTTACTGCTTCCGGCTGAATTTCGAGCTCACCGTTGGGTTTAGCTTCACCTGTGGCAATTTTTGCCACCGTTTTATTGACGGAAAGTCCGAAAGAAATGGGCAAGCCTGTTTCTCTGATGATGGTTTTCCGCAGTTCTTGGGTCCACTTCAGGCAGCCGAAAAAGCGATCCATGCCGGTAATATCAAGGTAATGTTCATCAATAGAAGCTTTTTCGTAAATGGGAGCCAGCTCTTCGATGATATTGGTAACCATACGTGAATAGCGGCTGTAGCTGTCCATGTCGCCACGGATGATGATGGCATCGGGGCAAAGATTGCGTGCCATTTTCATGGGCATAGCCGAATGAACACCAAACTGCCGGGCTTCGTAGCTGCAACTGGCTACCACACCACGGTCGGAAGTGCCGCCAATGATGATGGGTTTACCCATGAGTTTACAGTTTTGCAGTCGCTCGACAGATACAAAAAAAGTGTCCAGATCGAGGTGAACTATCGTTCTGTTGATATGGTCTTCGTAGTGAATCATGGATTATTTCATTTAAAGAAGTTTTTATGATTAAAATTTAATCAAAAAATCTGATTGAAATATAATCATTTTTTGAAAAATAGTATTAATTTTGTGGAAAAAAAAATTAAGTACTTAGAGTGCCTAGAGTACTTCGAGTACTTAAAGTTTAAGGGAGTTAAAAAGTTTAAAAAAATGGATAATAAAGAATTTAGTAGAGATTTAGAAAGGAGAACAAGGAAATTGGCTATTGAAATCATTGGTTTATCAAAGTCATTGCCAAACACCATTGAAGCAAGAGTTATCAGAAGTCAGATAACGAAGTCTGGGACGAGTATTGGAGCGAATTACAGTGAAGCAAACCGTTCAAGAAGCAAAGCCGATTTTATCAGTAAAATAAAAATTTGTGAAAGTGAGGCTAATGAAACAATTTATTGGTTGAATATTATTGAAGACTTAAAATGGATCAATTCTTCTGATTTGCAAGTTTTGAAAAATGAGGCTGGTGAAATTCTCGCTATTTTTACATCTGTAAACAAAAAATTAAAAGAATTAAATACTTAGAGTGCCTAGAGTACTTCGAGTACTTAAAGTTTAAGGGAGTTAAAAGTTTAAAAAAATGGATAATAAAGAATTTAGTAGAGATTTAGAAAGGAGAACAAGGCAATTTGCTGATGACATCATTGGTTTATCTTTATCATTACCAAATACAGTTGAAGCGAAAGTTGTCAGAAATCGGATGACAGGTGTTTTGGTAAGGAAGACTGGTAAAATTCTCGCTATTTTTACATCTGTAAACAAAAAATTAAAATTTTGAATAAATAACTTTAAGTACTTTAGGCATTTTAAGTACTCTAAGTACTTCAAAAAATAAACATTATGTATTTTACATCAAACATTAAATTATTAAGAAAAAGGCTCAGAATGACGCAGGAAGAGCTGGCAAAAGCATTGCAGATACCGCGTCCGACACTGAATAATTACGAAAACGGGGTTTCGCAGCCTACCATAAAGGCTTTAATTACCTTTTCACAGTATTTTCATGTATCGGTTGATACCTTGCTGAAAGTGGATATGGTGTCATTAACACCGGGTGTGCTGAGTATGATTATGAATGGGGATGATATTTTTATGACCGGAACAAAACTCAGGGTGCTGGCTACCACCATGAGTCCGCAGAACAAGGACAACATTGAACTGGTAAACGAAAAGGCAAAAGCAGGTTATGCTACCGGCTTTGCTGATCCTGAATTTATCCGTACACTACCTGTTTTTCAGTTGCCTTTTTTGTCGAAAGAAAGGAAATACCGTACATTTCAAATTAGTGGTGATTCTATGCTGCCCATTCCGGATGCTTCGTATGTAACCGGTGAATTTGTGGAGAACTGGTTTTTGATAAGAGACAAACATGCATATATTTTTGTTACCAATGAAGATGGCATTTTATTTAAAATAGCGGAAAATAAGTTAATGGATGAAGGAAAGTTGATTTTACATTCATTAAACAGTTTTTACAAACCGTTTGAACTGGGTGTGAACAGCATCAGGGAGGTATGGAAATTTGTAAATTATATAAGTTCGGAAGTGCCGGAACCAAATATAAGCAGAGATGAACTGATAAAAACTGTGATGGAATTAAAACAGGATGTTTTTTTATTAAAAAAACAATCAGAAAAATAATTTATTTGATTAACAGAGTTCTTTAATGACCTTCTTTTATAGCTTAAACTGAAATAAATGATATCAAAAATTACTGTTTTTCTTTATCTCATGACTGTGTTCTCATGGACATGTTTTTCACAGGATGGAAAGCAAAATGATAGTATTAACAATAATAATCTTAAACTGTTTATTAAATGTAGTGATTGTGATTTTGATTACTTAAGAGAACATATTACTTTCGTTAATTTTGTCAGAGAACCTGTTGATGCACATGTTTATTTGCTTGAAACAAGTTTGAATACTGGTGGTGGTGGCAACAGATTTTCATTATTTTTTATTGGTCAGGCTGAATTTAAAGGTATGACCGATACAATTTTATTTTCAGTATCACCAGATGATACCGAAGATAAAGTCAGGGAACTAATGCTGAAAATGATAAAAACAGGATTAATCAGGTTTGTAGCCAAAACACCGGCAATTTATCAGGTATCAATAACTTGTGATGACAAACAAAAGGTTTCAAATACTCAGGTGGACGATAAATGGCATAGCTGGGTTTTTAGTATCAGTAATACTGCTTCTGTTAATGGCGAAAAATATTACAAATACTTTAGTGTCAATTCATCTTTATCAGCTGAAAAAATTACTGAGAAATTTAAAACTGAGTTTTATTTTAGTAATTATTATTCAAAAAGTAAATATCTAATCGATAATTCAGACTATATCACCCTGTCAAAGTCATATAGTTTCACCAATCAGACAGTATTCAGTATCGACAGTCATTGGTCGGCTGGAATTGCAGCAGGTATCAATTCATCAATATATAATAACCTGAACTTTTCAGCTTCCATTGCACCAGCAATCGAATACAATATTTTTCCATATTCTGAAGCTTCGCGGAAGCAATTCAGAATAAAATATACTATTGGAACAAAGTACAACCAATACCTTGATACTACTTTATATGGAAAAACTGAAGAGAATTTACTTCGCCATTCGTTGGGCATGGCTTATTCGGTGGTACAGAAGTGGGGAAATATCGGTGCCTCGGTTTCTTTTTCCAATTATTTATACGATTTTAAGAAAAACAATCTGTATCTTTATCTTTCCACAAGTTTCAGAATAGTAAAGGGTTTATCTTTTTACAATTATGGTTACTTTTCAATTATTCACGACCAGATTGAATTACCAAAATATGATGCAACACCTGAAGAGGTGTTACTTCGTATAAGAGCGCTTGAATCGCAATATAATTTTTACTTTTATTGCGGATTGTCTTATACTTTTGGCTCCATTTATAATAATGTAGTTAATCCACGCTTTGGAAATTAATCGCATAGTTCATTTTATCACAATGTTAATTGTTAGCGGATACATTAAAATTTATTTACTTTCGCAGTATCATTAATTATAAAAATATGAAATCAGTTTTTGTTTTTGCAGTATTGTGTTTATTCAGCATTTCATTGCTGACGGCACAGGAAGGATATAAATTTAATATTACAAAAGATATTAAAGCCACTGAGGTAAAAGACCAGTACAGGTCGAGCACTTGCTGGAGTTTTTCCGGTATCTCGTTTCTTGAATCTGAGTTGATGAGGCTAGGGAAGGACGAAATTGACCTTTCCGAGATGTATGTTGTGCGTAGGGCATACACCCAGCGTGCCGATCAGTATGTTCGTTTTCAGGGAAAGATCAATTTTGCTGCTGGTGCCGAATTCTGGGATGTTTTTAATGTGATTAACCAGAATGGATTGATGCCCGATGCTGCTTATCCTGGTTTGTGCTATGGCGAAACAAAACATATTCATGCCGAAATGGATGCTGTGTTAAAAGGGATAGTGGATGCCATTGTAAAAAATCCGAATAAAAAAATTAGTCCGGTTTGGAAAACTGCTTTTGAAGGGGCTTTGGATGCTTATCTGGGAAAAGTCCCTGAAAATTTCACAGTTGACGGAAAACAATACAATCCGCAAACTTATTTTCAGTCATTGGGCCTCAATTTAAATGACTATGTAATGATTACTTCATTTACCCATCATCCTTATTATTCGAAGTTTGTCATTGAATCGCCCGACAACTGGAGTTTTGGCCAGGTCTATAATGTTCAGCTTGACGAGATGATTGATATTATGAAAAACGCCCTTGATAAAGGCTTTACCGTTGGCTGGGCAGCCGATGTCAGCGAAGATGGTTTCAGTTGGAAGAATGGTATTGCTATTGTTCCTGAAAAAGAATTTGACGAGTTGAGCGACCTCGAACGTGCAAAGTGGCAAAACCTTGATGCCAACGAAAAAGATGCTCTGGTGTATCATTTTAATAAACCAGGCAAGGAAAAAATTGTTACTCCCGACTTGCGTCAGGCTGCTTTCGACAATTATGAAACCACTGATGACCATGGCATGCACATTACAGGTATGGCGAAAGATCAAAACGGTACACTTTATTTTAAAGTGAAAAACAGTTGGGGCACTGCCGGCAGCAAATATGACGGTTACCTGTTTGCCTCGGAAGCATACGTCAGGTATAAAACTTTATCGATCATGGTTCATAAAGATGCCATTCCCCGTCAGATTGCTAAGAAACTGGGATTGTAGGAAGGCGGAATGGGGAATGCGGAGTGCGAAATAGGGAAGACGGAATGCAGAATAGGGAAGACGGAATGCGGAATAAGGAATGAGGAGTGAAAATTTATGATTTAATTAAAGAAACTGTATGATTTCAAAGTAAATTATTGGCTATCTGATGAAATTGTTATAAGTAAGGAGCTTGAAATTATTTGCCATTTTAATATTTCATACTTTCTAAAAGAACTCCAAAATTGATGCTGGCAAAAATACCATAGAATTCCATATAAGAAGATAAATTCCACGATAAACCTAATTCAGCATTTAATTCAAATCTATCGAAATAAAAGCCTTGTTCAAAGCTTGCTATATAAATATACTCGTCATGATAATTCTTGGTTTCAGATGATTTTAATTCAAAATATTTTTTAAGATAATTGTTGAATTTGATATTACAGTAAATAAAGTGAAATGCTGTAGAAATACCAGTTTCAAGAAAGAGACCATTACTAAGTGGATTATCGTAAAAGGGTTCATCTGAGCTAACAAAATCATAAAAATAACCAATATTGATATTTGGATGAAAACCAAAGATTTTATTATTTTTTTGATACCAGCCTATTTTAAATTCAGACCATCCATTTAAAGTAATGTCGTCAGCAAATATGGCACTATATCTTATTCCATTAAAGGTGTTTTTAGGTTCTTTGTAATCATAGACTGGGTTATTAAAATATCGAATGTTTTTTTTTTGACATGAAGCAGTAAGTGTTATAAAAAAAAATATTAAAATGATTGGTGCGTTTTTTATGTTCAAGATATTCAAATTAATATATTACTTAACAGAAGGTATTATTTGCCATTTAGTTTGAAGATTAAATTTGCGGTAAGGGAAAAAACTGATAAGGGCTAGGGGCGACATATACATGCCGGCTGCGGCAATCAAAACGCCCATGATACCGAAAACAGGCATTACAGGATTTTTATCGAGGTACATTAATAAAAATCCACCACCAACACACAAAACTGAAGTGGCTGCAATGGAATAACCGCTGATTTTTATAAATGTAGTTGTGTAAGATTTATATTTAATCTTGTTGATAGATTTAAAAGAAACGAGCTGACTGTCAACTATCACAAAAGTATCGCCAAGCTGTTTGAAAGTGCCTTCGGTTTTGCTGCCATCTTTCAAATATAAGGTAACAGGTACATGCTGATAAAGGGTTTTAGTTTTTTCAGTATCGGTTTTTTTCAAAATCAACATTTTTTGCAGTGCGCTGTCGGCTGCTGTGCCCAGGGCCACGGCCACATCTGTCATTAATATCAGCACAAAGACAATATAAATAGGGGTGAGGGTTTTCATTTTAAAAAATAGTCATTAATTTTAATAAATATGTATTCCGAAATTTTAGCAATGCAATATTTTAAAGCAAATATATATAAAATAAGGATTTATTTCAATACAATTTTTGACTTTTAACTTTAAACAGATAACATTAACTTTGTCAGATAAAATTATAAAAAAATGAAACGATTTTACACCATTTCATTCATTGCACTGTTTTTTTTAAGCGGATGCGATATACTGAAAAATATCAGCTTTTCGGATGTTGAAAAATATCTTAATACCAACACTCCCCTCACCAATGATGAGGTGATACGCGGCCTGAAAGATGCCCTCAGCATAGGCACTAACAATGCTGTCAGCCTGTTGAGCAAAGCAGGAGGCTTCAGCAACGATGCCATGGTAAAGATTTTGTTTCCTCCTGAAGTACAATATGTTGCAGATAAATTATATTCCATAGGTGCTGGCAAAGTGGTTGATGACTTTGTGGCAAAACTCAACCAAGGTGCCGAGGCAGCAGTGGTCAAGGCCGGGCCTGTGTTTGTCAATGCCATCAAAACCATGAGCTTTACCGATGCCATGAGTATCCTTAAAGGCAACAGCGATGCTGCCACTCAATATTTTAAAACCAACACCAGCACACAGCTTACAGGACTGTTCAAGCCCGAAGTACAAAAAGTGCTTGATCAGATGCAGTTGCTAAAATACTGGGGCGATGTTACCACTGCCTATAACAAAATTCCTTTAACAAAAAAAGTAGAGACCGATCTGGCCAAATATGTAACTGATAAAACAATGGAAGGGTTATTTAAAAAACTGGCACTTGAAGAAAAGAAAATTCGCACTGATCCTGTTGCAAGAACAACTGATATTTTAAAGCGAGTTTTTGGATCATTAGATAAATAAATCATAATTATGAAATGTTTTATTTTATTATTTTTACTTTTTGAATCTTTTATAGTATCTGCTATAAATATTGATAGCCTTCAGAAAATAATTAATAATAAAAATAGTTCTGCTAACGTAAAAGTAGCCTCATTGATAAAACTTTCTGAATATCATCGAAAGGATTTTAACAAATCAGTTATTTATATTAAACAGGCCATTTCATTAGATAAAAATATTACTAGAAAAGAACTTAAAGGTAAAGCAGACTATATTTATGGGATGATGTTGATGACTAAAGGTCAAAGTCAACCTGCCCTTCAGCAATTTTTTAAAAGCCTCAAAATATTTAAAGAAAATGACAATATTAACGGGCTTGTTGAATGCTATATCGCAATTGGAGAGGTGTTACGTTCACAAGCTGAATACACAGAAGCATTAAAATATTTATTTAAAGGAATAAATCTGGCAAAAAATTCTACAAATCTCGAACTAATAAAAAGTTACTATGACAGAATAAGTGCTGTTTATTTTGAATTGAAAGATTATAAATTGACTTTGATTTACTGTGACTCTGCTATTAATTTTCATCCGGAGCTAAATACTGAGAGTTTTTTTGTTAGTGTATATGATATTAAAGGAGCCTCTTTCAGGGAATTAAAAAAATATGACTCTGCAATATTTTATTTGAACAGGGCCGCAGATTTTTCTATTAAAGGAAAAGAATATTATTATCTGGCCGGCATTTATAACAACATAGCAGGATTGTACTTTAATCAAAAAAAATATAGTAATACAATAGAATATGTTCATAAAAGCCTTAATATTTCAGTAAAAGACAGTATTCTTTCCTATATGGAGGTTTCTTATTTGTTGCTATACCGTTCATTTAAAGAAATTGGGAAACTCGATTCAGCAATAAATTATTTGCTTAATTATACAGACATTCGATGGAAAGAATTTGACATAAATCGCAGTAAAGAAATAGCTTCGGTCAGATTAAAATATGATTTGGAAAATGTTGAACAGGAGAATGAAAAACTTTTACTTAAAACACAAATTCAGCACAATAAAATTCAGATTCAGAGAGCAGTAATTGTAATTTCATTATTAGTACTTTTATTGGTGTTTTATATTCCCTTTAATATAAATCGCAAAAGACGCATTTTAAGTAAAAAAAATGAGCTTTTAAACAAGCAAAATAAGGAAATTGAAAATCAGGCAAATGAATTAAAAGAGCTTAATAAAACCAAAGATAAAATATTATCTATTATTGCTCATGATATAAAAAATCCTTTTCAGGCACTTATAGGTTTTTCGGAATTAATCAACCATGATATTGAAGATAAAAACTATAAAAACCTGAAGGAATATGCTGAAATAATAAAATCAAGTATTGAAAATTTGAATTTTTTGTTGGAAAATTTATTAAAATGGTCGCAAATACAAACGGGAAAAATAAAAATATTCCATGAGAATATCAATGTGCTTGAATTAATAAATTCGAATCTGAAATTATTTAATGCCGCAATAAACCAGAAAAGATTACATATTGAGTTAATTGTCAAAGGAGATTCTTTTATAGTCGGGGATGTTATTTCTTTATCAATCATATTAAGGAATCTGGTTTCTAATGCAATTAAATTTTCTAATATTGATAATAAATTAATTATTAGTTTTAATGAAATTGAAAATGAGGTCATTTTAGATGTTACTGATTATGGAATAGGCATGTCAAAAGAACAACAGGAACAACTATTTGAACTCGACAAGCCATCCAGTTCGGGAACATTTAATGAGAAAGGAAGTGGGTTAGGTTTAATTTTGACAAAGGAACTTGTTGAAAAACATCATGGTAGTCTTGAAGTTGTGTCCTTCCTTGGTAAAGGGACATCATTTAAAGTGCATTTTCCAAAAATAACCTTATAAATTTAAATTGTATGTCTGAAGTAAAAGTCAAACAATCACCAGCCTTTTATGTATTGTCGTTCACCTCGATGTGGGAACGTTTCAGTTATTATGGTATGCGTGCTTTCCTGATTCTTTATATGGCCAATGATATCCTTGACCCTGAAAACGGACATCTGGGAGGCATGAATTTCGATGATGGTACTGCAGGGCTCATTTATGGGTTTTTTACAGGTGCCTGTTACCTTTTACCATTACTGGGTGGATTTCTTTCCGATCGTTTTCTGGGAGAACGAAGGTCAATATTTATTGGTGGTGTACTGATAATGCTTGGACATTTTACCCTTGCATCTTCTGGTGCTGATGTCCCATTCTTTACTGGTTTAACGCTTTTAGCTGTTGGTAATGGTTTTTTTAAACCCACTACTGTAACACTAATTGGCGACCTTTACGAGCAAGGCGATAAAAGACGTGACAGTGCTTTTACTATTTATTATTCTATTTTTAATGGCGGTGCTGCGGCTGCACCTGTCTTATGCGGATTTTTCGGTGAAACTTATGGCTACCGTTATGGTTTTCTTGTGGCAGGTATTGCTATGGCATTCGGTATTTTATTGTATCTTATTCTTGGAAAAATGTATTTGGGCGACCTGGGGAAAATAGCACGTCATAAGCTTGTGAAACAAGATAATATAAAAAAGGAAGTAAGACAGCCTCTGACAAAAGAAGAAAAACAAAGAATGCTGGTGATATTTATTTTATTGTTTCTTGTAATAGCTTTCTGGGCAGCATTTGAACAAGCTGGCAGCACAATAAATCTCTTTACCAAAGACTATTTTAATAAAAGTATTGGAAACTGGAGTGTACCAACATCGTGGTTTCAGTCAATTAATCCTGTTTTTATTATCGCTCTTGCACCAATATTTTCATCGTTATGGATATTTTTAAGCAACAGGAAGAAAAATCCTTCAACACCTTTGAAAATGGCAATGGGGATGATTATTTTAGGCACTGCCTTTCTGTTTATGATGGGTGCGGTAATCGAAAGAGGTGGTGACAATCCTGATACTGCTGTTAAAGCCAATGTTTTGTGGCTTTTAGGGTTCTATCTTGTCAGTACAATCGGTGAATTATTTGTTTCCCCGATCGGATTAAGTATGGTGACCAAACTTGCTCCAAAACATTTGGGTTCACTTATGATGGGGGTTTGGTTTCTGAGTTTTTTCATTGCAAACATAATCAGTGGCTCAGTGCTCGGATTTATTGCTTCTATGGGTGCCTATAAAATTTTCCTTATTATTTTCTGCATTATGATAGTATTAGGGATAATACTTTTCTTTTTATCGAAAAAACTGGTGTTCTGGATGCACGGAAGAGATTAGTGTTTCAGTACTTTTATTGTTTTGTTTTCATTGTTAATACTGAGAGAAACCAACAATAATCCTTTTATTTTTTCAGGTAATATAATTTGTAATTCATAATTTACCTTGCCTTCTAAAATTTTTTCCCCGAAAACATTGTAAACACAATAATTAACATCAGCTAAAGATGGATCAGCAAATCTTAGGACATTTTGCGATAAAAAATATTGAAACTTTGCAGAAGGTGTTTCTGATACTCCTGTTGAAAAGTCAAAATACAGGCTGTCAATGAGCATGACAGTACCGAGCGGTGGCTGCATACTTTGTGAAGAAAGGAATACAATATTCAAAGAATCAGGATCAGATTGATTAATATAATTTATCCATACTTCAAAATCTTCCCAATTTACTGTAGAATCGATGGTGATATTGCCAAATCCAATGGTATCAATTTTATTCAGCACAGTATCATGTTTAAATAATATTACTGCAACCAGTCCTTCATCACCACCGGGGCCAGGGGAATAGTTAACACTGCCTTTTAATTTTGAAGGCTTTTTCGTAAAAGGAATACCTCCAAAAACTTTTATTTCAAGTGTAGTTGTGTTTACCGAAAAATTTCCAAGTGTCATAAATCCGGGTACTTTATATAAACCACCTAAGATGTCTTTATTTTCAAGATGAGCGGAATAAATACCAGAATGAACATTGGTGATTTCCTTGCTGACTGTACTTGTCATTAAAGCTGAGAGATATGCATTTGGTGTGGTCCAGTGCTGAGGGTCTTCATAATTCCCGGGTTTTATCCATGTTTCGAATTCATTGTTTGGTATTTCCTGTGAAAAACAATTGAGAACAAGTAATAAAATTAGAAAAGTAAAAGTAGATGCTTTCATCTGATTTATTTTTAATGATTAAAAATGATAAAGTTTCTTTTTTGCGTGTTTGTGATGCATCAAATACATAGCCAAATCAAAACTAACTAAAAATGCAGCCTGTAGCATCATGGCAGTGCCATAACCAGAAAGCTGTGCTGTATTTGTTACATTATTGGCTTTTTCGTTGAGATACAGGCCTGCAAAGAAATATGCAACATCAAGTCCTGCATTAAACAGGTATATCTTTTCAATGTTTTGCTGCTTTCTGTAAAGTTGATTAATGGTAATGGGTAAATTATAATTCACCAAGCTGTGATATATGCCCATACCAGCAATGCCCAGATTAACAAAATTCCAGTAAATGTTGCCTTTCCAAAAATACTTCAGCACCGACAATGTGGTGGAATTTGAATAATAAAACCCTGAAAGAATATTTGAAACTGCCCAACTACTCAGAACAAGCATTCCTGCTTTGTTTATATCAAGTATTTGCCTGTAATATTTGTTACTATCAATTCCACTAAAAGTTGTATTTGAATGGTATTTATTAACAATAAAATTTTGATTAATTGGATAACAAATGTTTGTTGAATTTATAATAGCATGTGGTTTTGCCTGAAGATAGATTAGCAGAGAAATTATTAAAATTAAATTTGTGCGAATGTTTAACATATTGCAAATTTACATTAAAGTCTATATTGTTTTTTTAAATTTTTAATCAATATTTATGATGAAAAGGATAATTCTGATCATTTTTGTGTTTACCCCAGTATTGATATATGCACAAAAAGCCGACTCAATAAAATACTGGAAAGGTGGTGGTATGGGTTCCCTGATGTTTTCACAGCTTTCGTTGACAAACTGGGCTGCAGGTGGAGAAAACTCTGTTGCTTTTAATAGTTTTTTTAACCTTTATGCAAATTATAAAAAAGAAAAAAGAACCTGGGATAATACTTTTGATCTGGCTTATGGTATCGTTAAGCAAAACGGCATTGCAGCACGTAAAGCAGATGACAGATTGGAATTAAACTCAAAATTTGGACAATACGCATTTAAACACTGGTACTATTCAGGATTATTACAGATTAAATCGCAAATGGCACCTGGGTTTAAATATCCCAATGATTCGATAAGAATTTCAAACCTGTTTGCTCCGGCTTATTTATCCATAGCACTCGGTATGGATTTTAAACCTTCTTCAAATTTTACACTTTTTATTTCTCCGCTTACAGGGAAATCAACTTTTGTCTTTGATACATTTTTATCAAACCAAGGGGTTTTTGGTGTTGTTGCAGGGAAAAAGTTCAGAGGTGAGTTTGGTGGGTTTGTTAAAATGATGTTTAAAAAAGAGTTAATGAAAAACCTAAGTTTTCAAACAAAAGTTGACCTTTTCAGCAATTACCTTAAAGAACCTGAAGCGATTGATGTCAACTGGGAAACTTTATTTGGATTGAAATTTGGAAAATATATAACAGCCAATTTGAGTACACTTTTAATTTATGACAAAGACATTATGATTAAAAATGAACAGGGAGTAGAGTCGGACAGGGTACAATTAAAAGAACTATTTGGTTTAGGATTTTCATATAAATTTTAACTATTTACAAAGATTTTTATTTTTTTTAATGAAGTTTGGTAGTTTACAACTTTGTTGTTAGATTTGCAACTCACAATAATACAATCACTTGCAATTTAAAAAAGTATTAAAATTTATTTTTTGGTTTGCGTTGCTATTTGTTTCAAAGCAATCAATCAGTAGCAATGCTGACTCACCTTATTTTAAAGTAATTCTCGACTCGGTGCCATTTAAACCAGATCCTGACATGCTTTATTGTATTTGGGACTCTCTGAATTTGAATCCTTATAAACTTAATCTTGCTGAAAAAAAAGATACCACATGGATAAGTTTAACAAATGATTCAATATTGTTTTACCTTCCTGTTCCTGGAAAAATCAATTCACCTTTTGGGTTCAGGGGAGGAAGAATCCATGCCGGTGTTGATTTAGGATTGAAATGGGGTGACAGTGTTTTTTGTGTCAGCGATGGTATGGTGCGATTTGCGAGATTTTATAAGGGTTATGGTTTTTTAATTATTATTTCTCATGACAATGGCCTTGAAACAATGTATGCCCATTTATCGAAAATGCTGGTAACAAATGGACAATATGTTAAGGGTGGTGAGTTGATAGGATTGGGTGGTGCTACAGGACACGCTACAGGAGCACATCTGCATTTTGAAACCCGATTTATGGGTCAGGCATTTGATCCTTCTCTTTTTATTGATTTTGATAATCACACGTTAAAAAATGACCAGATTGCTATTTGTGCTGCTACTTTCAGCCATTATAAGGAAGTTGCCCAAATAAAATACCATGTTGTAAAACAAGGTGATACCTTATACCGAATCAGCAAGTTGTATGGCGTTTCTATTGATACAATCTGTCGGCTGAATGGTATCAATCGTAATACCATTCTTAAAATAGGTCGAAAACTGAGGTATTCCTGAATTATTCTTTTCGTATAAACTTTATACTACCGAATACTGCTGATGCTTTAATATTTATTTCAACAATACTGCTGTCAATAATATTTTCAAACTCATAATTTTCATTCGGATTAGGATTTTCAATGCTACCCATTACCACATCACTGTGCAGGTTTAGTTTCGTCTTTTTATTTAACACAACTGTTGTTTCACCAAAAACACAATTTACTTCATAAGTTGTTAATGGTGATTCTTTTATCTTTGTCATATCGACAATCAATGAACCAAAAACAGAATTATATTTACTTATTTCAGGGTTAAAATCCATCTCTTTTGAACCAAATACAACATCTCCTCCTTGAGATGTAGTATTAGTGATAGAAAAGGTTTTAAAGAAAAGGAACTTTATTCCCAACATGATTAAAAAAACGCCCAACATTACTTTCAACACAGGAAAGTCAAGATTGAAAACATGTTTTGCTAATAGGATAATGCCAAAAATAATGATCATAATACCCCAAAATACGCCCTGGTTCATGGTTTTAGTCATTTTAAAAGGTTAAATTTTATTTGTAAAGATAATACTACTAATTTTTACTTTTTTATTTTTGTTGAAATAGATTTTAAAAGGTAGTTCCCAGCAAAGATAAACACCTAAATAGGCATCACGCTCAAGATATGTAAATTCATTTTCTGCCATTAATGTGGTATCAATTTTTTTATAATAATAAAGTTCATGACCTATATTCTTAGTGATTGGAACATTATAATTTACTCCTGTGCTAATTTTTCCTGCTTTATTTAAATTGTAGTCAATGGCAATTTTTCCATTGAATGCGGTATTTAGACCTTGGGTTAATAATAAAGTATAGAAAAAACCATCACGAATTACTACTGACATGATGATGGTATTTAACCATCTGCCAAATTGTTGATACTGAGCATCATAAGTTGATAGTGTTATACCAAGTTTCATGTTTAACAATAGTAAGTTGTCATTTAAGTTAAAGCTTCTGCCAAACAGTAAAGGTACCTGATAAATATAGAGTTTTGTGCCTGTAAAGATATTTGGCATATTATAGGGTAATAAAGTTACATCTATATACCTGTAATTAAAATCGAAACCTGTATTTATACTAAACTTTTGATGAAAATAATAATGAATTCCCAAGCCTGCCTGTACAGGGAAAAATGGTCTGAGCGACACATAGGAATCATCATCAATACTGAAAATATCAGCGAAAGAATGGCTGCTGAATTGTCCTGCATTTAACGAAAATGATAAGTAATTTTGTGATTTTAACTGAATTAGTCCTGAAAAGAACATACAAAAGGCAATACTGATGCTAATTTTTTTTGCCATGTCAGCTTTCATTTGGATGGTTTAACCAAAAAAAGAAAAGTATTAAAGAAACAGAAACAGGAACCAGGTTCAGATAAATATAGGGTACCTGAATAAAATTGTAAAAGAAAGTAAGATAAAGTTTTAACCCTGCTAATAAGAGTAAAAATGTATTGAATTTTTGATAAAAAAATGTCAGAATGGTCAAAGAAAGGGTAACAAATAACATAATAATCAGATGATGCAGCCTTAGTAAATCCAACTTTTTTTCAATGGAACCTGAACAAAAGTCATAATAAAATGAGGCAAAACCAATTCCTTTGAAAAGGTGATAGGGTTTATCGTTTTCGTTTTGCCATTCTTTCAATTGCCATTCTCCCAGTGCCGACTTTGAATAATATTTATATCCTTCAGTAAAGCTTGATGGTTGTTTGCTTACAAAAGGTATGATGTAAATTATTAAAACAAAAAATATGGTTAATCCGACAATAATCAAAGCTCTTTTTATGTTTTTTCCTCTGCTTAAAGAAATAATATAGGGTAGAAACCATAAAATTAGTGAATAACGTGAAAGAAGTGGTAAAACTATGCCTGTTGATTTTACCAAAATTCTTTTTGATAAAATGCTTAAACAGAATAAAATATAAAAGGCTGAAGGCAACAATTCGATGGTCTGGGCAAACATTTTTGGATGTTTCTGTATAAAAAGTATTAATATGATGATTGGGAGTAAGGTAGTTAGGTTTTTTTCAATTAAAGTCAATTTTGACTTATTTACAACTATATAAAAAACTGTCAGAGCAATCAGAAATGAACCTAAAGGTATCCACCTGTGATCAAAGTTAAATAATGAAGAAACTACAAAAGGTAACCACTGAAGGGGTAAATAAGTGGGTGGTATCTGATAACCATAATCTGTGATTAGCTGATAAGGGTATTCTCCACTCAATAAACGATGACTCATAATATCAACAGTAGGAATTACATCAGATATATTGGGGTCAATTCGAAAATTGTGTAAAATATTTCTGTACAATAATATCACAATTGCAAATCCTGCTATTGCTGTAAAAAAGGGTAAAATTTTTAAAAAAAAGCTGTTAGTGTAATTTCTTTTCGACTTATTGGGCTTAATAACAAAAGGAAACAGGCCTATTGACAAGGAAAACAAAAAAGTAATGACCGGACTTAAATAGATGCCAGCCCTACCAATAAAAAGTGTCATGAACAGGCTTTCAGACAAGATCAGAATAAAATATACAACAGCCCTGATATTCATGTTATTTTCGCAGATTATTGATAGCTTGATTTGTGATTATTAGTAATATATTAAACTACAAAAATAGCAAAGGAAATATACCTGAACACATCATTTAATTTATAAAGAATGAAGAAACTTATTGAAATAGTAAAATTAAATTTTAATTACAAAAATAACTGGCAGCCAAAATCCAATAAATTTTTACGTTTTGGGTTGATGTTCATTATATTTTCTGTGCTGGCACTTTATATTTCAGGGCCATATTTGACAAATATTCAGCAAAGAAAGCAAACAACAGGCTTTTCTTTTAATATGGCCAGACAATTTTTGTATTTTTATTACTATAAAGGCTTGTTTCCTCTGGCCACTCTTGATACCATTGCTGCAGACGGGTATAATAAAGCGTCTGCCACTAATCTGATTGAAAAAAGAGGGCAAAACCTGATTATGGAATATAAACATTGGTCAAGGATGGGTGAAAATGCACGCATTTTTTCTTTTTTACCAGATGCTTTGATTAATGGACCCGAAAAACCATCCCTGAAAATCTTCAATTCTTTAATGTTTTTAGCAGGATTGTTACTATTGTTTTATTTCTTTTTCAGGAATGGTTATGGCCTTTTGGGATTTATTATTTGTCTGATTGTACTGGCCATACCATTTTATCAATATGCCGTATTTCGTGAAAAAAATATTTTTGCACTGTTGGCAAGCATTTTTTTAATGATTTCAGGCATCAATGCAAGATTTATTTTCAACAATCCTGTTCGAAAGATGGATTTTATCATCCCATTGCTTTCCGGTGTTATCATTTCGTTTTTTACTGAAATAAGGGGAGAGGTCATAGTACTGATTTTCTCCTTACTATTTGTTTATATTTTTTATGGAAATGCCAGAACTTTTATAAGATTGTTATATATTCTGCTTTTATTTTCATCATTTTACATGCTTCGGTTAGCGGTAAGGGGATATTTTGACAAAAAATTTGATGAAACTTTTGTTTTGGTGACTGAAAAAGGAGGTCATCCTTTTACAGGTTCAAGGGCTAAGGCACATAGTTTCTGGCATCCGGTTTTTTGTGGATTGGGTGATTTTGACAAGAAATATGGTTATAAATGGGATGATGTTGTTGCTTATAGATATGCTATACCAATTTTAAAAGATAAATATCAGGTTGACCTACCTTATTCAGGGAAGTATCATTTTGATGCATATTATGACAAAGACAGCCTTTATTATATCAAATTTGAAGAAATATCAGCTTATGAAAGCATTGTTAAAGAAAAAGTGCTGCATGACATAAAAAATGACCCGGGATGGTATATCAGCATCATTTTAAAGAGAATTGAAAGAATTTTTAACAATACTCTTCCATTTCCACTGGTGGGATGGCTCTTTCTACCTTTGATTGCAATACTAATATTAGCCAAAAATTACCGTTTGTTGGTGTTACTGATTGTATCGTTCCCACTGTCTTTTACACCATTGTTGATTTATTCTGGCGGAAATACTACATTTAATTCATTTTTTCCGATTATTGCACTGGCAATAATTATGGTTCCTATTGTAACAAGGCTTGTTAAAAAGAATGAATAAGGTTGAAAAAATAAATAATCACTTGCCTGAACTCAGTATTGTTGTGCCGGTATTTAACGAAGATAGCAATATTGATAAATTATTTACTGAGGTCAAAAATGTTGTTGAAAACCAGTTGAAATGTACTTTTGAAATGATTTTTGTGGATGACGGCAGCAAAGACCGCAGTTGGCCCAGCATCAATTGTTTGGCCGATGATAACCCTGAAGTAAGGGGCTTACGTTTTTCACGCAATTTTGGCCATCAGTATGCCCTGAAAGCTGGTTTAGATGCTGCTATTGGGATGGCTGTTATTTCAATGGATGCTGACCTGCAACATCCACCTGCCTTGATTGCTGATTTTTATAAAGCATGGAAAAAAGGATATGATGTAGTGTTTGCCAGACGAACCGATACTGTTGGGGCAGGTATCCTGAAAAAATTTACTTCCAGATTGTTTTACACCTTAGTCAACCGTATTTCTGATACTAAAATTGAAGATGGTGTTTCTGACTACAGGTTGCTTGACAGAAAGGTGGTTGAAGAACTGAAAAATATGAATGAATATTTCCTGTTTTTCAGAGGTATGGTACAATGGACAGGATTTAAATCGAAGTATATAGATTATATTGCCGATAAACGATTCAGTGGAAAAAGCAAATATACATTGAAAAAGATGTTTGCCCTGGCATTGAATGGCATCATGTCGTTTTCAGTGAAACCACTCAGGATTGCTACCATTGCAGGAGTACTGATTTCTTTGTTTTCATTTGCCTATATTGTTTATGCTCTAGTGGCAAAGTTTGTTTTGCACAATGCACTTACCGGATGGACCTCCATCCTGATTTCAGTACTGTTTCTCGGAGGAATACAATTGATTACTATCGGTATTTTAGGAGAATACATTGGTAAAATGTTTATTGAAATCAAGAAAAGACCTAAATATATTATCAGTGAAAAGCGAGAAAGACCCATACAATAAGCTTCGTGTTACGGCACAAAATTTTAATCCTCTTTATATTCTGGTCATTTTATCACTTCCATTGTTTTTTATTAATATACATGGTTTTACCGACTGGGGTGATGATTTTGCCCTTTATCTGCATCAGGCAAAAAATATTGCTGAAGGCATTTCTCCACAAAAAACTCATTTGATTTATAATACCGACAATCCTATTATGATATCTGGAGTTTCAGTGTGTTTTTCGTTGTTGCTGGTGCCATTTTATTTGTTGTGGGGATTAAATTTTAAGGCTTTTTCGGTGCTAACCACTTTTTTTCTTATACTGGCGGGTGTATCAGTGTTTTATTTCCTGAAAAAGTTTATGCCTGAATGGTTATCGATGCTACTGGTGCTGTTGCTGCTTTATCATCGCTGGACACTTGATTTTAAACAGCATGTGTTGTCGGATATTCCATTTGTGGCTATTTTCTATTGTATTCTGTATTTGTTTTATAAAAATCAAAGGAAAAAGGTGTTTGACGCTATTTTTCTCGGAATGTTTACCGCCTTTATGATGAATGTACGCTCTATTGGAATTGCATTTGTAGGAGCGGTGGCAATGGAACTATTTTTTTGTTGTTATTTAAAATTAAGAAACAAAATTACCTCAGCACAGTTTAAACTGAATTTTATTTTTAACAGTATTATTATTGTTTTTGCTCTGCTTTTTTCTTTTATCATTAAAAAAATTGCCTTTCCTGAACCTTCTCCGGGAGGATACATTAATTTTTTCAGTGAAAACAGCATCCTTGATGTGTTACACAAAAATGTAATCAATTATTATTTATGGTTTAAATGGTTTTTTACATTTAAAAAAATTGCAATGGTGGTTCAATACGCTATTTTTTACATTTTCCTGGTGTTGATGCTTACAGGGCTCATTAAAAAGTTGTGGAAAAAACCTGATATTATTGATTATTGTTTTTTTTTGTATATAGCAATGCTGGTAATATATCCGGCTACTCCCGGTTTTCGATATATTTTTCCAATGATGCCCATCATGCTGTTTTATTTTTATAATGGTACAAAGCACCTTTCTGATATAATAAACAGGCCGTGGCTCAAACTACATTATTTTATTCCTGTTTTGATGCTGTTGTTGTATTATCCTGGTATTTGGTGGCATATCGAAAACAGAGAACATCCTATTGGCACCGAGCAACGCAGTGCTGAAGATATTTTTGATTATATAAAAAATAATACTCCTCCCGATGCACGTATTGTATTTCGCAAGCCTCGTGCCCTCTCGCTCTACACCAACCGCAGTGCCATGGCCAACTACATGAAGGAAGAGAATCCTGCACGCCTTGATTATTTGTACCATAAATATAAAATTGATTATCTTTTGCTGAATACTGACGAAATTCCCGATTCTGCCCTTATACGCTACCTAAATGCTTATCCTGACCATTACAGACTGGTTTACCAAAATGATAAGTTCAGGATGTTTGGCAGGATGAATGGGGAATGAGGAAGTAAGAACTATTATACTGTTAAAAGGTTCAAATGTCCTATTGTTTCCCGGTTGCCGGGATTCAATTGTTTTATTATTTTTGAATGGTAATATAATCTATGAAATTTAAACTGCTACTTTTACTGATTCTGAATTTTTTTCACCGGCAAGGGCATAAAATGTTGTATTGTTACCATTGTAAACAAGTAATATTGTTAGCTAGCTGTCTTCATTTCAGCCATCGGATTCAGTTCGTGCTTTGAAAGGTACTACCCTTTTGATGATGAAACTGAATACCCACCTCCTGCAGAAATTCCTGATTATATTTTTGATTATGGCTATTTCCCGTTTAAAGGGGGGAAAGTGTATAAATACTACAAACAGGATAGCGATACAATTACCCTTACAGGAACACCAGTCATTACTTACTTTAAGAAAGATACTGGTTGGGTAGTGATGTGGATGGATGATTGGTTTGTAATACAGGATTTACAACACAAAAGTATATCATTTGTTTCAGACGATAATTCCATACTTTTAAACTACAATTTCTGGGTAACACTGGACTTAAAAGACAATAGATATTTTGAATACGTTGAAAAATTTTCAGTCTATAATTTAAAAGAGAATTTTAAAAACAGCAAAGAACTTGGTATTAAGGGATTATATTCTGATGATGGTAACTGGGCACACGATACAATAATCATCAATACTGACACCATATATACACATTCATACAAAGATGAAATATTTATTAATAAATATTTAATTTTCAGGTTTAAAGAAGCTAACAACAATGTGTGGACACTTGTCAGGTAAAAAATTACCTTATTGGTTTTCTTATTTCTTAATTCTTTTTTTTATAACAATTGCTGTTACAAAATAAAAGATTTCACCTGCCAGAAACCACAGCCTCGACAACAGGGCTATCAGGGTAGCAGTTTCGGTATTCATCCCTGTTTTTACCAGAAAAAACACCAGTACACCTTCGCGAACTCCCAAACCACCGGGAAATAGAAATGCAATAATAGAAACTGCCGTTGCCAAAGAAAAAACAGGCAAGGTCAGCCAGTCGAAACCACCACCCACCGACATACACAGCAGTAAAAAACCAAAACCCCAAAGCAAATATCCCATCAGATACCACACAAACGCACTGCGGGTATCGGTAGGAGAGATATAACTAATATTGGAATTGTTTCTGAATATTCTTTTAATAATGTTTACTGACCAGTTATGAAACATTTCAACATAAAGTATCAGCACAAGAAATAAAAACAAAGCCATCCAGACAAGAAAAACAATATTTACATCATGCATGTACACCAGTGCAACACCACCAAGCAGCAGGTTGGTAATCAGTGAAATCATTTGTGCCTTGAACGAGATGACAGAAGTTTGTGTCAATGGATATCCTTTTAGAGAAATAAAGCCCGCCCTGCCTATCAGCACCATGAATTTTCCTGGTAAATACTTGGCAAATATGGGTTTACCTTCCGAAATATATGCTTCGCGGTAAGATACCTCAATGCCATGTTTTGAAAGTATGTTTTTCCACGCCACCGGTAAAAATAAATATCCTGCAAACAACGATATAATGGAAAGCAGCAGATAGAATGGATCAATCTGAATGTCTTTTAGTTTAACATAATCAAACCTGATAAGCATCCACACTAAAAACAACAGTGCAACATATATTAAGAGGTTCAGCCAGAATTTAAAAGGTTTTTTCTTCATCTTAGTCAATATAAAGCCTTTCGTTGTCCTGTATATCCATCCACATGGCAAAAAGGATGGACTGCACCATAGAAATAGTCAGAAATAATACAATAAACATAATGCTATTGGATATCTGTCGGCCTGGGATAAAAATAAGTGGTATCATGTATATAAGAAAAGGAAACAATGCTACAAACAATGCCATTCCAAGGTGGTAAAGTATAAAAAGTGGATGAAAGTTTCTGAAAAGATACTTTTGCCATAATCTTTTAAAAAACGACTTGATTAACAGCCATGAAATGGTGGGTATCACTTTCATGGGTTTCATTTTCGACTTTTCACCAATATTATAAACGGGTTTGATTTCCACTTCCTTTATTTTGCAATGTGCAATATTAAGTTTAACCAGAAGATCGTTTGGCATGCCATATCGCTTATAAATGTGATTTAAAGCCACTGCATTCAGTCCATTTAACGAAATAGCAGTGTATCCGCATTGTGTGTCACTGACATGCCAGTACCCTGATGCAATTTTTGTAAGAATAGACAAAACTGAATTGCCCCAAAACCGTGTTTTTGGGATTAAGTAAGGAGCACTTTTATGAATCAAACGATTTCCTTTTACATAATCTGCTTCATTCGAAACAATAGGTTTAACTAATGATTCAAGTTCGTCAGGGTCCATTTGGCCATCACCGGCCATTACTGCTGTGCAATCAATACCAGCATCTTTGCACCATTTATAACCACGGGCAATAGCACCACCAACACCAGTATTGACAAGCATTTTTATAACAATCATGCGATCATTTTCATTTCCTTCATTTATTTCTGAAGGCTCAAATGCTGAAAGCTCTTTCTTACTTAATTCTTCAAGAAATATTGCTGCGGTGTTATAATCATTTTTTTTATGAATTGTGCTTTTTTTTAAATTGATTTCTGACTTTCCAAGGCTTTGACGCCACTTCTCAGCCTCATTGGCAGTATTGTCTTTTGAACAATCGTCAACAACAATGATTCTGTCAACAAACTGTGGTACTGTATTCAGCACTTTTGATAGTTGTTTTTCCTCGTTATAGGCTGGAACAACAACAGCAATGGTTTTGTTTTGATACATTAAAAGCTAATTTGTAGAATTTTACTGTTTTAAGTTGTTTGCAAAGCTATTAAAATGAATACAGATGATAGTAATTTCTTATTTGCATAAAATATCATTTAAATTTGAAAGCTGATAAGAAGGTTTATTTTGAGAGATATTCAATCAAGAATGATCAAATACCTGATGATATTAAATCCTGCGGTACCTAAAAGGTTATTGTTATTTACTGCCGGATTGTTTTGGTTCCTGATTGCCTGCAGAATATTGCTTCTGTGTTATAAATATTATCAACTTAGCAGTTTATCAAATCTTCTTATTATTTTAAGCGGTTTTTCAGGCTACGTATTATTTTTCTACATGGTTTTTTTCAGGCTTATAAAAAAACATACCATCAGAATCATTAATAAAAATGAGAAGGCTTGTATTTTTGGCTTTTTTGATTTTAAAAGTTATATGATTATTTTTTTTATGATAGCTCTTGGCTTGCTTATAGTTAAAGTATTTCACATTAATGCCAATTTCCTTGCTATATTTTTTATGATGTTGGGTTTATCATTACTTACATCTTCGTTTTACTTTTTTTACTACCTGATCAGGTATCAATATTCCTTAAAAAAATTTATAATAAAATAATTGATTATGCATAAGTATTTCAATCTGATAGTATTAACAATAATTGTTTCTTCTAATGTTTACTCTCAGAACAATGATGATTGGTTGACATATTACGAAAAATCGGGCTTTAAAGAAACTCCTGTATATGCAGAAACTGTTGATTTTTGTAAAAGACTTGATAAAGCTTCTGAATGGGTGACATATACAACCTTTGGTAAATCGGGTGAAGGACGTGATCTGCCATTGCTTATTATTGATAAAAATGGTTATTCAAAAGTTAAAGAGGTCAGACAGACCGAAAAATTAGTGGTCTTAATTCAGGCTGGAATACATGCAGGTGAAATAGATGGTAAAGATGCAGGTCTGGTTCTGTTACGTGATATAGTAATCAATAAAAAAAATACCGATTTATTAAATTATGTCACAATTTTATTTATTCCTATTTTAAATGTTGATGGTCACGAACACTTTGGAAAATATAACCGCATCAATCAGAATGGACCTGAGGAAATGGGATTTCGCACCAATGCAACCAATCTTAATTTAAACAGGGACTATTTAAAAGCCGAAAGTCCTGAAATTCAGGCATGGCATAGATTGTTTATCGACTGGATGCCAGATTTTTTTATTGATATTCATGCTACTGATGGTGCTGATTACCAGTATGTTATAACATATCACATGGAGACTTTTGGCAATATGGATGCAAATATGACCGACTGGCAAAAAAATGTCTTTTTGAAATATGTATCAGCAAAAATGGAGAAAGACAATATGCCTGTTTTTCCTTATGTAATGTTTCGGAAATGGCATGATCCGCGTAGTGGCTTATTTGGCTGGGTTGGCAGTCCTGTTTTATCACATGGATATACTGCTTTACAGAATCGTCCTTCAATACTTATTGAAAATCACATGCTTAAAGATTATAAAACCAGAGTCAATGCCACTATTAATATGTTGATATACAGTCTTGAAATTATAAACAAAGAAGCTTACAAACTTAGAAGACTTATTGTGGAGTCGGAGATGTATGTTTCTTCAAAAGACTTTCAGAAAAATAAATATACATTGAAGTTTAAATCAGCACCTGATAGTGTGATGGTAGATTTTAAAGGATTTGAATACCAGCTTGTTAAAAGTGATTTAACTGATGGAGACTGGTTTAAATACAGCAATAAACCTAAACTGTATAAAATACCTTATTTTGAAAAACAAATACCAGATATTCAGGTTTTTCTACCCGTTGCCTACATTGTTCCACCTCAATGGACCGATGTTATTAAAAAACTAAAGCTGATGGGTGTTGAAATGCATTATCTGAGTAAACCAACAAGAATGAAAGTTGAAATGTACAGATTCAGTAATGTTGTTTTTAGTGAAAAACCTTATGAATGCAGACAAACAGTTAAAAATTACAATATAGAAACTTTTGTGCAGGAGGTAGAATTTCCTGCTGGTTCGGCCATCATAAAATTAAATCAGGCATCTTCACAGGTAGCCATTCATGCACTTGAACCTCAGGCACCTTCAAGCTTTTTATACTGGGGCTTTTTCAACAGTATTTTTGAACAAAAGGAGTATGCCGAAAGTTACATTATGGAAAAGCTGGCTCGTGACATGATAGCATCTGATGCTGATTTAAAAGCTGAATTTGAGGCTAAAATGAAGGATAAAAACTTTGCTAATGACTCTTACAATATTTTAAACTGGTTTTATTCAAAATCAAATTACTGGGACAATAGAATAAATCTTTACCCTATTGGCAGAGTGATGACAGAAGATATTTTAGAAGGTATTGAAATCTATTGATTTTACATTATATTTGTGTAGTTAATAAAGTTCTTTAAATGAAAAAATCTTTACTTATTATTGGTTTCCTTTTAAGTATTTCAATTGGAAATCTGCATTCACAAACATATTGCACTCCTCAAAGCAATTGTTTTTATGCACCTCTTCTCTCAATGGTAACAAGCGGTGCACTGACAAATTTAAATGTTACAGCTACTGGATGTTCTGCAAGTGGATATACATTATATACCAACACATTTGTTTCTTATCCAGGCGATACAATATTATTTTCAATCGGTTTGTCTGGTCTGTTATATACAGGTGTTAAAATGTGGGTTGACTGGAATGGTGATTCCGACTTTTTGGATAATGGAGAGACTATCTGGTCAAAACAAAGCAATCTTACTTCAGTCAGTGATACTTTAAAAGTACCGTCAAATATAACCTTAGGTAAAAAAAGGGTGAGAATAAGAAGCAATTATTACAGCATTCCAACTGACCCATGTAACAATCAAACCTATGGTGAAACCGAAGACTTTGAATTAACAATAGTAAGTGCTACGGGAACTGATATAGCAATAACAGGTATTGATAGCCCTATTGTTTACAAGGTTGGATTAAATACAATCTGGATTAGATACACTAATTTAGCCATTAATAACATAACATCATTTGATGCAGGATATAAATTAGATAGCGGAACACCTGTTACTATTACAGGTATTTCTACCACTCTTGCTGCAGGTGCTGAAAAAACTTATAAGTTTAGCACAAATTTAAACATTACATCACCAGGAAACCATACTCTCAAAGTTTGGGTACGCAATCCTAATACCATCGGAGCAGATAATATCCCAACTAACGATACCATGACAATCAACATTTGTACAGGTATGTCGGGAAATTATACAATAGGAAAAACCGGTACAAACGATTTTTCAACCTTTACAAGTGCTATTGCTGCAATGAATTCGTGTGGTATAGCAGGCCCTATTGTTTTTAATGTCAATGCAGCAACCTATAATGAACGTGTGGAAGTACCTTTTATTACAGGTATGTCGGCTGTTAATACTGTTACTTTCGATGGATTGACATTGGGTAATGCTACAATTTCATTTACAGGAGGCAGTAGCCAGAGAGCAGTTGTTGTTTTTAATAGATCAGCCTATGTGACGTTTAAAAAATTTAAAATTGTAAATAATGGAAATCCGTCTTATGGTGTGTTTTTTGGACAGGGCAGTACATACAATACTATAACCGACTGTGAAATATCCATCACCTCAAGCACAGGTAATAATTATGGGGTTGTTATGTCGTTTAGTGAGGATTTGGCTGCCACAAGTGGTGGTGCTATTAATAATAATTCTGTTGTTAACACGACTATCACTGGTGGTAGCAGCAATATTTTTTTAAAGGGCTCATATCCATACAATTATATTTATTACAATAAAATTATTGGGAATACCTTATTATCTGCAAGTTCTTCTGCAATAGAAATAAATGCCGGTGTCAGAACCACTGTTCAGTACAACAAAATATCAAATTTAACCGTTATAAATTCCAAAGGCATCAACAATATTTATTGTGCAGGAAGCATTATTGATGGTAACATTATAAATCCCGGTACTTTTGGTATTTATCTAAGTTATGAAAACCTGTATTATTCCGACAGTACGGTTATTACCAACAATATGATTTCAAATTTTAAAAGTACTTCAAAACAGGTAGGTATTTACAGTAATAATGATTTTTTACTCCGAATTTATCATAATTCTATCAGGGTAGATGGAAGTATTTATGATTCAACATCTTCTGCAATTTATTTATGGTACACAAAAGGTCCTTCTATCATGAATAATATTTTATCAAGTTCAGGATATACATATCTGTTGTCGATGAATATACAAATGGCTTCAATTAATGCAAATATTGATTATAACTTATATTATTACCCTGGCAGCACTGCCAATAAATTTTACAATTATAATAAAGGATATGCTAATCTTGCAGCATTTAAAACCGACAACAATAAAATAAACTTTCCACACGACATAAACTCTTTTGATCAAAAAAATCCATACTTTACATCCAATTCCGACCTTCATATTGCCAGTTCAAGTCCAACCTATAATGGTATAAAAATTTGGGTTGCAAAAGATGTTGACGGAGATGTGAGGTGTCCTTTTGGTAGTGTTCTTGGTGCCGATGAAGGTAGTTTCCAGGGTTCTAAGCCTGTGGCAGGATTTACCTCAGATGATTCGGTATGTTATGGAACACCTGTAATATTTGTCAACAAATATCCTGCTACCTCTCCTCTTGGACACAAATGGTATAAAGATGGGGTATATGCTTCAAATGATGTGAATTATCAGTTTACTTTTCCTACAGGAAAATATTCAAGTGTGATAAAAGTTGTTTCAACAAACTGCTATGGTGTTGATTCATTTAGTAAAACCATTTATATTGACGCACCAACCAAAGCACCTGATGCAAGCTTCCTTGCCGAAAAGAACATTATTGCCCCTTACGATGAAATCAGGTTTTTTGATGGTTCAACAGATTGTCCTTCTCAATGGGAATGGAAAGTGTCTCCAGCATATTTTAATGACCCTTATCTGGGATATGTGCCTACACATTATTTCGTCAATTTTACTACTAAAAATTCTCAGAATCCTACTGTAAGATTTGAAATGCCCGGAGATTACGATATAACACTTGTTGTTAAAAACATAAAAGGAACCGACAGCTTATGCATAAAGAAATATGTGATTGTCAAACCCTTACAATATATGTGTCAGTATGTTCTTAAAGAAATAGAACTATCTCCGATAGGTATTCTGACCGATGATGGTGGTCCTCAGTCTGACTACGGTTCTAATTTAAACTGTGAAGTAAAACTTACACCTTGTGTTGATACCTTATTCTTTAAATTTTCTGAGTTTCAGCTTAGTTCTGGCGACTACCTGAAAGTTTATGACGGGAAAAACAATTCAGGTACGCCCTTGTGGGATGTAAATACTTATGGGAATAATGGTTTGACAGGTGATATGTCAAATCCTGCTTTTAAACAAACACTAAAATCAAACAGTGGATATTTATATTTTAATTTTACTTCAAATTCTTCGAATAACAATCGTGGTTTTATAGGTGAATGGTATGGTACTATTGCTCAGAGTTCAAAACCGGTTGCCAAGTTTGCTGCTGACGATACTGTGTGTATGAATGTAGAAGTGGCCTTTCAGAATTTATCGACTGGTGACAATTTATCGTATGAATGGGATTTTGAAGGTACCGGATTTCCTGAATCAATGGCTAAAGACCCAACGCACACCTTTTTATTCCCTGGCTTATATCCTGTTAAGCTCACGGTAAGTAATTGCGGAGGTGATTCAAGTTTTATTAAAAATATTTATGTGGTTTCACCTAATACCGCCCCGAATACTGATTTTGAAGCTAATAACACCAAGCCACTTAAAGCAATTGATATTGTTACATTTACAGACCTGACTAAGGGTTGTGTAGATGCCTACAAATGGGAGATAACTCCTTCGTCATTTACTATAGTAAGTGATTTCCCGAATGGCAAAAACCCAAAAGTAATTTTTAATGATAAAACATGCTACAATATCAAGCTTATTACTTCTTATGGTGGTAACAAAGATACATTGATTAAAAATTGCTATATTAATCCCATTGATTTTTGTATCCCTACCGTAAGCAATCTTAATATTGACCTGGGTATATCAAAAGTTGAAATTGGAAATATATTGAATTACAGTTCTGTTGGTACAAAAGCATATACCGACTATGCAGCCACACAATACACTTATATTGACAGATATGCATGGCATATTATTTCTATCTCACGTAACAGTAATAAAAATGCCATGGCACGCAAAGTATGGATAGACTTTAATATTGATGGTGATTTTTTTGATGCTGGTGAAGAAGTTCTGTATGAGCCAAATTCTACCAGTATTACATTTACCGATACTATTTTTGTTCCTGGAACAGCAACACTTGGCCCTACCAGAATGCGAATTGGTACCAACGTGGCTGGCTTTACACTTAGTCCGTGCGGACCAAGTTTGATTGGTGAATATGAAGATTACAGGGTAATTATCAGGGATTATTCCTTGCCTCCCGTAGTAACTCTGATTGGCCCTGATACTGTTTCAGTTGAACAATGCAATAAATTTAATGATCCAGGTGTTACAGCTACATCCAATTTATTTGGCAACATGGCTAATAAAGTTGTTAAAACTGATAATGTTGATTGGTCATATCCAGGATTATACTGGATAAAATACACTGTTACCGATAGCTTTAACAATAAAGGAGAAGCTACTCGTTTTATTATTATTACCCAGGAGAAAAAACCTCCTATATTAACTTTAAAAGGCAATAATCCAGATACTTGCGATATTGGTTTTAATTATTTAGACCCAGGCTTTTCAAGTTATGATTCATGTAGTGGGGTAGATGCTAACACGGTTACAGGGGTTGTTTATACTGATTTTGCAGGTAAATATTACATTAAATATAAATCAAAAGATAAAGTAGGAAATGCCGATTCAATATTCAGAACAGTTGTTGTACTCGACAGAATTCCTCCGACTATTATTCTGAAAGGAATCAGTCCGATGGTTATACCTGTGTTTTCAACATATATTGATTCTGGTGTAACAGTAAGTGATAATTATGATAAAAATCTGACAGTAAAAACCACTGGTTCGGTGAATACATCTAAAATTGGCAATTATACTTTAACTTATACTGTAACTGATTCTTCAGGTAACGGGCCTGTGTCGGTTCAAAGGTTGGTGCAGGTGATAGATGATATTAAACCAACCTTCACAGCAAAGTATAATGATGGTGACACCATTATCCTTGATGTTAATACCCAGTTGGCAGGTTTAAATGTTAAATCTACTGATAATTATGATGCAACGGTTACTATAGATTCTTTTGGAAGTTTCTATCAGGCTTTCAGTGATGGAATAGCAAAAACTTTAGGTTTATATACTCTGATTTATAAGTCAACTGATAAATCTAACAATTCTGCTTATCTGTCATTTGTTATTAAGGTGCTTGACAGGATAAAACCTATTATCAAACTAAAAGGTGCCGGTGTTTTAAATGTATGTCGTTATAAAACTGCTGATACGCTTGACCTTTTGTTTACCTTAACCGATAATTATGATAATAATCCAACAGCATGGGTAGATGGAACTTATTATACTGATTATTTACCAGCACGGTATATTGGCCTGTTTAATATTGTTTACCATGCAAAAGATGCCAGTGGCAATGTGGCAGATTCGGTTATCAGATACGTGAATATATATGAATGTGGTAGTATTGATGACAACATTCAGAACAACAATGCTATAAAAATTTATCCTAATCCGAATAATGGTAATTTCTATCTGGTAAATCAGATGAATGTGCCTATTGAATATGCTAAAGTTTACAATAGTTTTGGCCAGCAGGTTGATTTTAACTTTGTCGAAGTAAATGCAGGAAATATTTATTCTATGCAACTTGAGAATATTGCGAAAGGAATCTATATTATTCAGGTTTATTCAAGACTTGGATTACAGTCCATTAAAGTGAATGTGTATTAAGATAATTATGCGATGAATGACATCTGATAATGGTTTTTGAATACTGAAAATGATGCCTTTTTGCCTGCTAAATTCCATTTGAACGATGTTAAATTGAAATTAACGGTTTTGGGCTTTGTGAAGTGGAGGATTTAGAATCACTTGCCTATCAAGTTACAACTACTTTTGATATAAGCTGTGTCGCTTGAATACCCACTGCACCGGCAATTAACTATTCCCCGTGTTATGGCTATTTGTTTTATTTATATCGCAAGTTGTAATTGAAGTTGTTCTGTTATTTTTTTCTCTTTATGTCCATGATTATGTTCGGCAAAAGTACCAGTATCAAAATTACAAACAAGAGCTTCAACTACTGTCCGTCTATTTTCAATATTGCCACCGTTATGATAGAAGTGGTCTTTAGTTACAATATTAAACCTGTTCCAATATTTATTAACCATTTCATTTTCTCTCCAATCATTATGATGCCATGTCGATAAAATGAATTTTGCTTTTGTTTCAGAGAGTAGATGGAATAGTAATTCTTCATCTTTCTCAGTCCAACCGTTATAATAGTCAACATGTCTGCCAAAATATGGTGGGTCACAATATATAATATCATTTTCAGTCGCAAGTGGTATAATATCTGCAAATGATTTATTGTAAAATACCCAATCTGGTTCAGGTTGAATAATTTGTGAAACTGATAAAACTTGATTTGTAATTTTAGTTATATACGCTTGTGCAAATCTGTCTGGTTTTTTACAAAAAGGAATATTCCAATTTCCTTTGCTTCCAAATCTCATTATACCATTGAATCCTGCACGAGAAAGAAAAATAAAATCATAAGGAGAAAATTCTCCACTATTGAATCGTGTCCTAACTTTTAAATAATGTTCGTATCCATTATTGTCGGCTTTGCTTAACAATTCACCTTCATGTTCAAGATACTGCTTCATTAATGGAGCAGTAATTTCTTTCTGCTGAATCCCCTTGTAAAAATTAATAATGTGCGGATTTGTATCGTTCAAAATAGCCTTTTGGTATCTTGAATTTAATGCAACAACCCCCGTTCCTAAAAACGGCTCTATCCACCTGCCATTAACTTTTGGAGCAAGGTCCATAATCCAAGGTACTAACTTTGTTTTGATGCCCTGGCTTTTTATGGGTGGCACAATTACTCTCATTTTGTATAGTTTTTAGAGGTTTTTGATACAATCTTATCCCATAAGTCGTTCCTTCCTTTAAATTCTAGAAAGTTTTTAAGCGAAGTTATTTTAACAGTCTTACCATCTTTGACCATTGTTGCAGAACCGAAATTTATCCAATACTCGTCAAACCATTCTTCTCCAAGTTGGCTAAAAATCCCATTCTCATTTCTTAAATCTTCAACACTAAGCGTTGAGCCAATATTTGCAGTATTTCCTGATCCTTGTTTATCACTGGCAATTTTCCATTTTTCTGCTGCGAAAAATTCAAAGTCTTTGATAACAGAAGTTATAGATTTTAAATTATTTACAGTTGTAACTTCACGTTCACCAACTTTTTTATTTGGAGTTTCATAATCTTTAAGAAGTTCTTGAACTTGATAAATTTCAGTTTCAGAAACATCGTATGTCAAGTCGGTTCTTGTATAAATGATTCCCAAACAGAAATGTCCCAAATATTGATTATAAGGAAATTGAATGTTCTTTTTCTTGTCCCGTTCTTTAAAATAACTTCCGTGACTGCCTAATGTAAAACTGGAAATACCGCTTTTCTTGCGGTAAGTTGTCTTTAAATCAACAGCAAACTTTATTTCTTCATTTTCTTTATTGATGAAAGTTAAATCTGGATAATAGTTTTGATGTTCGGTAAGTATTATTTTATATCCAATTTCTTCTGCAAATTGGAGTATTTGAGGGAAAATATGAATCTCAAGAATTTTAGAAACAATTTTTGTGTCTGACGAAATCGTATATATGTTCTTATATATATCAATAAATCCTTTTACTGACCAGTCGCCACTATCAGTAGAAACATACTTTTTTAACTTGTCAGTAAACCTGTTAAGCTCTTTTTTGAAGTCTGATTTAAACTTATTTTTCTTATTTATATCCATGAAGCAAATTTACAAGTTTTTAGTCTCGGATTGGTCAATTATTATCAATTTTCTTCGGATTTCGTTTTTTTTAACATTACCAGTAATTTTGCGAAAAGCATTATTTTCAATTTTCAAAGTTCAGAAATAATCAATAAAATGTCAAGTTTCTCTGCTATTTTATAACAAATTTCGTTATGATGTTGCCTGAAACGACTTGCTGTTATACCTTGATCCGTTGAAAAACAATTATTTCCAAATCAACAGTGAATATTTATTGCAATTTCAATGAACCTTTCGGTCATGCAGATGTCAGTCTGCTTTTTAGTTTTATCTGAAAAATACAAGAAAAAGAATAGGAATCAGGAGGCCAACAGTAGCTAAAATCAAACCCCTCCACTTAATGCCATTCTTGCCACGCACAATAAATAAACCTGTAATTGCCAATAATGAGAGTGAAATAGCATAAATGTCGGAAAACCATGTCCACCATCTTCCCGGATCATAATGAAGGAAATTTATTTGATTAAAAAATGGACGTTTTTTAAGTATCTCGAATTTTAATGCTCCTGTGGTTATATCAAGTAAAAATACACCTTCCTTGAAAAATACCTTTAGTAAATACGGTTTTGGAAAGTAGTGGCTTTTATAACCTGTAAAGGATTGTTCTTCTAAAATTTTCTGAACATATTGCTTGTTGATCTGTTCTTTTTCGATTGGACTGACGTTTATCTCATAATGTGTGATAATATAATTCGGGTTCCAGATTTCATTATGGTTTAATGCAATACCGGAAATTGCATAAATTAACGTTACACCAAAAAAGAAATACCCAAGGTCGCGATGGGTAACACGATTCCATTTCCTGAGATTGATTTTCATGTCTGTAAAAAAAAAAGTAGCTGAATGAAATACAAACAGCTACATCTTTTAACCAATAAATTTTTTTATTTTACTTCTTCGAAGCGTTTTACTTCAATCCAGTATCTTTTAACTGTACCATCCTGACTTTCAGCAATCTGTTTTTTCAGGTCACCATATTTATCTTCTTCACAGGAACCTTCTTTATGTTCGCCCGATTCTTCAGCACAAGCTTCTTTCTTTGCAGTATCGGCTTTTACATCTTCTACCTTTCCTTCTTTTGCTACTTTAGAATCAACAGCTTTTACATCTTTGGCATCCACTTCAATGCTTGTATTGGAATCGGCTTTGGCAGCTTCTTCGGCAGCTTTTGCATCTTCTGCTTCCCATTCTCTGATGGTTTCTTCAGTAATTACCTCTTCTTTTACCACACCAAATATCTTTACATTCTTGCCTTCGAGTTCAACAGGGAATTCACTCATTTCGGCACCAGCAAAAACAACAATCTTTTTTTCCTGGTCGTTACCTACCATGAACATTTTTTTACCACCATGTTTGCAAACATGTACTACCAGTCCGGTCATGCTGACGTCTTTATCGACCAATGCAGATACCTCATCATCAAATTTATTAATATCAATTTCGGTAACTGCTCCTTGTTTATTTTTACATGAAAACAATGCTACTGCTAAAAGGCTTATTAAGGCTAATTTTTTAATCATTTTGTTAAGAATTAAGGTTTAAACAATAATATTTAATCGTGCGAATATAAAATTTATACAGTAACAAACTACAAATGTTTTTTTAGTATTTTATTAGATGGTATGTCAGAACTGTAACAGGTGATTGGTATTTAATAATATATAAACCTGGAGAATAATCTAAAAAATCAATTTCAGTTTCAAATGAGTTAAATTCAGAAATATATATTGTTTTCCCTTCTATTGAAAGAATCTCAATCTTACCCTTATCTTCAAAATTTTTATGAACAATTAAAGTTTCCCTGACAGGATTAAGATAATACAAAAGAATTTGATCAGAAGAAGATTTTTCTTCAATTGATGTTTTAGCACAAAAGCATTCAGGGTTATTGTTCTGATACCATTTTTTAAGAACTTTTGAATCAAGTGCAAGACCGTAAACATTATCAATAAAATTATAACCAGGTGTCCTGGAATAAGTATAAGCGACATCAATTATTTTAACTTCATCAGGATTTAAATTAAAGGGCCCGATTGCTCCCACACAGCGTTTATCTGCCGGGACATAAGAACTATTCATATCCGACCATGCAGGTTCAGAAAGATCAGGATAATCAGGGTACATAAAATTAACAAATTTGCTTGTATCCCATACATTATTGAATCCATCTCCACCATGTCTGATTTTCTGCCCATTTTTATATTTGCCTTGTAAATAATAATAATAATGAATATTTTCAGTTGGATTGCCTTTCAGCGAATAATCATTATTATAATACATAAATGAACTCATACTGTCGCTTAAATAGGTTAAACCCACTACAGGAGGATTTTTTCCAAGTAGTGAATCAAAATTATAACCATTATAGGAATAAAACATATTTAAATTAGGAATACATCCGACATAATCATCAAAAGCATATCCTAAATCAAAATCGACCCAATTACCAAGTAAAATGTCATGGTATTTGTTTTTTGATCGGTTTATTATCCAAAATCTTACAAATACGGTATTATTCAGATATAATGCCTGATTACTGTATTCATACATCATTCCATGAATTTCGAAATGTAAACTATCTCTTCTGTAAGGTTTGTTAAAATTGTCATTAAACATAAAAAAAATTGCCTGATCTCCGTAAATGCAAGGATAGTCACCCAGAAAAGGTTCATATTTACCATTACTATTTTGGTCATAAAATGGAGCTAGATTAAATGATTCATTATTTAAAGTATCCCCATTTCCAGGCCAGTTTAAAATTACTTCATCTGGAATATATCCACTTTTTAAATAGTTTTGATTATGTTGTGCTATTATACCTTGATCAATTTTCCAAACTCTGCTATACTTTTTCTTATAAAATGTATCGTAAAGATTAGAAATTGGCACTTACTGAAATGTATTACTATTAAACTGTGAAAATGTTTGTGCTGAAACATGCAGATTTCCGCCATCATCATAACCTCCGATCCAAAGCGTAGATAAGTAGATGCTGCTTGCATCTCCATCATTTTTATTTCTGAAGGATGGATATCTATTATCCCAAAAAAGATCACCATTCGAAGCCACACCAGCAGTGATATTATTTATATATATGGAGTCAAAAGCACTTTTTGGAGAATTTTGAATTTTTAATATGATTAAACCAGTATTTCGATATTCAAACCCTATTTTTTTTGCAATAAGATACTTTATTGTGATTGTGCCATAATACCTTTTAGAAGTAGTAATTTTTATGGAACTATCACTTATTTTGGTAATAAATGGGGTGTAATCGTCAATTTTATTACTCCAGTAAACTCCTTCTAAAATGATTGGATCCCCATCAATATCGTAATCATTTTTAAGAAGGTTTAAAATTTCAGTTTGGTTTTTATTCATGACAATAGTATCATTTACTGCCACAGGATTCGATTTAGCATAAACGGCTAATTTTATTAAAATTAAAATAATGGTGTAAAGTATGTTTTTCATTTAATAAAATTTTATTTCCTAATTAATGTATATTAAAAGTTTCGGGTAATGTTTTTCTAAATGAAAAAACAAGAATTCTAATTTAATATTATTTTTTAATTTTAAAAGATAAGAGGTACTTTTGTTTGTATTAAAAATAAGATAATGTATTCACTAGTAAATAAAACCATTTGTATCACAGGTGCCAGCAGTGGCTTTGGTGAGGCCTGTGCCAATGTTTTTGCCCGTGAAGGTAGCCGATTGATTTTATGTGCCAGGCGAAAAGAACGGCTTGATAAAATAGCCAGTGTGCTTTTTAATAAATACAAAACTGAAGTTTTTGTTGTAAAACTTGATGTCAGGAACAGGGGAGAGGTTGAGCAAGTAGTTAAAAATCTACCTGATAACTGGCAGGAAATCGATATCCTTATCAACAATGCCGGGTTGGCCAGTGGCCTAGACAAGTTGCAGGAGGGCAATATTGACGACTGGGAAAAAATGATCGATACCAATGTGAAGGGTTTGCTTTACCTCACACGTGCTGTGGTGCCGCTGATGATCAGCAAGAAAATACAGGGCCATGTTATCAATATTGGCTCTATTGCCGGCATTTATGCCTATCCGAAAGGGGCCGTTTATTGTGGTAGCAAGGCTGCTGTGAAGGTGATTTCTGACGGTCTCCGAATGGATCTGGTCGAAAATGGCATCAGGGTGACTAATATTCAACCTGGACTGGCCGAAACTGAATTCAGTAAAGTACGTTTTCATGGTGATGAAAACAAGGCACGTGCTGTTTATAATGGTTTGAAAGCCCTTGATGCTGCCGATGTGGCAGAAGCAGTGCTTTTTGCAGCCAACCGTCCGCAACATGTTCAGATTTGTGAAATTACGCTGACCCCAACATGCCAGGCAGCAGCTACTGTGGTGAACAGGAAGATTTAATTCAGATTACAGAAAACAAATAATAAAAGAATAAAGATTTAAAAATTCTCTTCTCCAGATAACTCACATAAAACCTGAAACTCTGTTATGCGGCAAGCTGCTTAAAGGCATCATAAACCAGGAAAACAGGCCATACAATGGCTTTCAGAAAGCCTAAAACACCCATCCAGAAGGTGGTGGCAGTGGAAATAAAGTAAATGGCAGCACCAATAAGACCAAGGCCATAAACAGCACCTGATGGAGCACATGATTTTACTTTGTCTTTCATATTATAATTAATTAAAAATTGTTTGCTTTTATAATGCCTGAACCCAGACAAAAGGTTTCACTGTAATCATAAACAACACCAAATTGTCCGGGAGCAATTCCTGAAACACTTTTTTTGGAGCTGATGATGGCATCTGTTCCAGAAATAGCGATTGTTCCTTCAGTGAATTCAGGCGTATGCCTGATTTTAAACTTTATTGTATCAACAAACATACCTTCGGGAACGGGATTGATGAACCCGAAATTAGATAAACTGATTGTAGAATCTGAAAGCAAGACAGAGTCAAGACCTTTAGAAACAAAAATAATATTTTCATCAGTATTTTTGTCAACCACATACCATGGTCCCTGGCTCATACCGAGACCATGACGTTGGCCAATGGTGTAAAACCAGAATCCACGGTGTTTCCCAAGAATTTTACCGCTTTCGGCTTCAACAATATCACCGCTTTTTACACCAAGATATCGTTCCAGAAAGTCAGAGTAATTTATTTTACCGAGAAAACAAATGCCCTGACTGTCGGGACGGTGGGCGCTTGGAAGCTTTGCCTGTTGAGCAATATCACGTACCTGTGATTTAACAAGCTTCCCAATAGGAAACATAATACGCCTGATTTGGTTTGCATCCAAGGCTGAAAGAAAATAGGTCTGATCTTTAAACCTGTCGGTAGCAGTGGTCAGATAAACTTTGCCACTATGAAGTGTGGTGGTAGCATAATGTCCGGTTGCAAGAAAATCAAAATTGTGACCTGCTTTTTCATCAAACAAACCAAATTTAATGATTTTGTTGCAAAGAATATCGGGATTAGGTGTAAGTCCGTTCTTAACTGTATCGATGGTATATTTTACCACTGTTTCCCAATATTCTTTATGCAGGTCAACGATTTCAAATTTTAATGCATATTTTTTTGCTAATTGTGTAACAATAGCCAGGTCGTCACGAAAGTTGCAGTCGTCAAGCTGCCCAAGTTCATCTTCCATACTAATTTTAATATAAAAAATGACAGGATTTTCATCTTGTTCCTTGAGCAGATGAAGCATTACTGAACTGTCAACTCCTCCTGATACGAGAGCAGCTATTTTTGTCATGATAAAAAATTATTGCTTGTCGGGTCTGACACCTATCCTAAGTAGCTCGATGATTTTTCCTCTTTCTTCGATATTCAGTTGCAGAGTACGATTATTGACAGTGTATTTAATGTATTTTGCTCCTTTTGAAAAATCAATATAAACAGCATTTTTTGCTGTGTCGATATGCCAGTGACGGTTGCTGTCGATTATTGTATTTTGCCTGCCATAGTTAAACACACCATTACTTTTAAATTCCATCCATAGTTTTTTGTTGCTTCTTTGCCATATACCAATAAATAATAAAGAATCAGGCACCCTTTCAATTGTTGTAGTATTGGTATTTGTGGTTGAATTTTTTTTGTCTGATTTTACATGCTGCTTATTGTTACAGGATGAAAATAAAAAAACAAGGACTAATGATAAAAAAAATAAGTTTTTCATGTATTTTCTTTATTTATAAATTTCGCAATTGTATTTATCAGGTCAGTTCTTGAAATAGGTTTTGAAATATAATCATTGCAACCGGCCTCCAGACTTTTTTCTTTTTCACCCGGCATAGCAAAGGCTGTTTGTGCTATAATTGGCAAATCAGGTTTAAATTCACGTATCACTTGAGTGGCATCGTAGCCATTCATCACCGGCAAATGAATATCCATCAGTACAAGTTCAATATCATTATTGTTTTTTACCAAATCAATAGCTTGTATGCCATTATGTGCCCTTAAAAGCTTTATTTTTGTGATTTCTAATGTGTATTTCAGGTAACGAAAGTTTGATTCTTCGTCTTCTACTATAAGTATTCTACGTCCTGACCAATCGTAATGTATAATATTTTCAACACTATCCGTTGTTACAGCACTCTGACTATTACTTTTTACCAATGGTAGGCTGAAATAAAATGTGCTACCCTGATTTTTTTCTGATTCGAACCAAATTTTTCCGCCTAAAAGCTCAGTCAGACTTTTACATATAGCAAGACCAACACCTGTGCCTCTTCTCGACCTGAAATCAGTAGTCTCAACCTGACCAAATTTCTCAAATATAGTATTGTGATCTTCTGATGAAATGCCTATCCCTGTGTCTTTAACATACACTCTGATAGTGTCATTATTGATTATTTTATACCCAAATTGAACACTACCTTCAAATGTAAATTTTATTGCATTGCTGATCAAATTTGAGATGATTTGTTTAAAACGGTAAGGGTCTGTTTCAATTACCAGATTTTGATTACCAGCAGGTGTAATCAGTTTCAGGTCAAGATTTTTTTCCGGTACCCTCACAATATTGTCATTGTATGATATTAAAAGTTCGTTAAGAATTTTATTGACGTGGCAATCTGTAATCGTAATTTCAAGTGTTTCGGCTTCTATTTTTGCAATATCAATAATATCATCAATTAATTGGAGCAGGTCTCTGCCATTCGATTTAATAATTTCGAGGTACTCTTTCTGCATCATTGGTTCTAATTCGTAATCAGTCAATAATTCCGAAAAACCAAGAATAGCATTCATAGGAGTACGAATTTCATGGGAAAGGTTTGCCAGAAATGCAGACTTGAGCTTTTCTGATTGTGATGCTTTGCTTTCAGCCTCAGTTAGCTTTGCTTTCAGTTGTTTTATTTCAGCTTCAAGTTGTGTGAGCAAATCGCTGCTTGTAATTTCTGACATTATTATATTTCTCTATCAAATTAATTTTGTTTCAAAAATCGTATTTTTCATTAAAATAAAAATTTAATCTATTAACAATTAGCAGCAATTTTTAATAATATGTCAGACATTTTAGTTTTAGTATCAACAGAGACTGTAGAAAAAGTAAATAAAATTATTGCGAAGTATTTTAAAATTCAAACAAAATCGTATACTTACTATATAGAGCATGTAAAGTCTGTTACCAAGAAAGCTTTTGAAATAGCTGAAAGTAAATTTGTTGAAAACATTAATTACGATAAATTATATTTATCGGCAATGCTGCATGATATAGGAATTGTAAAAACCTACGCACCTGATATTGGATGTTATGGCACTTTGCCTTATCTGGCACATGCCAATATTGGCCGGCATATTTTAGAAGATGAAGGATTGTATGAAATTGCATCAGTTTGTGAAAACCATGTAGGTGTTGGTATAACAAAAGAGGAAATTATCAGGAATAATTTACCCTTAGAACCAAAAGACATGTATCCACAGAATATTGAAGAGAAAATAGTTTGTCTTGCTGATAAATTTTTTTCAAAAAGTGCAGGTCAGCTTAGTCACGAACAATCATTGAAAGTTATTAGAGCAAAAATGAAAAAATTAGGAGACGGCAAATTAATACATTTCAATGAACTATTGAGAGAATTGACAGGAATTGATTGAAACAAAAGTGTTTCAGGTCATTTTATAAATAACTACATTAACATTCATGCCAGCACCAACAGAAGCAAAAACAAAATAATCTCCAGGATAAAGATTGTGTCCTGACATTTTATTTTTTAATAACATGTCCAATAAAATAGGGATGGTAGCAACAGAATTGTTACCAAATTTACTGATTGTCATAGGCATAATATCAGAAGGAATTTCCTGAATATTAAAGAGTTTAAAGATACGTGTCAGAATAGCCTCATTCATCTTAGCATTTGCCTGGTGTATCAATATTTTTTTAACATCCTGAATAAATATTCCTGCTTTGGCAATACAGTCTTTTACAAGCTGTGGAACGGTATTAAGTGCATATTCATATAATTTACGACCGTTCATTTTTAAAAATAACTCAGAACCATTAAAATCAGGGTTGTATGATTTATCCATTCTCAGCAATTGACTGAAAGCAAAGCTATCGGAGCGTGTAGAATGTGTAATAATGCCTTTAGGTTCATCAGATTCAGCACACTCAAGAATTGTGGCACCGGCACCATCGGAATAAAGCATACTGTCGATGTCATGAGGATCTGATACCCTGGAAAGTATTTCACTGCCTATTACCATGATTTTTTTTGCATCACCCGAACGAATAAAATAATCAGCATGTATCATGGCCTGTAACCATCCCGGACAACCAAAAGGAAGATCATAGGCTACAGTAAAAGGATTTTTTATTCCAAGCTTAGCTTTTATTCTTGAGGCAAGTGTGGGAACCATGTCACTTCTTAGGTTGTTTTTTTTAACATCACCAAAGTTATGGGCAACAATAATATAATCTAATGTTTCTCTATCGGTATTGCTTGATTTTAATGCTTCTTCAGCAGCAAAAAATGCTATGTCGGATGTTACATACTCATCATCAACATACCTGCGTTCTTCAATCTCAGTAATCTGATAAAATTTTTCAACGATCTCTTCACCTGGTTTCAAAATACGTTCTCCCTGTGAATTGTAAAACTCTTTTGTGGTGAATGCCTGATTTTTAATAACTCGTGATGGGATGTAAGCTCCGGTACCTGTTATTACAGAATAATTTCTTTGTGTCATTTAATATTATCGTTATAGTTCAAAAAAGGCCAGTAAATTTACAATTTGTCAAGTTAGTATTTATTACTAACAATGATAATTGTTCAATAAAGGAACATTTTTGAAGTGGCAAAGGTATATTTTTTTCTTTTAATGTAAGTATCAATGATTCTGTCAGACAAAGATTATTTTTTTGTTTTTTGTGTTTTCTTTTTTTCTTTTTTCTTTTTTTTGCTGTCCTTTTCGTCAACTGCAGAAGTGGAAGGCTGGGGTGTGGTAGTTGGTTTTGTTACTACTTTTATTTTGGCAGCATCTACAAAATCAAGGTTGGCTTTCATTTGTATAAGTCCTTTTAGTACTTGTATGTCATAATTCTTCACCGCAGTTTTAATTTTTTTTAAAGAACCATCAGGCATCTCAAATTCAAATTCTTCAGAAATTTTTCCAGGGCCATCAAAATAAAATGGTGTTTTGTAATAGTTTACAGCATCCAGTGTTTTTATGACCTTTTCTTTACCGAAAGCTTTAATTTTTAAGTCAATATAAATATGTTCGAGACTTAGCTCAAGCCTGTCTTTCATCTGGTTGTAGTTTACTTTTACTAAACCAGTTATTCTGTCGGTATAGGTGAGGTTGCCACTTGAAACAGTTACATCAGCTTCAAACCATGATTTATTGGGTTCAAGTTTAATAACAGGATTTTCTATCTTCCATTTACACAGTCCTTTTATCATCATTACAGTATATTCTTCTTCACCTGATATAGGACCAATAGCAGTTAATAGTTTGTTAATCATTTTATCTGTTACATTGATTGTAAGGTCGTAGGGCTGTGAATAAGCACTTGCTGCCATCAGCAGGATTATTATTAATAATAAGCTTATTTTCTTAATCATAGTTAAAAAATTATTGGTTTTTTAATTTATCAATCAGCCTACGTTCACGCTTTGTAGGTCTTCCGAGACCTTTTTGCCTGTAAAATGCTGATTGTTTAATGTTTTTGCTTTTTTCGATCTCTGAAGGATCAGTCAAATCTTCTAGGTATTCATTTATCAGTGCAGCACCTAAGCGTTTTTCCAGGATTTTCAAAACTTTAAATTTTCTGTGAACCATGTCTTTATGAAGGCTGATCAAATCTCCTGCCTCTACATTTTTTGATGGTTTAATACTTTCATTATTAAGCTTAACCTTGCCACCATTACAGGCTTCAGCTGCCAATGTACGTGTTTTATAAATACGTACTGCCCATAAATACTTATCAATTCTGACCTTTTGTGATTCTATCATGGTGCAAATTTACAATGCCATTCGTATTATCATTAAGCAACAAATACCGATTTTTGCAAACTGCAAAAAATTAAGGATGAATAATATCGTACAGCTTAAATCTGATTATAAATCATTGCTAAAGTTGTCAAAAAATCTGACTAATGAAGAAAAGCGACAAATCAGGACTGTTTTCGATATGTATCAGAAATTGTTGCAAAGGGGTGAGTCGAAGGAATACATTTTAGGAATAGAAGCAACTCAGATCATGACTACTGAGTTTGGATTGTTATATCCATCTATTCTACCATGTATGTTGCATTTTTTAGGTTACACTTATAAGCTGAATTCAGGCCAATATGAGCATTTTCCATCAAATGAAATATTAATTACTCTCAAAGAGCTTGAAAAAACTGATACTATTGACACCACAAATCTTTATCAGCATCCTGACAATTTTTTGAAACTTCTGCTCAATTTATTCACAAATTTTAAGTCCCTGCTCGTCCTGATCTCAGAAAAACTTGCATTGTTACGAAAAAAAGAATTGATTACTGATGCTGAACAACAAAAAGTCAGCATAGATGCTTACTATTTGTATGCTCCAATTCTTCATCAGCTTGGCCTGTACCATCTTAACAGGGAAATGCTTGATCTGGCATTTTCAGTGTTAAATCCTGCAGAATATGATAAAATTCAGCATCTTCTCCAAATTACCGAACAAAAAAGAAATGAATATATTCAACAGTTTATACGACCTCTTGAAAAAGAAATGAATGAGCATGGGTTGGAATATTCTATAAAATCAAGAACCAAATCAATTCATTCGATATGGAAAAAAATGCAGGCACAAAATGTGGGGATTGAAAGAATTTATGATCTTTTTGCGATAAGAATTATTTTAAATAGTGAAAAAAGTAAAGAAAAACAGGACTGTTGGCATGCTTATTCAATAGTGACCAATCTTTATGCACCAAATACTTCACGGCTACGCGATTGGATTTCAATACCAAAAGACTCAGGTTATGAATCACTTCATACAACTGTATTAGGTCCTGATAATAAATGGGTAGAAGTACAAATCCGAACAAAACGTATGGATGAAATCGCTGAAAAGGGACTTGCTGCTCACTGGAAATATAAGGGAGGAAAATCGAATAAAGAATATGAAGGATGGTTGGCAAGGTTCAGAGAAATTCTTGAAAGCCCTGAAAAAAATGTGATTGATATTTTATCTCCTAAAAATTTTGAAGTAAAATCTAATGAAGTATTTGTATTTACTCCTAAAGGTGAATTGAGAAAAATGAAAACAGGTGCCACTGTTCTTGATTTTGCTTTTGAAGTTCATACTGATGTTGGTTGCCACTGTGTTTTGGGCAGGGTGAACAAAAAAATTGTTCCTATCAGGCACATTCTGGAAAATGGAGATCAAATAGAAATTATCACAAATAAAAATCAGAAACCTACACCTGACTGGTTGTCGATTGTTGTAACAAATAAAGCTAAAGCCAAGATAAAAAGATGGTTGGCTGAAGAAGAATTTAAGTTTACAGAAGCGGGAAAAAATATACTGAAAAGAAAATGTAAAAACTGGAAAATTACATTACAGGAAGATAAAATAAGCCAATTAATCAGACATTTTAATTTTGAAAATTCACTTGAACTGTATTCAGGTATTGCCCAGGAAAAAATTGATTTTACAGAAATAAAAAATGTACTGACAGGAAAATTGCAGGAAAAAGAGATAAATTTATCAAAAGAAAAAAAATCTGTTGATAATGGAAAGCCAATAAATACCGAATTATTGGAGATAGAGCCAAAGCTTGACAGCCTATCCTACACTTTTGCAAAATGCTGTCAGCCCATTCCCGGAGATAAAATATTCGGTTTTATTACTGTTGATAAGGGAATTACAATACACAAAGACAGTTGTCCGAATGTTTATTATTTGCTCGAAAAGTTTCCTTATAGGAAAATTGAAGCAAAATGGGTAAACTGTATTTCTGATGCTGCTTTTGAAGTTAGCATTTATATAAATGGTCATGATCAGGTGGGGCTCTTGAATAAAATCACTGAATTATTGTCGAAGACATTGCATATCAATATTGTGTCAATAACTATTGAATCAAAGCAAAAACAATTTGAAGGTATCTTCAGAATTCATGTCAGGGACATTGAGCAACTTGATTTAACCCTGACAAAACTAAAACTGATCAAAGGTGTCAGTGATGTATTTAGAATTGAACAAACAGGAAGTTAATGTTGTCACAATATAAAGGAGAAATCTTTGCTTTGCTGACCGCTTTGTGCTGGACAGTAACAGCTTTGTCATTTGAGTCAGCTACAAAAAAGGTAGGTTCCCTTGTGGTTAATATCATCAGGCTTGCTCTTGCTTGTATATTTTTATCGATTTTTAATCTATTTGTTTCAGGAAGTATTATTCAGCCTGGTGCAGGTAACCATCAATGGTTGTGGTTGTCGCTTTCAGGACTTGTTGGGTTTGTATTTGGTGATTATTTTTTATTTAAGTCATATACACTGATAAGTTCACGTATTTCGATGCTGATAATGACACTTGTACCACCTATCACAACAATTTTTGGCTTTATTTTTCTTCATGAAAGGATGCGGTTAACAGATGTATTGGGAATGTTGATGGTGGTTTCGGGCATAGCCACTACTGTATTGAACAGAAAAAACGACAATAATGGTTTTCGTTTCAAACATCCGTTACGAGGGCTTCTTTATGCTTTTGGTGGTGCTCTTGGCCAGGCTTTTGGTTTAATTCTTAGCAAATACGGAATGAAGGATTACAATGCTTTTGCAGCTACTCAAATAAGAACAATTACTGGTTTGGCAGGTTTTGCTATTCTTATTTCATTACTAAAAAAGTGGAATAATGTTTTTCAGGCTTTCTCAAATCCACCTGCTATGAAAGGAATAAGCCTTGGTTCGGTGTTTGGCCCTTTTCTTGGCGTTTCACTTTCTCTTTTGGCTATTCAGCATACCAATACTGGAATTGCATCGACATTAATGGCACTGGTACCTGTTATTATTATCGTTCCTTTGGTATTCATCTACAAACAAAGTGTTAGATGGCCTGAAATAATCGGTGCGGTAGTGTCGGTAATTGGTGCAGCATTGCTTTTTATCTGACTTCTCCTGCAATAAACTAATATTCTTCTTCTTCCTCCTCTTTATCTTCATCAGTAAAATAATAGGTAAAACCTACTCCCAGATTCAAATAAAAGGCATTCAATGACAATGAATTAGAAGAAAAATTAAATAAAGGTTTGCAATAAAAGGCTTCTGTATTTATGTTGAAATAGATGTTTTCATTCATCATGTAATTGAAACCAATACCTGCCATACCACCAAAAGCAGCAGATTTAACAATTTCTCTTGTTTTCGAGGATGGTGTTCCATTTGTATCAACTTTTATTATTTTTAAATAAGGAAAAGCAGTTTCTGAATAACTTACTGCTGCTTTTAATTGGAAACTTGCTTTATCGGATATTGAAATACGATAAACAGGTCCAAATGAAAAAGTATTAAACTGCCATGCACCACTTTCTATTGTCAGCATTGAATCGGTGTGGGTGTTAAAAATAGCATCATGCAAAACCTGATTTTTTAGTCGCATTTCATTAAAATAACCTGACAAACTTATCCCAATGGCTGGTGAAAAAAAATACTGACCTTCCGCAAATAAATGATAACCTGTTTTTGCAAATCCACCACAATTTGTTTCATTTGTCCAGATTGTTGATGATAGGTCAGTTAAAGGAAAACTGCTTCCTCCGCCCAGTTTAAAGTAAATTCCCTTTTGACATAATGCTATGGATGGAAACAAAATTAGAACGAAAAGGATGCTTTTTTTAATCATTTGCTTTGGTTTTAGATTACCAGTTTCACTTCAAAAATAAAACCACCAAAAGTAATATCTTCACACTTTAAATAATATTGTTCAAAAATCTTGAAAAACTGAATTTTATGAAAAAAATCTTTTTTATTTTAATGTTATCACCTTTTGTATATGTTTTTGCACAGCAAAATGATAAAAAAGATGCCCTGATGATGATGATGGAACAACTTGGAATAACTGAAAATAATTTAGGATGGCAACCTAAATCTTACTGGATGCGGTATCCCGACCCCAAACAAATACCTTATAAAATCCAGGTTTTTGATGATTTGTTTGCTGAACCTCAATATATTTATGACTATGTAAAAAGCATGGCTATTTCTGTCGAAGATTTTTTACATCCCGATTACCTCAAATCTGCTCATGATGGTATTATGAAAACAGGTTTTTATTGTGGGGTAATGCCTTACAACAGTCAGTTTAGGGCATACAGTGCTTCTTTATGGGCCGAAGTGGCAAAGGAGCAGCCTCTATTAAATGCCATTAAAGACCTGTATCAAACTTCTCAATCGGTATTTACATTTAACAGAATGGGTGAAAAAGGAGAGTTTCCTTTAAATGAAAAGGATTTAATGATTCAACTAAAAAATATTGACCCGAAACTCCAGACGGTGCTGGCATCGGCTATTATTAATATGACCGAAGCATGGCGATTTACCCAAATTGGTATGCGCAATGTCGATTATCAGGATGCAGCTAAATGCTGGCGTGTGCGTCATTTGGGTGAAACACAGTTTGACGGTATGGAATACTATCCTTTTCTGGAAGATGCTGCTAAAGATATCGACATGGCAAGTATTCATTATGCAGGTGTTAAGCTGATGGCTATATCACAGGAACTTTCTGATACTATTTTAAAACTTAAAGCATCGAAACTGCCAATCAACTGGAAAGGTCAGTTTTTGGATTGGATGACGCCCATCGGCAGAATTGTGATTACAAGCAGCAAGGACGATGTTCATCGTTATAGTGATGCATTTTTTGTACTTGATTTAGGAGGCAACGATACCTGGTATGGTGCTGTAGGTGCTACTCCTTCTCTGAGCATCCCTGTATCATTAGCCATTGATCTGGAAGGTGACGATAGTTACATTAATGATGATGAATATACCGCAGCACAGGGAGCAGCCATGTTTGGAGCAGCCATGTTGCTGGATGTGTCAGGTAACGATAGTTACCAATCAAAACGTTTAAGTCAGGGAGCCGCCATGCTTGGCATTGGCATTTTATGCGACCTTGCCGGAGATGATGAATATGAAATGTGGACAGACGGGCAGGG
>Ga0172370_10000789_pt1 | contig 49382 bp, 45 predicted proteins | sample LakKiv5m_FD_114538 | JGI IMG/M metagenome (GOLD analysis project Ga0172370, IMG submission 114538) | Freshwater microbial communities from Kabuno Bay, South-Kivu, Congo - kab_022012_11.5m | ecosystem: Environmental > Aquatic > Freshwater > Lake | place: Democratic Republic of the Congo...
AGTCTACTCTCTTTTAGGAATTGAACAATAGGGCAAATATGACAGGTGACACACAGAATAATATGCCGCCTGCTCGAGCCGGCTGGAAACCGTTTTCAGCCTGGGGATTTACGTTTTGGATATCCTCGGCTGACGGAGCAGAAAATGCGGACTGTCTAAAAGTCAGCGCGTCATAAGTACTTCATAAGCACATCAGAAGCACGTCATAAGTATATATCCATTTTGGAATTTCACACTTTCTCCTTGCTTATGGTAGCACAATTGTCTTTGCCTTGAACTTACAGGATGAATTCACTTTGGATGGATGCTCCAGGGCCTCGACCTCCCGGCCAATCTCCTACTTGACATTCCCTTTTATTGTCTTGATAATAAGACTATTCCAGTTAAGATTTGAGAAATTGTTTTGAGATCAAAAATATGACCGCCTCGCCCCTCATCGTAGAAAATCTTTCCTTTCGATACCGCGACCGTCAGGGCGCGGCCATCCATGATATTTCGTTCGAAGCGGTCCCCGGCGAAATCCTGCTGATCGCGGGTGCCAGTGGGTGTGGCAAAACGACGCTGATCCGTGCGATCAATGGACTCATTCCGCGCTCGTATAAAGGCGAACTCACTGGCAGGATTCTGGTCTTCGGCGAAGAGACGAAGACCTGGAAGCTTTCGCAAATCTCACAAAAGATCGGGACAGTTTTACAGGACCCCGAACGACAAATCCTGGGCACAAAGGTATTGAATGAGGTTGCGTTTGGGCTTGAGAATCTTAGCCTGCCGCGCGAAGAGATCATCCAGCGCGTGGACGAGGCGCTGGGTTTTCTGAAAATCCCGCAACTGCGCGACCGCGAGACGTTCAACCTTTCGGGCGGCGAGAAACAAAAGGTGGCGTTGGCGGGTGTGCTTGCCATGCGTCCGGGAATTTTGCTGCTGGATGAACCGCTTGCGAGTCTCGACCCGGCCAGCGCGCAGGATACGCTCGATGCAGTGCGGCGACTCGCCGACGATGGCATGACCGTGTTGCTGGTCGAACATCGCGTGGAAGATGTTTTGCGAATCAAACCCGAGCGCGTGATGTTCATGTCGGAGGGGCAGGTGCGTTACCTCGGCGGCCTCGACGGGTTATCTAAAGTAGTGAACTATCGCGAAGTGAAATTGCCCGCCGAACAAATCGTCGAACGCGCGAAAGCGGATGAAGCTCCGGTTGAGATAAAAATTCTTCCGGGAGTGTCCGCTTCAAGTCCGAGTGATGAAGCGTTGGTCAAGTTTGAAGATGTTGGCTTTGGCTACGATGTCGGCACGGATATCCTGCACAACATCAACCTTGAAATCAAGCGCGGAGATGTGATCGCTGTGTTGGGTCCGAACGGCGCGGGCAAGACCACGTTCGTCAAACACGCCATTGGTTTACTCAAACCAAAATCCGGCCGTGTGTTAGTCGCTGGAAAAGATACTCGTGAGGCGAGCGTGGCAGAAATCGCGGGTATGCTGGGTTATGTTTTTCAAAGTCCCAGTCATATGCTTTTTGCACCGACGGTGCATGATGAGTTGGCGTTCGGCCCAACGAATTTGAAGCATCCGAAGGAACGAATTGCACAGGAGGTGAAAGAGGCGCTTAAGATCGTAAACCTTTCTGAGAAAGAGCAAGACCCGCCGCTGGCTTTATCTTTCGGCCAGCAAAAGCGCGTCAGCATCGCGGCCATCCTTGCCATGCGTTCACGCATCTTGGTGATGGATGAACCGACCGCCGGGCAGGATTATCAGAATTACATGAACTTCATGGATTCGATTCTGCAATTGCCCGGCTTCGAAGCCATCCTGTTTATCACGCACGATGTTGATCTGGCGGTCATTTATGCCAATCGTATCTTGATGATCGCGGATGGCCGTCTCGTTGCTGACGGGAAGCCGCAGGATGTTTTACGCGACTTCGACCGACTCGAAGCCTGCCGCCTTGTACCCACGTCGCTTCTTGCCTTGAACTTGAAGCGGCTCCCGCAAACCGGACGGTTCATGCGGGCCGAGGCGCTGGCGCATATTTAGATTTGGAGTATGGGAGCTTGCTCCCACGAATGTCAACGGCAAGCCGTTGGATTCCAAATTATCAAAAAAGGAGAGAAGAAGATGGATAAGAAGTTCACGAATGTATTGATCTCGTTGGTGGTTATTCTAGCCATCTTTGGGATCGTCATGTTTGCATTGGGCACGCAGACCATTGGCCCATTCAATTTTTCTGTAGATCAGGCCACACTCGTCATGCGTTTTGTGTTTGTTGTACTTGGCCTTTTGATTGCCTTTGCTGTGTACTGGTTCACTCGCGAGAACGCCGCCTGGGAAGTCGGTACGCGTGAAGTGGTTTGGATGGCGATTGGCGCCGCCTTGTATGCCGTGTTTTCATGGCTGTTCAACGGCACGGTTTTCGTTGTGCCATCGTTGAGCCAGGTTTCACTGCGACCCGCCATCGCGATTCCGATGTTCTTCGGCTACGCTTTTGGCCCGGTGGTTGGATTCTTCAGCGGCGCGGTTGGCAACATGTTTGGCGATGCATTGACTGGCTTCGGCCTTTCCCCGCAGTGGAGCATTGGCAACGGTCTGGTTGGTTTCGTGGCTGGCATGGCAATGTTGTTCAAGGATAAGAAGAAGAGCATGGACACCGTATTGTGGATCAGCGGTGTGCTGGCTCTGCTGACCGTCGTGCTGTTCTTCCTCAATCGCGGCCAGAAGAATGCATTATTCTTCGATCCGGCCAACAATATCTTCGGCGACGCGACCATCTCTATTTTCGCGGGTGTTGCCATTTTGGTCGGCTTCGTGCTCGTTCTGGCCGTCCGCTTTGGATTTGCGAAGAATGAAGATATCGCCGCGGCTGTGACGTGGGGCATGCTCGGCAACATCGTCGGCATTCTGTTCGCGTCGCTGTCCGATATTTTCATCAATGGTTTCAGTCTGGCCGCGGCAATAGTGGGTGAGTTCCTGCCTGCCGCTGGTCCGAACCTGATCTTCGCCGCAATCCTCGTCCCGCTTTTTGTCGGCGCGTACGCGGCTGTGCGAAAGCAGTCTGGGCGCTAATTGCAGTTGCCAGTGTTAAGTGATCAGTAGTCAGTTTTGATTGCTGGTCACTGAACACTTACTGAAAACTGTCAACTGAAAACTGATCACTATGTTAGTAGCCTGGCGTTTTCGTAAACGTGAAAAATCATTCATCCAGTGGTTCGACCCGCGCGCTTGGATCAGATTCTATTTGTGCTTCCTGGTCTCCACGCTCGCATTTTGGGATGTGCGTTTTCTCCTGCCATTTTTCGCGGTCTCGATTTTTGTACTTGCTACATCCGGTGTCAAATGGTACGAGATGAAGCGCGCCTTTTTGTTCATCGTTGGCTTCGTCTTTTTCTTTGCATTTCTGACTTTTCTCACAGGCCGCGGTGGGACTGAGGTGTATAAAACTGAGCATCTCATCCGTCAGCTTAAAGCGCCGTTCACGATCCTCGGCTGGACGCCGACTCTTGATATCACTGTTGAGCGCGCGTTTTTCGGAGTTAGCCAATTTGTGCGCGTGTTCAGCATTGCCATCATGACGATTTTGATTCCATATTCGCTCAACCCGGCCTTGTACGGGATCACATTCAAAGGGCTTGGACTTCCTGACAACATTGCGTATGCCATGGATCTGACCATGCGCTTCATCCCAACCTTCGGGCGGGATTTCCAACTGACGATGGATGCTCAGCGGGCGCGTGGCTACGAGCTCGAAAAGATCAGCGGCGGATTGATTGCGCAAGTCCGCAAGCTGGGGCCGCTGATGGTTCCAGTGACCATTCATGCAATTATTGGCAGTGAAGATATTATCGACGCGATGGACCTGCGCGCCTTCGGTGTGGGTCCGCGCACATGGCTTGACCAATTGACGTATCATCGCCGCGACCGAATTCTGGTCGCGTTCGGTGTTTTGATTTTAGTGGCTTCTTTGGTTGCAGGTTTTTGGGGACTTGGCAGTTTTTGGGTGCCGGCGCAGTTGTTGGCGCTAGCGGGCCGTTGATCGTTTGGCAGGTGGTCGAATATATTGTTCTTTGATAACTGGGATTAATGCCGGGGTTAAGAAGATGCTGGTTGCTTTTTCAAAATTCTTTAAGGTATATTCCTTTTGATAAGGCAATATGACTTGATTTTTCCAAAGAAACGAGATACTCCCTGTTTCAAATAGGAGTCGGGGAATTGTAATTGATGAGACTTTTTGAAACCATTCAAGACTCTGTAAAGCCTTGAATGTGATGTCTTTTAAGTAAAGTGTTTCCAGATGTTTTTCTAGGGCAGCTCGGGTAAATTTTGTTTTTGTCTTTTTTGAAAATATTGCTTTGATCATTAATTCGATATTTTCATGGGTCCCGGAATGGGCTCTAGCGAGTTCATCGAAGGAGCTTTGGCACATATCTTCAAGGGCCAGATTAGCAGTCTCTGTGCAAATTGGTTGTTCATTGCTTTTTGTCAGGGTGAGATCAATCCACCTCAATAAGTCGCGTGGTCCATTGCGCACCATTTTGATCATATTCTCGAGAACTTCTAATTGGGAATCTTCATTGCTCCCAGCAAAAACATCATCCACCCTGGTCGATGTTGCGCTCAGGCGGTCTTTTACCAGCAATTTCAATTCTTCTTTCGACCATGCGAGATATGTCGCGGGGTCCGTATACTTGGACAAATCCTGCTCATGTTTGTTTACAGGGTGATAAACATGGGTTTTTAACAATCCAATGATTTTTAAGCCGGGTATCGTTGAAGAAAGACGGAGACAGGCCAGACAAAATCCGCCAATCATATTAATGTCCATCCCAGCGCCAAGAGAAAAGACCTCCTCTGGATCATCAATGACGATCCTTATCTTAACGCCGCTTTTACAAATCGCGGTCAGAATATCAAATGCCTTTGAAATATCCTTTTCGGGAATGAGCCCTTCCGGTTCCTCAGGACTATCTTTATGCAGGGTGAGTCCGATGCCAACAATGGAAATGCCGAATCCTATGATCTTGCGTCCGGCACTTTTTAATTTTTCCAGAAATGAATCGACGGTTTTTCTCGCCTCGGACAAGAGACTCGCGTCCAGTCTCCTCCTCATTGCGTCGGACTGGTTGACAACCTCTCGCAGCGCTTCAAATATAAGATCCCGCTCAAACTGTTTTCGAAAGAACGAGGCCCCATAATTTCTTTGTGGCAAATGGAGAACGTATCTGTCTGCATTAATTCCAATGCAGATATCGGCGTTTTTGTCCACTTGGGTTAAATATCGATAGGCAGAACTTTTCCCGATCCCCTTCAATCCCACTGCAATGGAAGCCTGGGAATTGAAATCGACCAATGCGCGTATCGAGTTTGTTTCGACGATGTAATTGGTCAGCTCTCTGTCATTCCCGCCGTCCAATTGTTTGCAGGATTTGTGAAATACGTCGATAGGCATGTGTCAGCCTTTGATGATATCCGGCAAAATGACAAGCTTCCTTGATGAAAACTTCAACGCTTTTGGACTGAGCGCTGAAATAATCTTCAGCGACATTCGAAAACTTGAGAGAGAAATAGAAGTCTTTAACGCCTCATGAACCTTAACGGGCGTTGGTAAGGTGTAAGGGGTGTCTGAAAAGAGCGACAGGGTGGCGGCTTTTATGTTTTCTAGGGATGCACTGTTTGTCTCAAGAAAAACCATCACCTGATTCTTTAGCCACGATTGAAAATTGTCCATGTGTTTGATGTCATCTTTGCTTTCGGTACAGCGCAAGTCTTCATCAAGGATTCCAATTTCCCGCGAATACGAAATAAACTTGGTAATGCTCAACGGCGTTGCGTACCTTATCTTGTTATCCCGTTGGTAACTAAACTCATTGAGTTGCCGACTGGCAATTTCTCTTGCCAGTGATATACCGTTTTTAAAATAATTGGGATCGGATATCAATACCACCCGATGAATCTTACGATCGGAACTTGTTATTGGCGTTTGAACTGGAGCCATAGACCCTCCCGTAGTTATATGCAAATCGATTTGCTTTACAACTTTTCAAACCATCTATACTGTACAACATTTTTTAAATATATTCAATCACATCTTTTGAAATCTATGATAAATGCTATCGACTATTGCATATTTTGCGAAAGTCTGTTGCTTCACCCATTTCAAAATCTTTTTCTATGCACCTGCGCTCTTGAAATTGGCCGGTGGATAGAGCCTCCGGCATCGTTTAGCGAAATGTTACAAAAAGGCCTCCGAGATTCTCAAAATCTCGGAGGCCTTTTTGTGTCTATTCTTCCAGTGTACTGATATCGCCCTCAGGCAATCCCTGCGCGCGCGCCTTCAACACGCGGCGCATGATTTTGCCTGAGCGCGTCTTGGGAAGTTTATCGATGAACTTCACTTCCTCCGGCCTTGCAATCGGGCCCATGTGCGTGGCAACATGCTGGCGTAATTCTTCGGCCAGTTCGGGCGAAGGCACGAAACCCGCGCGCAGAATGACGAAGGTGAAGATGCCCTGACCTTTGACTTCGTGTGGTAAGCCAATCGCGGCTGCTTCAGCTACGGCGGGATGACTCACCAATGCTGATTCAACTTCTGCAGTTCCAAGCCGATGACCCGAGACTTTGATCACATCGTCCACGCGGCCGATGATCCAGAAATAGCCGTCCTTATCGCGCTTGGCTGAATCGCCTGTAGTGTAAAGTCCAGGATATTTCGACCAGTATTGTTTGACGTAACGGTCGGGGTCGCCGTAAATTGTCCGCAGCATGGCGGGCCACGGATTCTTCAAAACGAGATAGCCCTCGGTATCATCGGGGGCGGAATTGCCCTGTTCGTCAAGCACATCCGCTTCCAGTCCAAAGAATGGACGCGTGCCCGATCCAGGTTTAAGCGGCACGGTCGGCGTGGGTGTAATCATGAACATGCCCGTCTCGGTCTGCCACCACGTGTCCATGATCGGACATTTCTCTTTTCCGATCACGCGGTAATACCATTTCCACGCTTCGGGATTGATCGGCTCGCCGACGGTTCCGAGCAATCGAAGCGACGACAGATCGTGCTTGTTTGGCCAGGCTTCACCGAAACGCATCAAGCCGCGGATGGCGGTCGGCGCGGTATACAAAATCGTGATACCGTAACGTTCGATGCATTGCCACCAGCGATTCGGATACGGATACGATGGCCCGCCTTCGAACATGAATGAAGTCGCGCCGTTGAGCAATGGGCCATAGACGATGTACGAATGTCCCGTGACCCAGCCTGGGTCAGCCGCGCACCAGAAGCGATCTTCATCGTTGATATCGAAAACATATTTGAGCGTCGAATAAATCCCAACCATGTAGCCGCCGTGCGTGTGGACGACAGCTTTGGGTTTGCCCGTCGAGCCAGACGTGTAAAGAATGTAAAGCGGATCTTCCGCGTCCATGGATTCGGTGGCGCATTTGCCATTGGCGATGGGCAGCGCGCACAGGTCGTGATACCAGTGGTCGCGGTTCGATTCCATCGGCACCTCCTGACCGGTGCGCTTGACGACGATCACATTCTCAACCGACGGACAGCGCTTGAGCGCCTCGTCCACGGTGCGTTTCAGTTCAACAACCTTGCCATTGTTATAACTGCCATCCATCGTGATGACCAGTTTCGACTGGCTGTCTTCGATGCGTCCCTGCAGGGCGTCCACTGAAAAGCCGCCGAAGACGACCGAGTGGATCGCGCCGATCTTGGCACAGGCCAGCATGGCGAAAATGATCTCGGGTACGCGTCCCATGTAGATTGTGACGCGCTCACCCTTTTGAATGCCCATGGCTTTGATGATATTCGCCATGCGGCTGACTTCGCGGTTCATGGAATAATACGAGAACGTGCGATCAGTCTTGCCGTCTTCGCTTTCCCAGATCAGAGCAAGTTTATTTTTGCGATAAGTCTTGAGATGACGGTCAATTGCATTGTGGACGATATTCGTCCTGGCCCCCGTAAACCATTTGAAGAATGGCTTCTTTGAATCGTCGAGAACTTTATCCCATTTCTTGAACCATTCAAGTTCTTCGGCTTCCGCGGCCCAGAAGACTTGCGGATCTTTCCGAGCTTTCTCAGCCAGCGCGTCCCAATCCTTTACGCGTGCCTGGGCAATGACTTCATCGGACGGATAATAGACATCGCCTTCTAGTTTAGCCTTGCTCTTTACCATGAGATTTTCTCCTCCAAGCTGAGATTCCTTTGGGAAATATTAGCGGCTATTTTAATCCGCTTTGCCTGATTCATGTAGGTTAAGCTGGCGATCCGATTTACTCCACCCAATCTAAAATCTTATGCCACATTCCTGCAAATGGCAAAAACCACGGACGCCCATCATAAAGTCCAAGCGGTGCGCCGGGAAAATCAAAAGCCCCGAAGGGATGATCTTTGATGCTGCCATCCATCATTGCTTCCGCAACAGTCTTCCCCAAATAAGTTCCCATCGCCACACCATGCCCCGCGTAACCGAGCGAATAAAATATCCCATCCATTTCGCCAACGTGCGTCATCATATCGAAGGCGAAATCAAGTGTGCCGCCCCAAGCATATTCGATTTGTGTTTCCTTCAATTGCGGGTAAACCTGGATCATCTCGCGTTGCAAGATCTGCGCGCTCTCGCGGATGGTGTTTTCGTTTTCAGGGAAGAATGCGGCGCGCCCGCCGAAGATCATTCGTCCATCCCACAGCCTGAAATAATTCAGGTAATGTTTGTAATCGAAGATCATGCGGTTCTTCGGGCTGAGTTCATTTGCCAATACATCCGATAATTTTTCAGTTGCGATAATAAACGAACCGATCGGGATGATTTTCTTTTGTAATTTCGGAGTAGCGCGACTTGTATAACCGGATGTCGCTATAAAGACTTTATCCGCGATGAGTTGGCCGCGCGTTGTTTCAACGGTGAATCCGTTCGCTCCGCGCTCGAGCCGGTTCACGCGTGCCCGGGCGTGGAGTGTTGCTCCAGCCCCTTCGACCGCGCGCCCGAGTCCCGCCACGAATTGCGCCGGGTTCAACCCGCCGCTGACCTCATCTACCAGCGCGCCATAATAAATATCCGTGCCAATCTCTTTGCGTTGATTTTCCTTCGAGACAAGATGGACTTTGTGGTTGAATTCCTTTTCCATGAATTCGGCTTCATCCTTGAGCGCATCGAAATGTTTGGGTTTGTTGGCCGCCAGTAAATGACCAGTGCGTTCAAAGTCGCAATCAATTTTTTCTTCATTCACGATTTGTTCGACCGTATCAATCGAATCGAGTGAGCATTGAAAGAGTCGACGCGCGAGCTCGCGGCCATAATTTTTGATGACGCTTTGCATGGACACTTTGAGTCCGGTCAGTACCATGCCGCCGTTGCGCGAACTCGCACCCCAGCCAATCGTTTCGGCTTCCAACACTGCAACTTTTGCCCCGCGCTTTGCGAGAGTCCTCGCGGCGGATAATCCTGTGAAACCGCTTCCGATCACGGCCACGTTTACTTTTTCGGGTAGAGGCGTGAGATTTTTATCGTCCGGCATTTGGACGGTGTCGTGCCAGAAGATACGCTGTTTGAGCATTTGATCTACTCCAGAATGGATTTCCAATCCAGACCATCCGCAGTTTGATGCAAGCGGTGATCATCATCGACGAGGCAATAATCAAGCTGACGAAAAACTTTTTCTGACAATGGCCTGACCACATCAACCGGCACGATATTATCTTGCCTACCATGAATGATGATGGTCGGCACATCGATTGGGGCAGGGATGTGTTCAGCGAATTCAGGCAGCATTAACGCAGGCGCCAGAAGAATCTGCTTGCGAACTTGCGCGGGGAAACGGGTCGAAAACAAGGCGGCCATCAAGCCTCCGTACGAGGAGCCGATCAAGGTCCAGTTTGAAGCGTTGCCGAGGATCGGATAAAGCTGTTGCATTCGTTCATCCAGCGAGCCGATAAAGTCCGGAACTACCAAGTCTGGATAGATTGCGCGCACGAGCGCAGCTTTGTGTGTCTGGCTGTTGGACTCAAGTCCATGCAGGTAGATGATGCGGTGAGTATCAATCATGGTTGGCTCGGTTTGACTCGAATGAAGTCGCGCAGCTCTTCTTTGAGCGCGGGCGGAAAGGATGGTGAGATACGGCGAAAGGTGATGGCGGTCATCGGGTCGGTTGATGTGGTCAAAACCTGACGGAGAAAATAAGCTGTTTCGGTCGAAGATTTTTTGTAGAGCGCGAGCACGAGTTCTTCGATCTCAAGTTGAAGTTTTGCGGGCGCGGCTTCGATAGCGGGTGCGATTAATTTGAGCAGCGGCGGCAAGTTGAGAAAGGACGGATCTTCGACGGCGGAGATGACAGCTTGGATTCCGTTCGGCCATAAACGCGTGCGTTCGGGTTGAAGCCATTCGCCGATCAGCTGTAAAAATTGATCCGGCGCTTCTTTTCTCATGCGCGCCAGACTGGTGTCGAGCAACTTAGCGCGCAGATTTACATCGCGTATTTGCTGTGTCCAGGCTGTCAGGCGCGGAAGTAGATGACTTTCCTGCGGTGGAATACGTCCGAGCAGGAACGCAGCGAGTAAGCGCGTTTCGAGATAACCTTCGTCCCAGAGAAGGTCGGCAAGTTCGAGCGCAGCCTCCGGATATTCCTTGGCGTTGCGCGAAATTTCCTGTTCGATTTGTTTAATGACAACGTTTTGTGTGTGATAGGTGGGAAGGTTTGAACCGGGTGCGATGGCTTGCTGTTTTCGCATCGTGTGGTTAACATAAAACTCAAGCATCTCGCGCAGGTGCTTCAAGAACTCGTCGGGCGCGAAGAAAAAATCTGCGAGACGCGAAGCTTGTTTGCGGAGGCGGGCAAGATCAATTGCGGGCATATTTTTTTACGGATTACACATCACGAGATAATCATAATGCGTAATCCGTAATGCGTGATCAATACGCCTTGGCGAAGTGAACTTTCTTCCCGGCCTTCTCGCCGCAGACGATGCACTTGCCTTCACCTTTGGGCTGGTCAAGAGGCATGTTACGGGTCGTGGCTTTTGTATCTTCCTTGACCTTGGCTTCGCATTCCTTCGACCCGCACCACCATGAAAGCGCCCAGCCATCCGCCAGAACATTTTTCAGCTCGGCATAATCTTTGGGGTCGTGGATGTTCGCATCGCGGAAAGCGGTCGCCTTTTTCAGCAGGGACGATTGAATGTCGGTCAGCAAGCCGCTGACAGTTGCAGCGAGATCCGTTTGAGGGACAAAGGATTTGCCGTCTCTTCCGGGGACGTCGCGGCGGGCCAGCGCCACCGAGCCTTTTTCCACATCCTTGGGCCCGATCTCGACGCGAACGGGCACGCCGCGCATTTCCCAATCGTTGAATTTGAATCCCGAACTGACATTTTCGCGGTCGTCCATTTTGAGACGAATGCCCGCGGCTTTGAGTTCGCTGAAAATTCTATTTGCCACTTCCATGACCTTGCTTTTCTCAGCGTCGTTCTTGAAAATGGGAACGATCACTGCTTGAATAGGCGCGAGGCGGGGAGGCAGTACCAACCCCTGATCGTCGCCGTGCGTCATGATAATGGCGCCGATCATGCGGGTGGATAAACCCCACGAAGTGGTTTCGCAGAATTGAAGCGAGTTGTTTTTATCGAGATATTGAATCTCGAAAGCCTTGGCGAAATTCTGACCGAAGTAATGGGATGTTGCAGATTGCAAGGCGCGCTTATCCTGCATCATGCCCTCGATGGATGTTGTGATCTGTGCGCCCGCGAATCTTTCAGTCTCGCTTTTGCGGCCCTTTATGACGGGAATGGCGGCTTCATTGATGGCAACGTCCGCGTAAATATCGAGGATACGATACATCTCTTCGAGCGCCTCCTCTTTGGACGCGTGCGCGGTGTGGCCTTCCTGCCAGTAAAACTCGGCAGTGCGAAGGAATAACTTGGTGCGAAGTTCCCAGCGCAATACAGAGCCCCATTGATTAATGAGCACAGGCAGGTCGCGCCAGGATTTGATCCATTTGGAATACATATAACCGATGATGGTCTCGGAAGTGGGGCGCACCACGAGAGGCTCTTCGAGTTTTTCTCCGCCGCCATGCGTGACGACGGCCAGTTCGGGCGAGAAGCCTTCCACGTGTTCCTTTTCTTTTTCAAAGAACGACATGGGAATCAAAATGGGGAAGGCCGCGTTCACGTGACCTGTCTCTTTGAAGCGTTTATCAAGCGCGGCCGTAATGTTTTCCCACAATGCCCAGCCGTAAGGCCGCACGACCATACATCCGCGCACGGGGGCGTAATCAGCCATCTCGGCTTTCAGCACGAGTTGGTTGTACCATTCCGAAAAATCTTCACTGCGGGTCGTAAGTTTTTCTTCAGCCATTTTTCCTCGATTAAATTCTGTCATTGCGATCCGCCGTTTTGGGGCGGCGCGGCAATCTCCTGTTTGCAGGGAGATTGCTTCGTTGCAAGGAACGCTCCTCGCAATGACATATAAAATTACTTTAGCATTTCTAGAGCAGTCTGATTATCCGCCGCGAATTGTACCAATTCTCTTTGTGAAGCGGACACATAAGAATCCATGGAAGTGTAAACCTGATCGATCACGGACTGCCAGCCGTCGCCGATCAGGATGAGCGGCCTCCGGTGGTGTGAATCGATGATCATCAGATTCCACATGAGCGAAATTTCGGTCAGCGTGCCGGGACCGCCGGGCAGGGCCAGCGCCGCGTCGCAATTGTCAATGAGGCCCAGGATACGATCCATCAAAGTAGTTTTGCGGATCTCTTCCTTGACCCATTGATTCGCACCACCGTTTCGCCATTTTTCAATGTCGCTGCACGTCACGCCGATCACGTGTCCGCCCGCTTCGGCCGCTCCACGGCTGACGGCTTCCATCGTGCCCATATAGCCGCCAGTCAAAACGATGTGTCCGCGTTTGGCGAGCAAACCACCCAACTCAAGTGCTTCTGTGTACGTTTTATCGCCGGGTGTCGGCTTTGAACTTCCAAATACACTGACTCTCATTTGTCATCCCATGTTCTGGTTTTGTTGGTTTTCAACTATCGTTTGATAAATAAAAACGGCTCGCCGGATCTGGGAGCCGCTTGCAGCAGGCATGAGGAACTGAACCTAACCAGACCGAGAAGGTTTATATCCACGCGGGGACGGCAACGGGTTCAGCAACATGGCGCAGATTATACACGAAATCTTATTTGTACGGCACAACTTCCGCCAAAAAATAATGCGGAATCATTTGCCAGCGATACTTTTCGATGATCAAATGCAAAAGCAGAATTGCGTTTGCGATGCCAGGAATTGCTTTTGTGATCGTCGTCTGTGGGCGTCCGATCAAGGCCCACAAAATATAAAGAGCAATCAGGAGTGCACTTGTGATTTCAAGAGGTTGCCTGATTTATGCCGTCGGTGCTTGCTGATAGGCTTGTACGAATGTATCTCGAACTGGAACGAACAAAGTAGTTTTAAGCTGTTCTAGGTTCATTGGATCATTTTCAATAATTTTCCTGATTATAAGAGCAATTTTCTCCTGTCAGCGTTTGGCGAAGCATGGATCATTTGCTGGCAATCACGATCAGCACAACACTTGATGCAATTTCGATTTGTCGGGTTTCAATTTTGAATCCCGCTTTCTCGAGTGGGCGGACTGCCCGCTCGTTGATAATATCAGTGACGTTTGTGGGGGTCTCGCCAGTGACTCGAAATAACCAGGCCGCGAGGCGATCGAGAAATGCGCGTCCGACAATCCACGCAACGGGCAGGATGATGAAGCGGCCTCCGGTATTTAGAACCCGGAACACATCTGATAGTGTGCGCGGATCGAAGATGTATTCGGCGGGAAAAGTCGAGACCACACTGTCAAATGTTTTTGACGGAAAAGGCAAAGACTGCGCTAGTCCACGCGCGAGGTGGGCAGCGCCGTCCGTGTTGCGTTTGGCGAGTAAACCCATTTGACGTGATTCGTCTAATCCAACGGCGAGCAGGCCCCGGGTACGTAAGAAGCGTTGCTGCAGGTGTCCGGGGCCGTGACCGATCTCGAGTACGCGCCTCCCTTTGATGAACGGGATTACTGTTTGTATCCAATCCTTCCAACGCCCAATTGAAACTATCCCCGCGACGAAATCATACGTCCAGGCGAAGGCGTGATAGAAGTGGTAGAAGAAAAACCGCATGAAGTGTGTGATGAGGAGCATGGGCTCTCAAACAAAACAAGGGTTTGACCATTACGGCCAAACCCTTGCTACTTTCTTTCATGGTTATGATGTTGCGGGGGGTGTTTCGCTGCCAGATTTCTTGGGCTTGCGGACGGCATCAAGAGCGTTTTCACCGCGCGTGCGGACTTCTTTGGCGAATTCTTCACCGCGTGAGCGCACTTCTTTACCAAGCGCATCGGCGCGGGCGCGGGCTTCTTTGGTTAATTCATCCGCGCGGACGCGAGCCTCGGCAGCAGCAGCCTCGGCGCGAGCCAGTGCATCTTCAGCAGTCTGCGAAGCCAGGTCGCGCAACTCAATGCTCTTATCTTTGATCAAAGCCCGGGTTTCTTCGCCGCTTTGAGGAGCGAACAAAAGCGACACGATAGCACCAGTCAAACCGCCGACGATAAAGCCGACAAGGAAAGCCCCAAATTCATCACGATCGGAAGACATAGGATTTTCTCCTTTCAGAAGAACGAACTATTTTCGTTTAAGTCCCATTAATTCTAACACACGTTGAATACTGGCCAGGTAGCTATTCAACTTTATAACCGGTTCAATCACACTTTCGCCAAGAAATTCTGCAGTGCCCCGCAGCGTGTTGACGGTCTCGGTGGTGGCCTGCAAGATCGGGCGGACTTCGTTTTGCAAGAGGTTGATCAGGCTGGCGAGTTGGACGAGCAATACAATGAGCGCGATGCCGATCACCAGAGTCTCGAGCGCGACGACGATGATGAAAATGTCGCGAACTCGACCTACTTCCTGAGCAGGTGTTTCCGGCCTGGCGAGAAAGTAGATGGCGGTGATAAGTCCAACAAGGATAAATACCGCGATGGCAATGATGGCGGCTATCATTGTTTTCATCTGCTGTTCCTGAGCTTTTTTTACAGCAATCTGCTCAGGGGTTAGTGCAGGAGGAGCGGGCGGGGTTTGTGGTTGAGGAAGTGGTTTTGCCATGTCTAGATTATAGCATTTTTTATTCCCATATATTATCGAGTATGGAAAGAACAAGCAGATAAAGGGTTTATGTGTCCCATCATTCGGGGAGTTAAATTCCACGTCCATGCTGAGTTTAGACGTGCGAGAGAGGGCAGACGCTATATCACGCCAAAACAGGTTGTAAATCCTTGACATCGCGCCGTAAGGGTAGTATCTTTCGTCTACCGACCGTTCGGTAGGGAGCCTCCATGACCAGAGCTGACATCCTCGATGCCGCCGCACAAGTCTTTCGCCAGAAAGGTTATCATGGCGCGTCCATGGCTGATATTGCCGGAGCCGTCAATTTGCAAAAGGCCAGCTTGTATCATCATGTCTCATCCAAGCAGGAAATTTTGCTGGCACTGCTTGACCGCGCTCTGGAAATGTTGACCGAGCATATTTCAGCAGCTACGTTACAACAAGACCTGCCTCCCGATGAAAAATTGCGTCAGATGATCTGCGCCTATCTTTCGGCTCTGACTGACAACATTGATCTTTCGTCTGTTCTTTTGATCGAACACCGTTCACTTGAGAAAAAACTACACGCCCGCCACGTCCCGTATCGAGATAAATTCGAGGGACTGTGGCGCGATGTTGTTAAAGAGGGGGTGAAGACGGGTATCTTCGCCTGTGATGACCCGGCGCTGATAGTGCGCGCCTTGATGGGCATCATGAACTGGACGATCACCTGGTATCGTCCAGACGGCAATAAATCCATCGATGCGATAGCAGATGAATATGCAAACCTTTTATTCAAAGGTTTGTTAGCCAAGAAAAAATAAAGGAGGAGTAATGTATTCGTTCGAACCAAGTGATGAGCAAAAAATGTTGATCGACGCGGTGGGGCGGTATGCAATAACCGACCTGCGTCCTGCGGCGCGCGAGGCTGAGGAGAGCCGCGAACTGCCGAAGAAACTCGTGGGCAAGGGTTGGGAGCTTGGCGTTTTGCAGGCGTCCATTCCTGAAGTCTACGGTGGCTTCGGGGAGCGCTCAGCTGTGACGGGTACGTTAGCCGAGGAAGAATTGGCTTTCGGTGATCTGGCTGGCGCGTTCGCCATCGGCACGCCGAATCTTTTTGCACTTCCGATTTTGTTGGTTGGTTCGGAAGAACAGAAGAAGGAATATCTGCCGAAAGTTATCGAAGGCGATTGGCGTCCGTACACAGCGGCGCTGGTTGAATATTCGTTCGACTTCGATCCCAATGCGCTCAAGACGACTGCCATGGCCAAAGGCGATGGCTATGTTCTCAGTGGCGAGAAGGTTTTTGTGCCGTTCGCCAAAGATGCTGAAGCCATTTTGGTGTACGCGAATTTGGATGGACAGACGCAGGGATTTATCGTCAGTAAAACGGTGGCCGGCCTCTCGGTCGAGGATGAGCGCGAGAAGTTGATGAGCCTGAATGCGCTTCCGCTTTATCGCGTCAAGCTGGACAATGTAACGGTTCCCGCCTCGAACAGATTAGGCGGCGCCTCAGGCCACGACTTTGAGCCGGTTCTCGCTTCGATGCGCATTGGTCAGTCTGCGGCCGCGCTCGGCGTGGCAAAGGCTGCGTTTGAATATTCGATGAATTATGCCAAGGAGCGCGAAGCTTTCGGTGTGAAGATCGCACAGAAACAGGCCGTTGCATTCATGCTGGCCGAAATGCGAACAGAGATCGAAGCCATTCGTTTGCTGACCTGGGAAGCCGCGTGGAAGATCGACAGTGGCAAAGAAGATGCGTATAGCGAAGCCTACCTTGCATCAGTCGGCGCGATGGACATGGCGATGATGGTCACGGATCGTGCAGTTCAGATTTTGGGCGGGCATGGTTATATCCGCGAGCATCCGGTTGAGATGTGGATGCGTAACGGGCGCGGCTTCGCGGCCTTTACCGGATTTGCAATGGTGTAGTGGTGGTCGAGTAGGCGGCGGTCTCGATATGTCCCTTCGGAACTACTCGACCAGCGCCGCCGTATCGAGACCCGATGAAGGAGTCTATAATGACAATCGAATTTGAATCAGCCAAACCCATCATCCAAATGCAGACTGTCCTGAAGACAGTTGCCGAAGAGATGATGCGTTCCAAGTCGCGTTACTTTGACGAGCATGAGCATGAGATCCCGTGGGATTACATCGAGTTCATGCACACGGCTACAAAATCCCTGGGTGGCGGATCGTTGGCGCCGAAGGAAGAAAAGAAAGAAGAAGACCCGAACAAACCCAAACGTCCGCCGATCGGTTATCAATTGCTGGCGGCCCAGATCGAAATGCTGGCGTGGGGCGACGTTGGCATGTATCTGATCACACCCGGCGGCGGACTCGGCGCGGCGGCAGTACAGGCCGCGGGTTCGCCGGAGCAGAGGGCAAAATTCCTGGGACGTTTCGGCGGCGAGAAGCCGACCTTTGCCGCGATGTGCATGACCGAAGCGGGCGCAGGTTCAGACACGTCCGCAATTCGGGCGAAAGCTGTGCTGGATGAAAAGACGAAAGAATGGGTCATCAACGGCGAAAAGATATTTGTAACCAGTGGAGATAAAGCCTTCACTGAATACGAGAAACTCGGTAAAGGCTTTATCGTTGTATGGGCTTCGATTGACCCAACAGCGGGACGCTCCGGTATGCGTGCGTTTGTTGTGGAAGGTGGAACGCCGGGCGTGCAGATCGCAAAGCTGGAGCATAAACTTGGTATTCGTGTCAGCGATACGGCTGCAATCTCGCTGGTCGATGCACGTGTTCCATTCGATAATATTCTCGGCAGTCCTACTGTTGAGAAGACGACCACCGGTTTCAAGGGAGCGATGGCGACCTTCGACGCAACGAGGCCGCTCGTGGCTGCGTCCGGTTTGGGCGTGGCAAGAGCCGCTCTCGAATTCCTGAAAGAGAAGCTAAAAGAAAACGGAGTCGCAATCCGTTACGGCTTGCCGCGTCAGAAGTTGACCAATATCGAGCGCGAAGTCATCGACATGGACATTATGCTCAAGTCCGCGTGGCTGATGGTGGTCAAGGCTGTCTGGATGGCGGATAATAAAAAACCGAACGCGCTTGAGTCTTCGATGAGCAAGGTCAAGGCCGGAGATGTGACCACGAAGATCACGCAGAGAGCTGTCGAGATTTTGGGACCGCTTGGTTATAGTCGCGATCTTCTGCTCGAGAAGTGGTTCCGTGATGCCAAGATCACCGATATTTATGAGGGTACTGGACAGATCAATCGTCTGGTAGTGGCTCGGCAGATTTTGGGATATTCGGGTTCGGAATTGCGGTAAAGGTAAATTGGGAATCGGTAAATTGGTTTTCTTCAATTCCCGATTTACCAATCTACCAACTTACCGAAAGGAGAATGCATGAAATACAACATACATCGCGCGGTTGTGATTGGTTCCGGCACAATGGGCGCGGCGATTGCAGCGCACCTGGCGAACGCAGGCGTGCCCGTTACGTTGCTGGATATTGTCCCAAATGGTGCGCCCGCGGGCGATAAAATGGCGCGCGACAAAATCGTCAATGAAGGCTGGGATCGTTGTGTCAAGGCCAAGCCTGCCAACTTGATGTCGGCGGATTTGAAAACGCTGGTCAAGCTTGGAAATCTCGAAGATGATTTCGGCGTCTTGGCCGAAGCGGATTGGGTCATCGAAGCCATCATCGAGAATCTCAAGATCAAACAGGACTTGATGGTTCGCATCGATGAGATCCGCAAGCCGGACGCAATTATCAGCACGAACACATCCGGCATTCCGGTCAATGACATTGCCGAAGGCCGCTCGAAGGATTTCAAGAAACATTTTCTCGGAACGCATTTCTTCAACCCGCCGCGCTATTTGAAACTGCTGGAAATTATTCCAACGGCTGACACGGATAAAGAAGCGGTTAAGTTCATGTCGTGGTTCGGCGAATACAAACTTGGCAAAGGCATTGTCCTTTGCAAGGACACGCCCAACTTCATCGGCAATCGCATGGCCTTTGGAACAGGCGCGTTCGGGATGGATTTCATCCTCAAGAACGATTACACCATTGACGAAGTCGATTCTCTCACCGGACCTTTAATGGGTCGGCCCAAAACAGCGACTTTTCGTCTGATGGATTTGGTCGGTATTGATGTGTGGGATCATGTTGGCAGAAATCTTGCGCCGCTGATTCCGTACGACAAGCTCGGACAGGAATATCTCAAAGCCGAAGCACCGAATAAACTGATTGGCACGATGATCGAGCGCAAATGGCTTGGTAATAAAACCAAGATCGGTTTTTACAAGGAAGTTCGCACAGATAAGGGAAAAGAATTCTGGTCGCTGGATTTGAAGACTCTTGAACATGCCGAACCAACCAAACCGCGCTTTGACTCGGTCAAGGCGGCGAAAGATGCAGAGAGTCTTGGCGACCGGCTCAAGGTCATGCTTGATGCGGATGATAAGGCTGCGAAACTTGTAAAGGCTTTTACATATCAAGCCTTCCAATACGCGTCATCCATCATTCCCGAAGTTGCTGATAGCGGCAAACCAATTGATGATGCCACGCGCTGGGGCTTTGGCCACGATGCGGGTCCGTTTGAGATTTGGGATATGCTCGACGTGAAAGAAACCGTCAAGCGCATGAAGGCCGCGGGTTATCCCGCCGCCAAATGGGTGGATGCCATGCTCAAGTCCGGCGCTGAGACTTTCTATCAATACAAGGGCGCGAACAAAGTCGGCGTATATGATGTGACGAAGCAGAAGTATATCAAGTTCAAACGCGACTCTGAGATGGTGGTCTTGAGCGATCTCAAGGGCACGAAAAAAGTCATCAACGAAAATACGGGTGCGTCGCTTTATGATATTGGCGATGGCGTGGCGCTGGTTGAATTCCACACCAAGATGAACACGTTGGATGAAGATATTTCCAACGTGATGGTCGATGCGTTTGATCGCGTTGAAAAAGATTTTGACGGACTCGTGATAGGTAATGAGGCCGAGAATTTCAGCGCGGGTGCAAATTTGTTCATGGTGGTGGTTACCGCGCAACAGGGTATGTGGGACACGCTCGATCAAGCCATTCGCAATTTGCAAAATATGAACATGCGCATGCGCTATTTTCCGAAGCCGGTGGTGGTTGCTCCGGCCGGGCTTGCGCTCGGCGGCGGATGCGAAATCACGATGCATGCTTCACGCGTGGTGGCCGCGGCTGAAACATACATTGGTCTCGTTGAACTTGGTGCGGGTGTTATTCCGGCGGGTGCGGGCATAAAAGAAATTATGCGCCGCATCATCAACCCGGCCATGAAGACCGAAAACGCCGAAGCCTTCCCGTTCCTCCAGCGTGCATTCCTGCAGATCGGTCAGGCAAAAGTTGCCACGTCCGCTGAAGAAGCGCGCGGCATGGCAATCCTTGGCCCGCAGGATCGCATCGTCATGAATCGTTCGCAGTTGCTCACCGAAGCCAAGCGCGAAGTTCTTCACATGGTCGCCGCGAATTATCGTCCGCCTGCGCCGGAAATGATTTACGCTGCAGGCCGCGATATGCTCGGCGCAATGCAGATCGGTGCGTGGTCATTCAAGGAGGGCAACTACATCACCGAATATGATGCACACATCGCTGGCAAACTCGCGCATATCATGGGCGGTGGCGGTCTCACCAAACCGCAGTGGGTGAGCGAGCAATATATTCTCGATCTCGAACGCGAAGCGTTCCTGTCACTGTGCGGCGAAGAAAGAACGCAGGCGAGAATGTGGTCTATTTTGCAGACGGGCAAGCCGTTACGAAATTAGGAGATACTTATGACAAAGGATGCTGTTATCGTAAGCGCAGTTCGGACGCCGGTTGGCAAAGCCAAACGCGGCGGACTTGCCACGGTTCGTCCCGACGAAATGGCGGCTACCGTTATCAAGGAATTACTCAAGCGGACGCCGAATCTCGAACCTGCGCAAATTGAAGATGTGGTCATCGGCTGTGCCTTCCCTGAAGGTGAGCAGGGACTCAACATGGCGCGTATGATCGCATTGCGCGCCGGTCTGCCGGATACTGTTCCTGCTGAAACCATCAATCGTTATTGCTCATCGGGTGTGCAGTCGATTGCGCATATTGCACATGCGATCAAAGCTGGCGATATCGAAATCGGAATCGGTGGCGGCGCGGAATCGATGTCGTTGGTGCCGATGATGGGCTACAAGTTTTCGCCCAATCCGTACTTCGCGCAGGAACTGCCGCATTATTACACCAATATGGGCCTGACCGCCGAAAATGTCTCGGTCAAATATGGAATCAGCCGCGAAGATCAGGATGCCTTTTCGTTGAAGAGCAATCAGAAGGCTGCCAAGGCTGTTGAGTCTGGACTCTTCGATCCTGAGCTCATTCCGATTGATGTGGAAATCACCGAACTCGGCGCGGACGAGAAGCCTGTCAAAAAGACTTTCACCGTCAAGCGCGATGAAGGTCCGCGCGCGGATACAACCATCGAAGCCCTCGCCAAGCTCAAGCCGGCTTTCAAAGAAGGCGGCGTTGTGACAGCGGGTAACTCATCCCAAATGTCAGATGGCGCGGCGGGTGTGGTGGTGATGTCTGTGGACAAAGCTGCACAACTTGGACTTAAGCCATTGGCTCGCTTCGTTGCATTTGCGGTGGGAGGTGTCCCCCCTGAATTAATGGGTATCGGACCAATTGTCGCCATTCCGAAAGCGTTAAAAGTCGCGGGCTTATCGTTGAATGACATCGATCTGTTTGAACTCAACGAAGCTTTTGCCGCGCAGTCGTTGGCAGTGTTGCGCGCGCTTGAGATTGACGAGAGCAAGGTCAATGTCAACGGCGGAGCGATTGCCCTTGGTCATCCGCTCGGTTGCACAGGCGCGAAACTGACAACGCAACTGGTTTACGAGATGGGCCGTCGCAAGTCGAAATACGGCATGGTGACGATGTGTATCGGCGGCGGCATGGGTGCGGCTGCTATCTTTGAAAATTTGCAAAATTAATTGTAGGAGCGAATCGCGATCCGCCCCTACAATGATAATAAAAAGGAGAATAGAAATGCCTCTTACAATTTCAGAACTCATGTCAAAGATGCCGGGCGCGTTCATTGCAGAAAAGGCAATAGGCGTGGACGCAGTCATCCATTTCAAATTCACGGGCGCAGAGCCCGGTGAATGGAACGCGACCATCAAAGATGGCGAAGTCGTGGTGGCTCAGGGAATTCCCGGCAAACAGCCGACGATGACCCTAATCGCCGACTCCTCCGACTATGTCAAGATTTTCGCCGGTGAGTTGGATGGGATGCAGGCCTTCATGCAAGGCAAGATCAAATTGGGCGGCGACTTGAACTTGGCGATGAAGATGATGCAGATGTTCAAGATACGGTGACTTGGAAAAGCAAACTCGGAAGTCTTTGCGACTTCTGAGTTTTTTTAATTTTTCCAGACAGAATGTCTTATTTAAATGTTACAAGTGCGACAGCGCCGAAACCAAAAATGATCAAACCTGCCAGCCTATTGACCAATGTCATCCATTCTGGTGTAAATTTCTCCCGAAAGAATCCAACAATGCTGCTCAAGGCTAGCCACCACGCTGCTGAGCCAATGAATACGCCGGATATGAGTAAGCCCGCGGATAGAAAATTCCCATTTGCCCCGCCAAGTTGCATGCCGGCGAAAATCACCGCGAACGAAATAATTGTGGCGGGGTTGGTTAACGTCAGACCGAGGGTGGAAAGATAGGCCGATGTCAATCCGCGCTTCGCCTCGCTGACCGCCGCCTGTTTTGCTGGCTTGGAAAAAAATGTTCGGAGGCCGAGATAAAGTAGAAAACATCCGCCAAGAATGTGCAACCAGAGTTGTTGGTCAATGAGGATGTTTTGTACAGCGGTTAGGCCAAACGCCGCGACTGCACCGTAGAACATGTCCGCACTAGCCGCGCCGAGACCGGAGAAAAATCCGATCAAACGTCCGTCTGCCAGCGTACGGCGGATGCACAATACACCGATCGGCCCAACGGGTGCGGCGATGGCGGAGCCAAGAATAAAACCTTTAATGAGAAAGTTCATGGACAAGTTTTCCTGAATGCGTCCAGGCCGCGATTCTTGAAGATTGCGCTGAATTTCATTTCTTTTGCCCGCAGACAAAAATCATCGAGCGTGATGCCGGTGTCGCCATATTCTGCGGTGAAGACTGCCTTGCCCTGTTGAATAAATGGTTTCATTTGATCGCACCAATTTTGGTTGAAGCAATCTTCCGTCAACGCCCAGTCAAAATCATTGACCAAATCTGCGGCCTGGTCGCCGTCATTTTTCAAACCGATTGAAAGTCCGCGTGCGTGCGCCTGCTCGACCAGCCAGCGATTATATTTCAACTGATCTTCATAAGTGAGCGGGAAACCGGTTTCCGCGTTGTATGTGTCGATGTTATCGGGCTCGACCCCGTCGAATCCTTTTTGTTTGCAAAGATCAAGACGCGTCAAAATGATCGGTGCCAATTTATCGATTTGGCGAATGTCCAAAAATTTTTCTCCAGGCCAGCCCGGGTAATCCTTTCCAACGATCTCAACCGGGAACTTATCAGTGTCGGGCCGCCCATCTTCGCGCGAACCAACGCTTGTATAACAAATAACTTTTGCGCCTTTGGTGTGTAAGGTCGCCACAACTGTCGCGTCGTTTTCAAATAGATCGATGTCGAAAACCTGCGCGTTTACAGATTTGTCTACAGGAGTATCGAGTTGCCATTGCCATGTTGTTTCCGGGGCGGGACGCCATATTTGGATTTGAGTTGATGGCGTCGAAGCCGTTTCGTTCGGGGACTGGGTGCGGGCCGCCGTTTCAGTTGCGGGCGCGGCCGTTTTTGTGGAATCCGCTAACGGTACGCACGAGGCGAGGGCAAAAAATAGTCCGAGAATTATGCTGCGCGTAGCCAGAATAATATATTTCATTTTTCATTATCCGCTCAACTAAAAAACAATAGCGCACCTTTGCGATGCGCCATTGTAGTATACAAACTTAATCACGCTTTATACGGTCGCTGCGTCTTTACGTTTGAACCAATTCTTCCATTCTTTGTTTTCCCATACAACCAGAATGGGCGAGGCATTGAAGATGGATGAATACGTACCGCTGAAGATACCAACCAGCAGGATGATCACGAAATGACGGATGGTATCGCCGCCGAAGAGTGCCAGCGCAAAAAGCGTGAACATGACTGTGAGCTGGGTGTTGATCGAGCGGTCAAGTGTTTGGACGATGGAATGATTGACCATCTTTTCATATTCGACGCGGCGGTAGATGTTGGAGTTTTCACGGATGCGGTCGAATACCACAATGGTATCGTGAACGGAGAAGCCAATCACGGTCAGGACGGCGGTCAGGAAGAGGGCATCCGCTTCCCAGCCGAGGAAGTAGCCGAGCATGGCTTCCACGCCGAGTACAACTAAGACGTCGTGGAGCATGGCGATAATGGCGGCTGTGCCGTATCGAATAGGATGATCCACTTCGCGGAATGCGTACCAGATGTAAAGTAGGATGGCAAGGGCGGCCATCAGGATTGCAAACCCGGCGGCATTGGTAACTTCTGCGCCGACCGAGGCCGAGACCGATGTGAAGTTCAAGACGATTACTTTGGACCCAAATTTGGATTCCATTTCGGCAACCAGCTTGCCTTTGGTGGCGTCGTCCATTTGTTTGGAGCGGATTGAGAATGAATCTGTGCCAAGCGGCTGAATGATTGGATCATTCAAAGGCTGTGTGGCAGTGGAGAACTGGGCGTAAACAGAGTTGATATCACTGCTCGCAGGTCTAGTACCCGTGAATTGAACTTCGAGCAGGGAGCCGCCCTTGAAGTCAATCCCGAGGGATAATGGACCTTCCTTGGTGCTCGTCCAATGCAGGGTCATAAAGACGATACCAGGTACGATAATCAGCAGGGAGATCAGGAAGTAGAGATAGCGATTCTTGATGATGTTCATGATAGTGTTCTCCTACTCCTAAAGCCCAAACCAGCGCGGGTGCTCGCCGAGTTTTAGGTTGTCGAGTACCAGATGCAGATAGGTGCGCGTCACGATGATGGCAGTGAAGAGCGAGACCACCACGCCAAGCGCGAGGTTGATCGAGAAGCCCTTTACCATACTGGCGCCAAAGCTGTTGCCAAAGACGTACAAGATGAGACACGTGATCAGCGTAGACGAGTTTGAGTCTCGGATGGATGGCCAGGCACGGCTCCAACCCAGGTCAATAGCCTGACTGAGCGTGCGGCCAGCACGTAGTTCCTCTTTGAGGCGCTCAAAGATCAGAACGTTCGCGTCTACAGCCATGCCTATGCTCAAGATAAAACCGGCGATGCCAGGTAGCGACAATGTAATGGGGATCATCTTAAAAAGCATAAAAGAAATCAAGGCGTAAGTAACTAAAGCGAGATCTGCAATGATACCAGGCAGGTGATAATAAAAAGCCATGAATAGGATAACGATAGCCAAGCCGATCGCACCCGCTGTAAGACTCTTGCGGACTGAATCCTCTCCAAGCGTTGCGCCGACGGTTCGGCTTTCGACAACTTTTACCGGTACAGGCAGGGAACCGTAACGAAGTTGAACCGCGAGTGAATTGGCTTCAGCAGATGTGAAACTTCCCGTAATGGAGCCGTCTCCGCCTGTGATGGCGCTCTGGATGGATGGTGAGGAGATTACACTCTTATCCAGGACAATAGCCAGAATTTTTCCAATGTGGGATGATGTGTAATCTGCGAATAGTTGTGTGGAATCGGGTTTGAGGGTGAAGGAAATCTGATAGGTGCCAGGCTTCGAGCCCACTTGTACCGCAACCGTATTCAACGCGGCCCCGGTCATGACGGTGTGATAGACAGTCGGTGCGGGAGTCGGTGATGCAGCGGATGTGGTAGTGGCGGTTGTGCTTGGGGTAGCGGTAGCCGCTGCAACTGTCGCGGTGGGTTGCGTGGTTGTCGAAGACTGGCCATAGTCTGTTTCAACTTTTGTCCCGATTGTGAGCGGAGTGTCGCCAGCATCTATAAATTCAAGCAGAGCAGTCTGTTGCAAGGCGGCCACAACCTCTTCGGGGTTGCTGACGCCGGGGAATTCAGCCACGATGCGACAATTGCCTGCGGTTTGCATGGTGATCTCGCTGACGCCGAGCGCGTTGGCGCGGTTCTGCAGAATGGTACGGGTGGTTTCGAGATCGCTCGCCTTTACTGAAGCGCAATCAGCCACGTCGGCTTGAAGCAGGGTTTGAAGACCGCCGCGTAGGTCAAGGCCTAGGTGAATGTCAGTATTGCGGTTAACGAGAGAAGTATTGTTGAGAGGGTTCTGGATCGAGATGTTTTTGCTGAGATCTGTCCACAGTGAGAAGGCGACCAGGACAACTATCATCACGATCAGCCAGTTGTTTCGGCTACGATTCATGGTTTACTCCGTCCAAAAAAATACCAGCTTTTGGCTGGCGCGGCGTGATTATACTATGAACAGGTGGAATCGGGTGTGTGTGTTGGGATTAGTTTTGGCTTTGCAGGAATTCAAGAACGCTTGTCAGGACTTCATCTGCAGTGAGGGTGTCTGTTTCAATAATCAGGTTTGCGTTTTGGCGGGCATGGGCCAGGCGGCAGTGTTGTTCATCGTAATCGGCCTTTGTCCAGTTGAGTCTTCGGCGGCGGGTGCAGATTTCAAAGGAGGCATCCAGGAAAATCAGTAGATCGGGGTTGGTGGTTTTCTGCCACATACTTGGGACGTAGGAATGTTCCTGTGCGATGTGGCGGCATCTAAACCCTTTTTGCTCCAACCCGGCTCTGAGCGTGGACTTTCCTGAGCCGCATGGCCCGACGATGCCAATTAGGAGTTCACTATCAGGCTCATCCATTCGCGTACATAATCTTGCTGAGTTCATTCAGCGGAATGCCTGTTTCGCGCAATCCAGCCTGCCATGTTTTCCGGCGGGTATTTCCGCGATTCTTCATGATGCTTAGTTCGTAATGGGCAATACCACGTTCATCCTTCGGACATCGTCGCCGGTGTGCGTGGAAACCCTCAGCACCAGTACACTGATATCGTCGGCTGGCCGCTCATCGTCCAGTTTGACCGCATACGCCAGAAGTTCATCCGCCATCTCCTGCGGAGTCGGATCCTGTTCTTCCAGCAGGGATCGAATTGTTTCGCAAACATCCAAGGGCCGACCGGCGCGTTCGCCAGCATGAGTCAGGCCGTCAGTGTAGATGACGATGGTTAATCCGACTTCCAGTTCGATTTCGGTGATGACCGGACGCACATCGCGCGATGTGCCAAGCGGAATACTTTCTGCGTCGAGGCAATCAATCTGACTGCCGCGTGATACAAAAATGGGCGAGGGGTTATTGCGTGTCAAAACGATAGTACCGCTTCGCAAATCCACCGAGGCGATGTTGAGCGCGCAGATCACCTTGCCTTGTTTATCGGTGTAAAGTGCGTCGGATGCAGCGCGCGCCGCGGCACCATCGCGCACACCCTCGGCCAGCAGGCTGATCACTTTGCGGACGACCATCATCGAAACAGCTTTTGCGCCGCGTCCCGAAGTTTGTCCATCGGCCAGCACAACCGAAAGCCCGCCGTTCGGACGTTCGACTACTTCCAAGGTGTCGCCGCTTTCGGAGATGGCATATTTGTTGATCTTGGCAACTGCAATTTGCACTTCCATATCATTGATTCTACAACGTTTCGGGCTTGACGTCACTGCCTGATACACGTATAATCTGCCCGCTTCAATAGAAATCGTATGGACGGGCTATTGCCCGTCCGATGTATGTAAAGGAGAAAGTCATGACCCCACATCCCAAGCGAAAACATTCCAAAGGCCGCCGCGATCGCCGCCGCGCCCACGATGCCTTGCAAGGCCGCAATCTTGTGGCTTGCGCCAACTGCGGCTCGATGCGACTGCCGCACACGGTCTGCCCGAACTGCGGGCAGTACATGGGCCGTGAAGTGATCGAGATCAAGAAAGAAAAGCAGAACCCCGAGTAATTTGCAACGAGCCGTGACGAATACGGCTCGTTTGTGTTTAAAGGGCAAAGGATATTTTATGAAACTTGATTCCAAAACAACCGCTTTTGTATTTCCTGGACAAGGCTCGCAGGCCGTTGGCATGGGGCGCGATCTTGCCGCGCAATTTCCAATTGCAAAACAGACTTTTGAAGAAGCAGATTCGTTTCTCGGCTTTCCTCTTTCCAAGATAATGTGGGATGGGCCGGATATAGAATTGAATGACACGATCAACACGCAACCTGCGCTCTTTGTTCATTCGCTGGCCGCGCATCGAGTCTTTTCGCACCTTTACCCGGACCCTTCGACACTCCCTTCGGTCGCAGGGCAGGCTTTCAAGCCGGTCGCGCTAGCCGGACATTCTCTTGGTGAGTTGTCGGCCCTGGCGGCATCTGGAGCTTTATCTTTTTCCGATGGCTTGCGGCTGGTCCGCAGGCGTGGCGAGTTGATGAAAAAGGCTGGTGAGAAGAATCCTGGCAGCATGGCGGCCATTCTTAACCTTGATATTCCCGCGCTTGAAAAGGTCTGCGCCGAAGCCAGCACGGAAGGCGAGTCTGTTCAGGTAGCAAACGATAATTGCCCCGGACAGGTGGTTATCTCTGGTGCGAAGGCGGCCGTGGAACGCGCCATGGCTGGCGCAAAAACTGCCGGAGCAAAACGCGCTCTTCCGCTGGCGGTTTCGATTGCCGCGCACTCACAGTTGATGGATTTCATTCAAGCGGAATGGAACGCGGCAGTTGATTCCGCTTTGATTATTGATCCGCAGATTCCAGTGATCGGAAATGCCCACGCGAAAATCATGACAAGCGCTGACGAATTGCGTGCCGACATCAAGGCGCAGATGCAATCGCGCGTGCGCTGGACGGAGTCGGTGCAGAGCATGATCGGAGGCGGAGTCCGGACTTTCGTCGAGGCAGGAAGCGGCAGTGTTTTGCTTGGTTTGATCCACCGCATTGATTCGTCGGTGACAGGTCTGCCGCTTGGTAATCCCGCTGATTTTTCTGCGCTGGAATAAAGAGTATAATCATGGCGTGAGCAATTTGATTGACATCAACACCGTCAACGTTGCCGCGAAAGTTTACGCGGCTCTATTTGTGTAAGTGGTGAGTGCCATCTGGTCAGGATAACCCTGACCAGATTTATTTTTTCTAAAGGAGAATCGGAATGAGACTGAGCAAACTTGCCAGTGAAATCGCCGAGTCACCGACCCTTGCGTTGAACGAAGAAGCGCGTTTGTTGCGCGAGCGCGGGGAAGCGGTGATCCATTTAGGCATCGGCGAACCAAAAAACAAAACGCCAATGAGCGCCATTTTATCGTCGGCGGCAAAGTTGACCAGCGGGGAAGTGAAATATACGCCAGCAGATGGCGTCCCTTCTCTCAAGAAGGCGATCATCCGTTACACCGAAGAAAATTATGACCGGCTGGTTGCGCCTGAAAATGTGATCGTCACGAATGGCGCCAAGCAATCGCTGTTTAATATCTTTTTCTCCATTTTGAATCCGCAGGATGAAGTGATCGTACTGGCCCCGTATTGGGTTTCTTATCCTGAGATCATCAAGATGTGTTTGGGTAAGCCGGTGATTGTCACGCCTGAAGACGGTACGTTTACACCGCGCTTCGAAGATATCGAGAGAGCAGTCACTTCATACACACGGGCGATCATCGTGAACAGCCCGAATAATCCCTCCGGTGCGATTTATCCGCCGGAGTTGATCGAGAAACTGGTGGACTTTTGCGAGCGCAAAGGAATCTTCATGGTTTGTGATGATATCTATCACAAACTGACTTTTGATAAAAAAGTGGCAGTTCCGGCCTATCACTTCACGAAGAATGAAGTTGAAGATACACACGTGATCGTGGTCAACGGCGTGGCAAAAGTTTACGGCATGACCGGCTTCCGCGTCGGATGGGTGGTGGCGCCGCGTCAGCTTGTGCGCGTGATGACCAACGTCACAGCGCAGATGACGTCGGGCGTGAGCCCCGTCAGCCAGGCGGCAGCCGAGGGCGCGCTGAACGGCTTGCAGTCCGTGGTGGAAGCGATCAGATTACAAATCCAAAATAATCGCGATGTGTTGTTGCAGGAAATGAAATCGTTCAACGGCGCGCGTCTCATCCCGCCGGATGGAACTTTTTATGCCATGCCTGACCTGCGCGCCTTCAATGGAAATTCAGTTGAGCTTTCAAGATTCCTTTTGCAAAAAGCGCTGGTTGTGACCGTGCCGGGAAAAGAATTCGGCATGGAAGGGCATATCCGTTTATCGTTTAGCGGAACGGTGAAAGATGTGACGGAAGGCATCGCCCGCATCAAGTGGGCGCTTGATTCTTCCAGCCCGAACGAAATCTATATCGGTGATAAAAAGATAGTGAGGGATTGGCTATGAACAACCTGTTGAATATCAAAACCCCAGCCGAGTCCATCGCACAAGTTCGAAAGGCAGATTACAACTTATCGAATCACGGTGTTGGCAATTTACGTCTGGCCTATTGGAATTTGCCGATGGAAGCCTTGTATGAAGAAGCCATCTTCCGGGGCGAAGGCGTGACGACGGCTGGCGGTCCGTTCGTGGCGAATACCGGTAAATATACGGCGCGTGCCGCCACTGATAAGTTTGTTGTGCGAGAAGTTTCGAGCGAAGGTCATGTTTGGTGGGGCGTTTACAACCGTCCGTTCGCGGCGGAAAAATTCGACGTGCTGTACGATCGCATGTTGGGATTTTTGCAGGGGCGCGATGTTTACGTCCAGGATTTATACGCGGGTGCGGATGAGAAATATCGTCTGCCTGTTCGCATCGTGACCGAGCTGGCCTGGCACAGCATGTTCGTGCGCAACATGTTTTTGGTTCCGCAATCGCTTGAAGAATATAAACGTTTCGTGCCCGAGTTTACGATCATCGCCATGCCATCTTTCAAAGGCGCGCCCGCAGTTGACAATTCGGCCAGCGAAACTTTTATCTGCCTTTCGTTTGAAAAGAAACTTGCCATCATCGGCAATACGGCGTACGCAGGCGAGATCAAGAAATCGGTTTTCACGATCTTGAATTATTTGCTTCCGCTCGAAGGTGTGCTTTCGATGCACTGCTCGGCCAACGTCAGCCCGCAGGATGCGAATGATGTGGCGCTCTTTTTTGGACTCAGCGGAACGGGTAAGACCACGCTGTCAGCGGATCCAACGCGCCGCCTCATCGGGGACGATGAGCATGGCTGGAGCGACGATGGCGTTTTCAACTTTGAAGGCGGATGCTACGCCAAAGTCATCGGCCTGTCCGCGGCCGCCGAGCCCGAGATTTATGCGACGACGAAAAGGTTTGGCACCATTCTGGAAAATGTTACGTTCGATCCAGTGACGCGTTACATTGATCTTGATGATGACACGTTGACCGAGAACACGCGTGCATCGTATCCGCTCGAATTCATTGATAACGCCGTCCCTGAGAAAAAAGCAGGGCACCCGAAGAATATTATTTTCCTGACCTGCGATGCTTCGGGCGTGATGCCGCCGATTGCGCGCTTGACTCCGAACCAGGCTTTGTATCAATTTATTTCAGGTTACACATCCAAGATCGCGGGCACGGAAGTCGGTCTCGGCAAAGAGCCGGAGATCACATTCTCAGCTTGTTTTGGCGGTCCGTTCATGGTTCATCATCCGTATTATTATGCGGATATTCTCAAACGAAAAGTTGAGCGTTATGAAGTCAATTGCTGGCTGGTTAACACGGGCTGGGTCGGCGGACCGTATGGCGTCGGAAAACGGATCAGCATCAAATACACGCGCGCGTTATTATCATCGGCATTGACTGGAAAATTGAATAAGGTTAAATTCGCGAAGGACCCGGTCTTCGGCTTTGAAGTTCCAACCAAATGCCCGGATGTTCCTGACGAGGTGCTTAACCCGTCCAGCTCGTGGCCGGACACTAAGGAATATGACAAGAAGTATCGCCAGTTGGCGGCACGTTTTGTTGAGAATTTCAAGAAGTTCGAAGAAGGATGCCCGCCTGAAGTTGGGGAGGCGGGACCGAAGATCTAAAAATTTTACAGTTGTTTTCAGGCGGCAGTTGCAAACTGCCGCCTGACTTAAAGGAATCAGTCCGTGAAATTCTCGTGGTCGAAGCTGCCAGTTTATGTCCAGGCGTTCTTGTTGTTCGCGATTTTCCTTGCGTTCATGGCGAGCATCCAGTTCTCGACTCCTGATATGCCGGACAATGACGGCTTTTATCATATCAAAATGGCTTTGTTGATGCGCGAGCAGGGATTAAAGCCTGCGTTCCCTTACATGCTGTTGACCATTTTGAACGAGAAGGAATTTTACGATCATCATTTTCTTTTTCATGTGGCGTTGATCCCGTTCACGTTTGGCGACCTTCATCTCGGAGCGAAATGGGCAGCAGTGCTTTTTTCCAGCCTGGCTTTTCTGGCGGTCTGGTGGCTTTTGCGCGGACAGAAAGTCCATTACGCAGAATTTTGGGCGCTGGGTCTGTTGGCGGTGTCGCAAGCCTTTTTATATCGCATGAGCATTACGCGCGCCCAGTCGCTTTCGCTGGGTGTTCTGGCACTGGCGTTGCACTGGTTGTTCACGGGGAAGAATCGTCATTTGGCCCTACTGGCTTTCCTATATGTTTGGATGTATGACGCCTTTCCGCTGTTGCCTGCTTTGGCATTGTTGTTCGTCATTGCCGTTTTTCTGGTGGAGGCGCGCATTGATCTGCGCCCGCTGGCTTACGTAGCGGCGGGAACAGTTCTTGGATTGGTAATCAATGTGTATTTCCCACACGATCTGATTTTTATTTATCGACATCTTCTCCCAAAATTTACAAATGCGACCGCCATCAGCGTGGGGAATGAATGGTACCCTTACGACACCGGACAATTGTTGAGCAATTCGCCGTTGACATTGATTGCCCTTTTAGGCGGGGTGCTGGCCCTCGGTCTACGCGGGAAGCGGATGAATGTCCCGTTGATGACGGTTTTCCTTGCGGCCTGCATGTTTGGATTTATGCTTTTTGAAGCGCGCCGCTTTATCGAATATTTCCCGGCCTTTGCTTTGATCTTTATGGCCTTGGCCTGGTCGCCTCTGCTGGACGGTGAGGCAGAACCCGTTTTGGAACCTTTGCCGACGCGGATTTCTGTGCTCTACAAGAATGTCGTGCCGGTCCTTTTTTCTCTTCTGTTGTTATTCGGAATGTATATTTCCCACCGAGACGCGGTGGATAGTATTCAGGGATCGAGACCATATACACTTTATTTCGGTGCGACGAAGTGGCTGATGGCGAATACGGCCCCCGGTGAGCGCATTTTTCAAACGGATTGGGACGATTTCCCGCACCTTTTTTATTACGATACTTACAATACTTATCTGGTTGGACTTGATCCGACTTATATGCAGCTCTATAATCCACGTTTGTATGACCTGTGGGTCTCGATCACAGATGGCAAAGTTTATGGCCTTTCCGAAGTTATTCCCAAGGAATTCGGTGCATACTATGTGATAACTGATCTACAGCATGATAACTTTATTACTGCCGCATCTGATGACCTAGGTATGCGCGAGGTGTATCGAGATTCAGAGTCGGTTGTTTATCAGATATTCAAATAGAAGTATGTACGAAAAAGGATTGGCTGTTTGAGCCAATCCTTTTTTTTATTACGGATTGAAATCTATCCAGAATATTTTCAAATTGGAGTTGGAAACATCCGTCACAAAGCGAAAATGCGGGTCGGGTCTGCTGAAGTCGTAGATCAAATCCAACCGCGGACGTTTGGCAGGCAGCAGGATGTAGTGCGCGTTGTAATGTTGAGCAACGAAAATAATGGTGTCGAGATCGTTGTTGGGAACCATCACTGTCTTGAAGCCCGTCCCTTCGTTTACATCCCATGTATCGCGCGCCAGGATGGTAATGTCGGCTTTTGCATAACCTCTTTTTGCTGCATCCGCCTCGACATCACTTTTGACGATTTTATAGCTTTCATAAGTTCCGTTATAGTATAGTGTTGAAGAATAATTCTTCTGGAATCCCAGGTAGCCGCAATAAGCCGCCAGCAAAATTACAGCGCCAGCCAATATTGATTTTGATTTCAGATATTGCGCGGCGAAGTCAACGATCACTAGGCAGATAAAAGGCATCAACGCGCCGAGACTTTTGATCAGCGAGCCGGGGCCGGAGAAGCTTGCTATGAAAGAGTAAAACAAATATTCAAAGATGAAGAACAGGAAAGCAGGCAGAAGCATTCGAAGTTTGGACCAGTCCCGGCGCAAAAATATCATTCCAGCGAGAGCGGCCAGAAAAAGCCAGGTCAAAATGGGGTCAAGGAAATAATCAAGTTGCGGCAAATTTTCCCAGGCGGTATGCAATCTTCCGGTGATAATGCCTTGAATGCCAAACGTGGCGCGCAGAGTAGGCCAGTCAATTTCTTTGTTGAAGGAATGGAAGTCTTCGTAGGTCGTCAGGAAAGCCGTCTTTGCCGGGCCGGGTGGAAAAAACGCGTGGAGTTCCGCATAATTTTTGATCAAGAGAGGCGAGAGAACCAGAAGATGAATCCCAATTGTCGCACCGGCAATGAGCAGTTTTGATTTCCACGGGATGGCTGCCAGCAGAATGCAAATCCCAAGCGTGCCAAGCAGGAGGATGTTATCCTGACGAATTAAGTTAGCCAGTCCGGTGAATATTGCGGCGATGAGAAAATTGTGCGGCGATTCGTTGCTTTTCATCATGAAATAAATTGCCAGAGCGCCGAAGGCTCCGGAAAAAATAATGGCTTCGGTCGAAACCGAGTACCAAACCTGGAATGGAGAAAAAAATGTCAGAAGGCCGACCAGCGTTCCGGTCGCGACCGAACCGGAAATTTTCCTGCCTGCCAAATATCCAACCACAGCGGGAACAATCCCAAAAAGAATCGGAGCGATCAACGCGACGTTGATTGATGTTCCGAATAAAAGCATCGGAATGCTTATGATGAATGCCGCGCTCGGATTCCAAAAATCACCGGCATAATGCGGAAGTGGTAGCAGTCCGCTGAAGAAATAAACGATGTAATCAATGACCGGGCCGCGGCCGAGCGCAATGTTTTTGGCGACTGTGTAATAAAAGGCCGAGTCTCCGTGGCCAGGCATCTTCGCAAAACCGGCGAGATAAAAACGCAAAATAAGGCCGAGTAACAATCCGGCTCCAAACAAAATATTCCAGAAGCGATTTTCTTTTGGGTTCGTTACAACGCCCATGCCAGCATGAGTCCGAAGATGGCGACGATCAAGCCAATGTGCAACAATAGATTTGTGCTGGCCAGCCAGCCGGGAAAAATAAATTGTACGAGAAGGTTGGCGGCGATCAGAAGGATTCCAATTAGCGGCAAAAGCCCTTTGCGGTGAGCGAGAAATTCAGAAGGCCAATCGAGCAGCTTTGACATTAAATTTCATCCTCTTCAAGTTCGGGTTGTGTTTCGGTAACTTGCCATTGCGAGAATTGCGCGGCCAGGCGGCCAGGGATGCGACCTTGAATAAGCACGCCGCCGCGCTGGTGTTCGATGCGGTCCACTTGTCCGGCTTCGTGGAAGAGCGAGATCAATGCACCTTGTTGATATGGCAGGCGCACATGCACCGGCGTATATGTTTCATACAGTTCTTGTTTGATCAGATGCAGCAATTCGGTTTGACCAATTCCACTGCGGGCTGAGACGGCAATCGAGTTGGGATAATTGCGCGCCGTCTCACGCGCGACTTCGGGCTGGCTGAGGTGATCTATTTTATTCAGTGCCGTGATGGTGGGGATGTGCCCTGCGCCGATTTCCTTCAGTGTTTCCTGCACTGACTGGAATTGATTCAATGCGTTGGGGTGTGAAATATCTACAACGTGCAAAAGTAAATCGGCCTCCGCGATTTCTTCCAACGTAGCGTGGAAAGCCGCGATTAAAGCTGTCGGTAATTTTTGAATGAAGCCAACTGTGTCGGTGACGAGAGCTTGATAACCGCCGGATAGTTCGATGCGGCGCGTGGTCGGGTCGAGGGTCGCGAAGAGTTGGTCGGCTACGTACACATCTGCTTTGGCAAGCCGGTTGAGCAGTGTGGATTTACCGGCGTTGGTATATCCAACCAGCGCAACAGTTGGGATGCGCGAGCGTTTGCGTTGGGCGCGATATCTCATGCGATGTGCGCGGACTTTTTCCAACTCATCTTTGAGATGTGCGATCCGTGCGCGGATCTGACGGCGGTCTACTTCGAGCTGGGTTTCGCCGGGGCCGCGCAAGCCAACGCCGCCGGTCGAGCCGGTTCGTCCGCCGCCACCGCCAGCTTGGCGAGCGAGATGCGTCCACTGTCCGGTAAGACGCGGTAGGAAATATTCATATTGAGCAAGTTCCACCTGCACCATTCCCTCGGCGGTGTGGGCATGTTGCGCAAAGATGTCCAGAATTAAAGCAGTCCTGTCGATGATGCGAACATTGGGTGCAAATATTTTTTCAAGTTCGCGTTGGTGGCGCGGCGATAGTTCGTCATCAAAGATAACGACCTGCGCCAGCGTCTCTTCAGTTAGCGCCTGGAGTTCTTCTATTTTGCCCGGACCAATGAAGGTGTGCGGGTTGGGATGATCCATTTTCTGGGTCAGTTCGCCGACGATATCCAGCCCTGCGGTGTCGGATAGCAGGGCAAGTTCGGTAAGTGAATCTTCGAGCGTGAGGTGTTGTTTCTTCTGGTAAATATCAACGCCGACCAGAAAAGCGCGTTCACGTGGCGCTTGTGTCGGTTGAGGGATTCTCTTGGCCATCGGGTTCTGGTTTTGCCTTCTCTAATCTTCTGAAAAGTTTGGTGACTTTCGGGTCAGCGGATTCTGTGCGGGCAGGGATCAGAATATGGAAGATGGAGCCGAGACATTTTTCTTCGTCACAGCCTGATGATCCAACCCAGATCGTCCCGCCGTGTGCTTCGATGATACCACGCGTGATCGGCAATCCCAGCCCGAGGCCGCCGCCTTTGAATTTTGTCTTGCCGCTGGTATCAGTTCACTTTTCAGGTTTGGTTGACACGCCGTCTGGTTCATTTGACAATTTCAATTTGATTGCGGCTTTTGTTCGCCGAGCCATTCCAGGAGCACGTCACCCACTATTTTGAGACTGTCAGCGGAAACGTGTTCGGGCGTATCGGCCAGTGTGTGCCAGTATGGATAATCAATGTCAATGATGTCCACCGAAGGAATCCCGGCCTGTACAAACGGGATATGATCGTCAAGGATATTGTATTTTACCTGTGAGATGAATGAATCTTGAAATCCCAATTTTGAGGCCGTCGTCCAGATCGAAGTTCGCATTTTCGCATCGGAGTTGCCTTCCATGTAAAACTTGGGGTTTGCTCCGCCGATCATGTCCACCAGTATCATAGCCTGCGGTTTGGTTTGCATGTTTTTAACGAAGGCAGTTGATCCCAAAATCCAATCCCAGCCGGAGATCTCGCCGTTATCTTCCACATCGAAGAAAACCAATTCAATGGGGACACTGTCTTTTGGCAATTTGCGTGCCAATTCAAGCAACACTGCCACGCCGGATGCGCCATCGTTCGCACCGGGCACAGGTTGATTTTGGTTGGCTGGATTCGGATCACGGTTGGCATACAAGCGCGAATCATAATGCGCGCCGAGGATGATTTGTGGCGCGACGTCCGAATGACGCGCGACTAGATTTTGAATTAGATGCCCCATCGCCGCGGATTCTTGAATCTCAACCTGCCAGCCCGCTGACTCAAGTTCCGTCCGCATCCATGCCAGGATTTTGGCGTGCGCATCCGACCCGGGAATGCGCGGCCCGAACGCGACTTGAGTCTGAACGTCAGCATAGGCGCGCTTGCCGTCAAATATAACGGAGGCCGCCAACCGGTCCAGATAGAACGCCCGCGCGTACCAGCCCAAAGCCAGGGCGAACAATAGTCCGATGATCGAAAGGTAAATAGCGATGCTGTGTCTAGTCATGAGAATCCAGAAAAATTTCGAGTTCAGTGATGGAGCGGTTTGCGTACGCCGCGGCGCGTTCGCGTTTGCCAAGATGATTCGTATTTTCCAATACTGGCAAAATCCCAAAGTTGGCTTTCATCGGTTGAAAGTCTTTGAGGTCGGCGTGTGTGACGTAATGGCACAAAGCGCCTAGCATGGTGGTTTGCGGAAGCGCAAAGAGTTGTTGACCGCGATGCAGGCGCGCAGCATTGATGCCTGCCAACAGGCCGGTAGCCATGTTGCCCATGTAGCCTTCGACGCCTGTGATCTGACCGGCGAAAAAAAGATCATCGCGTTTGATAAATTGAAGTGTGGGGCGCAGAAGTTTGGGCGAGGCGATAAATGTGTTGCGGTGCATTTGCCCGTAACGGACGAACTCCGCGTTTTCCAATCCGGGGATCATTCTCAAGATGCGCTTTTGCTCGGGAAATTTCAGGTTGGTTTGAAAGCCGACAAGATTATAAAGATTTCCCGCCAGGTTATCCTGCCGAAGTTGAACGACTCCGTAGGGTCGCTTGCCCGTACGTGGGTCGATTAAACCAACTGGGCGCATTGGGCCAAACGCCAAAGAGTCTTTTCCGCGCTCGGCGATGATCTCCAGGGGCAGACAGCCTTCGAAGAAATGACCGGCTTTCACGCCGGAACGAATGGCATCTTCGAAGGAACGCAGCTCGATGCGTTCGGCCTGCATCAGCGCTTCGACGAACGCGTAATATTCATCTTTTGTGAACGGACAGTTAATATAATCGCCTTCCTCTTGTTCGCCTTTTTCGTAACGCGAAGCGCGGAAAGCAACATCCATGTTCACAGTTTCGCGGGAAACAATCGGTGCGATGGCATCGAAGAAAATAAGTTGTTCTTCGCCGCTGAGTTGCGCGATCTTTTGCGCGAGCGCAGGCGAGGTCAGCGGGCCGGAGGCGATGATTGTCAGGGTGGGCGGAATCTCTGTGACTTCTTCGCGAACCACTTTAATGCGCGGATGATTTTCGATTTGTTCCGTGACCTGCCTCGCAAAGAGTTCACGGTCAACAGCCAGGGCTGCACCGGCGGGTAAAGCCGCCAGCTCCGCGCATCCTAAAAGCATCGAGCCGAGTCGCCGTAATTCGTTTTTCAAAACACCGGATGCGCGGTCAGGTAAATTTGATCCGAGTGAATTTGAACAAACGAGTTCAGCCAGATATTCGGTTTCGTGCGCGCCGGTGGAAAGCACAGGCCGCATTTCATAGAGCAAAACACCCAGCCCGCGTTCAGCGGCCTGCCAGGCAGCTTCGCTGCCGGCCACCCCGCCACCGATCACAATTAAATCTGTCATAAGTTGGGGTATTGTATCATTGGGTCGTGCTGTATAATTTCAGCGAAATGGCACTTGGTATTGTGCATGAGTTAAACAACCCGCTTACAACCGTGACCGGATTTATCGAGCTTGTTTTGAAAGATATTCCTGAAGATGCGCCGCATCGCACAGATATGGAGATGGTTTTACGCGAGGTGCATCGGGCGCGTGACGTTGGCGGACAGCTGTTGGATTTTGTCCGATAGGGCGAGCGAGTCCGTACCAGCGGAGTCCATTCTTGCTTGACTGTTGTTCTTGTGGACATAAAACAACGTCATTTCTGCCATTTCTGGCTTGCTATGACGGTGTTTCTGTTTTTATGAGAGCGGGTGATGGGACTCGAACCCACGATATCTTGCTTGGGAAGCAAGCGTTCTACCACTGAACTACACCCGCTGGTAAGTTGGGATTATAAATCAAGATTCTCGATTGAGCAACTTGCGCGTCAACTCAATCAAAGTTTTTCCAGTTTCTCTTTTTGGATCGGCTTCTGTCAACGCCCCCAAAGCCTGATCGGTTAATCGTTGCGCCTCCTGCCGGGAAAATTGATACGCGCCTTCATCAACCAGCATCTGCGCGACTTCCGCAATTTCATCTGCACGTATGGCGGACTCGGCCCAACGTTTTGCGAATCTTCCCTTTTGGCTTAAGCCATATAACACTGGCAGGGAGTTCTTGCCTTCCGCCAGATCACTCGCCGCGGATTTGCCTGTCAACATTTCATCGCCCCAGATACCGAGAATGTCGTCCTGGACCTGGAAAGCCAGCCCAAGGTCCCGGCCGAAGATACGGTATTGCTCAACAGTCGCCTCGTCTGCATTGCCGAGAATCGCGCCGATCTGCGTGCAAGCTGAGAGCAGGGCCGCAGTCTTGCCTTCGATCATCGGCCAATAATCTTCAATGGTTAGGTCGGTACGATTTTCATACGACATGTCAAGGAACTGACCGCGCGTCAGATCGAGGCAGGTATCATGCAAACAACCAGCGGCGCGGACAACAATTTCGGCTGGGTAGTTTCTCGCCAAATCCAGCATGGCCTGATTCGAAATGACGAACAGCGCGTCGCCGACGTTGATGGCCTGCGGCAGCTCCCATTTTTTCCACACAGTGAGGCGGCCTCGGCGCTTTGGCGAATTATCTTGAATATCGTCATGCACGAGCGAGAAGTTATGCACAAGTTCCACTGCTGCCGCGGCAGGTAGTGCCGCGCTGAGCGGAGCCGAAGGCGAAGTCGAAGCGTAAGTGAGCAACATCATTAGGGGACGAATTCGTTTGCCGGTTGCTTCCGGCCCCGCGCCTTCGCCCGTCCAGCCCATGTGATAGGTGAGCATCTCATGGAAAATTTTTGTACGCGGCGAATCAAGGCGCGAAACCTGGCGTTGGAGTTCGCTTTCAATAAGAGGAAGCAAACTGGAAATTATTTGATTGATCACGCTTTTATTTTTCCGCCTTTCGGATCGTACAACGGTTCTTTCTCGACCGTAACTGGAATCTGGACCCCAAAACATTCCACGCTGAGGCGTGTTCCCGGTTTCGCCAGCTCGATGGGTAGATATGCATAGGCGATGCTCTTGTTGACGGTGTAGCCATATCCGCCGGATGTTACCCAGCCGACAACTTTATTCTGAGCGCGGATCGGTTCGCTTCCGAATGTGATGGTGTCGGGATCGTCTAGCGTTAGACAGCACAGCTTTTGCTTTACGCCTTCCGCCTTCATTTTTTCAAGGGACTGCCTGCCCATAAAGTCGGCGCTTTTATTAAGGGAAACCGCGAAACCGAGGCCTGCCTCATACGGCGTGTAATCGGGGGTGATGTCGCCACTCCAGTAACGATAGCCCTTTTCGAGCCTCATCGAGTCGATGGCTTTGTAACCGCCGGCGAGCATGCCGATGGGACTGCCTGCCGCCCACAATGTATCCCAGAGCTGTTCACCGTATTCCGAAGGCGCGTAAAATTCCCAGCCAAGTTCTCCGACATAGGTGACGCGCAAAGCCAGGGTGGGGATGTTGCCGATGGTGATCTGCCTGGCGGTCATATATGGAAAGGCCTCGTTCGACACATCGTCGCGGGTAATGCCCTGCAGGATGTCGCGCGCTTTCGGCCCCCACAGGCCGTAGGCGGTGCGGGCGGAGGTGATGTCGTTGATGTAGACCGTGCCATCCAGCGGCATATAGCGGCGCAAGTGGGTCATGTCGTGCGTGCCGAAGGCCGTGCCGGTGACGATCATGAAGCGGTCGTTCGCAAGACACGAAACGGTGAAGTCACATTCGATGCCGCCGCGCGCATTGAGCATTTGGGTGTAGACGACCGAGCCAACAGGTTTGTCGATGTCGTTGGCGCAAAGTTTTTGGAGAAAGGCCAATGAGCCCGGGCCGAGGACTTCGATCTTGGAGAAGGACGTTTCGTCGAACAGGCCGGCCACTTCACGGGTGGCGCGATGTTCCGCGGCGATGGCGGAAGACCAGTTGAAACGGGACCAGCCTTTGAGGTCCGGAACTGGAGCGGCGCGCGAATCCTTTTCATTGGGAGTGAACCAGTTCGGGCGTTCCCACCCGCCTTTTTCACCGAAGACCGCGCCCAGATCCTGCAGTCTGTGATAAGCAGGGGAGAGGCGCAGGGGCCGCGCGGATTGTCGTTCCTCGGTGGGCATATGAATGTCGTAATACTGGCCGTAGGTCTCAACTGTACGCGCAAGTGTGAAGGCCTGGCTGCCGTATTGATTGCCGAAGCGGCGCGCGTCCAGTTTCCACATATCCCATTCGGGGTGGCCGTCGATGATCCACTCGGCCATCACCTTGCCGATACCGCCCGCGCCGGCGATGCCGTGGGCGCAGAATGCGCAGGCAACCCAGAAGCCGCGCACGGCGGTGGGGCCAAGTAAAAATTCCGAGTCGGGGGTGAAGCCTTCGGGACCGTTGAGCAATTGGGCGATCTCGGCCGTTTCAAGCGAAGGCACGCGCTTAATGATATTTTCCATCAGCGGCGTGAAGCGATCCCAATCGGGTTCGAGCAGTTTGAAATTCCAATCCTGCGGTACACCGTTGAGTCCCCATGGCTTGGGCTGGTGTTCGTAGCCGCCCGCGATCATGCCGCTGGCTGTGCCGCGGAAGTAAACCAAATTATCAGGGTCGCGCATAGTGGGTATGGATTGAGGCTGATCTTTAATCGGCTTGGTGATGAGATACAAATGCGCCATCGGGATGATCGGCAAAGTCAGTCCGACCATGTTGGCGATGTCGTTGCCCCAAAGTCCGGAGGCATTGATAAGTACATCGGTCTTGATCGCGCCTTTATCGGTCACCACTTCAGTGACCTGATTATTGCTGACGATAATCCCTGTAACGCGCGTGTTTGACAGAATCACTGCACCGCGGCTCTTGGCTCCCGCCGCGAGCGCGTTTGTCAAACCGGTTGGATCAATCTGTCCGTCAGTGGGAAGATAAACGCCGCCTTTGACATCTTTCAAGTCCATCAACGGAAAAAGATCGAGACATTCTTTCGGTGAAAGAACATCGAGCGGCATTCCAAATGCTTTGGAATAACCGACGATGCGTTTCAATTCTTCCATGCGTTCATCGGACGATGCAATACGCAGACTTCCGACTTCGTCCCAGGCTGGGTCAACGCCGGTAAGTTTTTTGAGATTGCGGTACAAGTCGGTGCTGTAACGCATCAGCTTGGTAAGACTAGACGATGTGCGAAGCTGTCCGACCAGACCTGCCGAATGAAAAGTCGAGCCGCTGGTCAATGAATGACGTTCAACAATGACAATATCTTTCCAGCCCATGAGGGTGAGATGATAGGCGATGCTGGCTCCGCCAACTCCGCCTCCAATGATGACTGCTTGCGCATGTTTGGGAGTTTCCATGAATGAGAATCCTTTTTCGTGTGGCGTGAAATGTGAGGCGTGAGGCGATTAAGCCGCGTCTCGAGGTGTCCATTTGTTTGGTTCTGACATCATGACGGTAAGTTGACTGCAAATGTGATCGTAATAGTCAGCGAGTTCTTTGTGAAGTTCAGGGGTAATGTATTTAAAGTGTAATGCAAAATCAAGCCAGACAATGGTTTCGGTTGCTTCGGTATCTGAGTCGGTTAATTTGCTGACGAAATTTTTCGGATACTTTCTTCTGCGCCAGGCTTCAGCGATGTTCGCACAAACGGAACGCGAAGACCTTCTAATTTGATCGGTGAGGCTATATTTTTCTTCTGCTGGAAATGACTTTGTAATATCGTGAATACGTGTTGCTGATTCAAAAGCAAGTTGATACACGCGTAATTCTCGATGAGATTTTGCTGTAGCCATTTTTTGCCTCACGCTTTACGCAAGTTCGCCTTACACATCTTTCAGCCATTTCCGAAAAGCTTCGCTGCTGACACTTACTTCGTAGCGATCAAAATATTTCTGGGCATAGCCTGCGTAATCAAAATCCAATTTGGATACGCCGATCTGCAGCATTCCCCACATGGACTCGCGTAGGTCAGACATGATCTTCATCAGCTTTTGATGCGCACGCTCCGAATCGCTGGGTTGGCCAAAATAGGTTCCTAAAAGAATTTCATCCTGTTCATCATTGAAATCGTGCTGGGCGGCGAAATTGCCGAGGTCGAAGAAAATATCGCCCATGCCTGCATATTCCCAATCCAAAATGCGGATGCGCGTGCCGTCGTCAATGAAGTTGCCGTTGAGCAGGTCGTTATGGCAGGGGCGGGGGTGGAGCGGCTTGCGTCCGTACATGGCTTTTTCTATCTCACTGGATTTCTCGAGATACCATTCGATCTTTTCGGGCAATTGGACATTGAAACTGCGTGCGGTCATTGTGTATTCTTCTGCGATGCGGAACGGGGAGAAGAAGCCGGGGAAATATTTCAGCGCATGATATCTCTTTATCGAAGCGACCACGCGCTCGATGTTTTTCTTTGTCCCAATTTCGTCGGCGGGAATGCTTGGTCCGGAAATGAAGCGGGCGATGATATAACCCTCCGGTTCAAGGAAAGCGACCGGTTCCGGTGCGACGCCGACTTTTGATGCCAGCAGGCTGCATTCGTATTCCGTCTTTCGATCAATGCCTAAAAAGTTCGTTTCATTTCCGCCCAGGCGCAGGACAAAAGATTCGCCGCCTGTGGTGATCTTGAAATTTTTATTGGTGATGCCACCGGTTAATTCCTTGACCTGTATATCCGTGCGTGCTGCAAATTGAGGAACACGTTGCAAAATAAGAGCAATGTCCATGCGGCTCCCTTTGGCGAGGAGGATGCGTGGATTATACAGGTTCTTATGGCGAACGAAGCCGCCATATTTCTATCCCGCCGAAGCCGGTGGAACCCAGCAGGCCAAACTGCTCTTTCGTCCAATCATGGAAGAGGCCGACGGTCCGGTCATTAGGATCGTAAAGCATTTTTTCGTCGATGATGAAGCCGCCCGGTGTATCAAGATTGGTGACGGAATACGTGCGAAGGTTAGTGTCGACGCGGCTGACGACCAGCATGTGGTCAAAATTTCCTCCACTTCCTCGGTGGATGTAGAGAAAATCTCCCGGTTCGAGGGGAGTCAGCGACCAGTTGATCTTGTTGAGCGGCGCGGTAATGACCATGTGGTTGTAGAGCGCATCCGGAAAAAGGTTGGTGAGTTTCGCGCGGTCTTCAGGAATAAACGGATTTAGGAGCCAGAAATCGTGCGGCACGACTGCGCCACCGACCAATGCCGCGTCGCGCAGGATGGCGATTGCCAGCGGCCCGCAGGTGTTGCTTGGATTGCCGTAGCGCACGCCGTTGATCTCCTTTGAAACACGGAGGCTATCAGCCTGTGTGGTGGGAACGTAATAAATGGATGCCTGATAAAGCGAGATTTGTTGTTGATTCGTGAGCGGACCGTTGAAAGCCAGTCCTCCCGAATTTACCATTTGTTGAACAGGGGAAAGTGTAGCGGTCGGAATGGATGTTGGAGTTTCGGTAAAGGTCGGGGCGAGGGTTGGCGTGCCCGATGGTTCAGGCGTCAATGTGAAGGTTGGTGATGGGGAGGCGGTGGGCGTGTCTGTTGAAGTCGGTGTGGCGGTTGGAAAGACAAGCGCAGGATTGGCGAGGACAAGACCAGTTATAAGAAGCGACATGACCACAAGGGCAACGGTCAGCCCGATAAAAATGTATTTGATGTCTGAAAGCATGGGCGCAAGTATCAGGCGTGAGGCGCGAGGTGTCAAGGAGTGTGAGGCGTTAGTTAGCCCTCTAAAATATTTATGGAAAAATCAAAGTTCAGATAACTTTATCTCCATTAGTCGTTTAATATTTTCAGCACCCGTCGCGAACATTGTGACTTGAATTTGCCTCTTCGTCAATTTCATTATTTCAACGGCTTGCTCCGTTGAAACCGCGGCGGCTTTCAGGAAATTCCCGGCCATGCCGCCGAGGGTCGCACCGAGGGCGACGCATTTGGCGATGTCGAGTCCGTCCTTGAGGCCGCCGCTGGCGAAGACCGTCATATCGGGAACGACTTTCCTGACATTCAAAATTGATTCCGCAGTGGGGATGCCCCAGCCGACAAAAGTAGCCGCCAGATCGCGTGTGAATTCATCAGGCGCGCGGTGCATTTCGACCTGCGACCATGACGTTCCGCCCGCACCGGCAACATCTATTGCGAAGACTCCGCAATCAGCCAGCAGCCTGGCCGTACGTTCCGAGAATCCCCAACCAACCTCTTTGGCAATGACAGGCACTTCGAGTTTTTTGCATATCGATTCGATCTTCTGAGCCAGTCCCTTGAAGTTTGTATCTCCGCCATGCTGTACGGCCTCCTGCAGCGGATTCAAATGCAGGTAAAGCGCATCGGCTTCGATCATGTCCACGGCGCGGCGACATTCGTCGATGCCGTAGCCATAATTGAGTTGTACTGCGCCAAGATTTGCAAACAATAAAATATCGGGTGCATATTTGCGGACTTGAAACGTTTTCGCCTGTTTCGCATCTTCGAGCGCGGCGCGCTGACTGCCAACGCCCATGGCCGTCCGCGTGGATTGAGCCGCTTCGGCCAACCGCCGGTTGATCGTCCCGGCCTGAGGCGTGCCACCCGTCATTGAAGAGATCAGGATCGGGGCGTCCAGTCGCTTACCAAAGAGAGTCAAGCCAGTGTCGATATCATCCATATCCAGTTCGGATAAAGCCTCATGGATAAAATGATATTTTTCCAAGCCGGTAGTCAATGTGGAGCGGACATCTTTTTCCAAGTTAATCTTAATGTGATCGGCTTTTCGTTTTTCAATGGGCGCAACTTTAGACATGGGATAGTGTTCCTGTGAGTGAAATCTAATAGACTTGCCTGTGATACAATTGGCTGGTCGAAAACCTTAATTCAATAACGGAGGATACTATCATGGCAGACACTTTTGCCGACATCAAGAAAATTATCGTGGATCTGCTCGGTGCAGATGAAGCGAAGGTCACGCCCGAAGCCCGCTTCCGCGAGGACCTCGAAGCGGACTCGCTGGATCTCGTCGAACTGATCATGGCCTTTGAAGACAAATTCGGCACGGAGATCTCGGACGAGGCCGCCCAGAAGATCACAACAGTTGGTGAAGCGGTTTCATACATCGACGGTCACAAGTAATTCCAAATGCGATTATACACATAGAGCCGCCCTTTGAGGCGGCTCTATTACTAAATTGGGGGATTGCTTCGGCAATAGCGTCATTTAAGCAGAGATGGAATTTCTTCGGGGTGCCTGGCAACTTTTACGCCCGCGGCTTCGAGCGCCTTGACCTTGTCCGCGGCGGAACCAGCGCCGCCTTCGATGATGGCGCCGGCATGGCCCATGCGTTTGCCGGAAGGGGCGGTCTGTCCGGCGATGAACGAGACGAGCGGCTTGGTCATCTTGGATGAAATATATTCCGCAGCCTTGTCTTCGTCTGTACCGCCAATCTCGCCGATTAACACAACCTTTTCAGTGTGTGGATCGTGCTCGAACATTTCCAGCACATCCACGAAGTTCGTGCCGTTGATCGGATCGCCGCCGATGCCCACGCAAGTGGAAGCGCCCATGCCAACCAGTTTCAACGCGTACAACACTTCGTAGGTCAGCGTGCCGGAGCGGGAGACGACGCCGACGTCCCCGGGGATGGCAATGTCGCCGGGGATGATCCCAACTTTTGATTCGCCGGGCGTCAACATGCCCGGGCAATTCGGCCCAACCAGGCGGACTTTTTTCTGGTCAATGTAATTGCGGACGCGCATCATATCCTGTACTGGCACACCTTCGGTAATGCAGACGATGAGCGGGATGCCCGAGTCGGCGGCTTCGAACATCGCATCGGGAGCGAAGCGGGCCGGGACAAAGATACAAGTGGCGTTCGCGCCGGTAGCGTCCACCGCCAATTTGACCGAGTCAAAGACCGGGATTTTCCCTTCCATCACCCATTCGCCGCCTTTACCGGGCGTCACGCCTGCGACGACGTTGGTGCCATAGTTGACCATTTGTGTGGTGTGGAAAAAGCCTTCGTTGCCAGTAATGCCTTGTACGAGAAGGCGGGTATTTTTATTGATGAGAATGCTCATTTTTGTTTCTTCCCTTTTGCCGCGGCAACGGACTTCCTGGCCGCGTCTGCCAGAGTTTCGGCGGTGATCATCTTGGCATTTTCCAACAACTTACGCCCTTCTTCCGCGTTCGTCCCGACCAGGCGCACGACCATCGGTACTTTGGGCTTGACTTCAGCCATGGCGACCAGAATGCCTTTGGCGACTTCGTCACAGCGGGTAATGCCGCCGAAGATGTTGAACAATACAGCCTTTACGTTCGGATCGGACAGGATGATCTTCATAGCTACCGCGACTTTGTCTGCGCCCGCGCCGCCGCCAATGTCGAGGAAGTTGGCGGGTTTGCCACCAAACAATTTGACGATGTCCATGCTGGTCATAGCCAAGCCTGCACCGTTGACCATGCAGCCGATGTTGCCATCCAGCTTGATGTATGAGAGACCATGCTTGCGTGCCTCGGTTTCAGCGGGAGCTTCTTCGTCAATATCGCGCATCTCGGCTAGATCCGCGTGGCGGAACAAGGCGTTGTCGTCGATCATCATCTTACCATCCAGGGCAACGAGGCGCTTGTCTTTGGTAATAACCAGCGGATTGATCTCGGCCAGGGTTGCATCGGTTTCGGAATATGTACGCCATAGACCGTTGGCGACTTTGATGAAGTCCTTCCAGTATTCGCGCGGCAGGTCAATCGAAGCGGCGACATCGCGCGCCTGATATTCGCGCAAGCCAAGCAATGGATCAATATGAACCTTGATGATTTTTTCCGGCGCAGTCGCGGCGACTTCTTCGATGTCCACGCCGCCCGCGGCGGAGGCGATCATGACCGGCTTCCTGGCGGCGCGGTCGTTTGTGATGGAGAAGTAGATCTCAGTCTCAATCGCGGCGGCCTCGTCCACCAGAACTTTGCGGACGGGGAGACCTTTGATTTCCATAGCAAGGATCTGTGCGGCAAGTTGTTCGGCTTCGTCCGCGTCTTTGGCGAGCTTTATGCCGCCAGCTTTCCCGCGTCCACCGACCAGCACCTGCGATTTAATAACAACGCGGCCACCCAGCTCTTCGGCAATTGCCTTTGCTTCTGCTGCGGTAGCCGCCACCCGTCCCTTCGGGATCGGGATGCCATATTTGGCAAATATCTGCTTTGATTGGTATTCGTGAAGTTTCATGCAGAGTCCCTTTATTTAAGATTTAAGCATCGGCATTATACACCCAAAAAAAGTAGAGGCGACCAACCTGGTCGCCTCTATATAATCTTTATGGAAGCGTAAATCTCATTATGCGGTTATTACCTGCGTCCGTGACCCAGATGTGTCCATCCTTATCCAGCGCAATTCCGGCTGCGATGCCAAAGGTGGTGGGAGTGTCCCCGAAATCACCCCAGGTCTGGATCAGGGTCCCATCTGTTGTGTATTCGATCACGCGATAGGCATCCGGATCGGTGATGAAAACGCGGCCTTTGTTGTCAACCGCGATAAAAGGTTTG
>Ga0172370_10000792_pt1 | contig 49303 bp, 40 predicted proteins | sample LakKiv5m_FD_114538 | JGI IMG/M metagenome (GOLD analysis project Ga0172370, IMG submission 114538) | Freshwater microbial communities from Kabuno Bay, South-Kivu, Congo - kab_022012_11.5m | ecosystem: Environmental > Aquatic > Freshwater > Lake | place: Democratic Republic of the Congo...
CGAAGGTCCTTCCGCCGGCACCGACCTCGACCTGCACTTCGCGCACCCCTACGCCGCCATGGACGACCTGGACGGCGACGGCGCCCCCGACCCCTGGTTCAGCGCCCCCTACGACTGCTACTGGTTCAACCGCAGCCCGGACTGGGGCTCGCTGGATCCGAACGTCGACGACGATCCTTCGCTGGACCGCGACGACACCGATGGCGGGGGCCCCGAGAACCTGAACCTGCAAGAGCCCCAAGTCGACCCCCAGGCGCCCTTCGTCTACCGTGTGGGAGTTCACTACTGGGACGACCACGGCTTCGGCCCCGCGTTCGCCACGCTGCGCGTCTACGTCTACTCGACGTTGGTCCTCGAGGTCCCGGACGTCGAGCTGCACGAGGGCGACCTGTGGGACGCGGCCACGATCGAGTGGCCGAGTGCGGAAACGGGGCTGGTGCTGGCGCCCGACGGCAGCTGGCACATCACCGCGTCGTACCCACCACCGGGCGCCGTCCAGCCATGAGTTGCCCGCGAGGTCAACGACCTGGCAGCCGTGACGATGCCGTGCTCGATGAAGCGTCCGGCTTGCACAAAAATCGCCAGAGCGGCGTGGTCGAGACGTGCGCCGGGGCCTGTGGAAGCACCCCCCGCGTGACAAGCTCGCGACGAGCCGACGGGAAGGCTGCACCGCCCTCCTGCAAGGCCTGCAGCTCACGGGGCATCGCCTTGCCGGTCGGATCGTCACCCTGCGTCACCTGGACCAGGCGAGCAACGTCGTTGGCGCTTCGCACGACCAGGTCGACCTCGTGGTCACCTTTCCAGTAGTAGACGCCGTCATGGGGCTCACGGGCCAGCTCGTTCGCCACCGCGGTCTCGATGAGCCTGCCGCAGTCAGGGCTGCCCGTCAGCGCGACAGCGTTCCGGAGGCCCAGGTCGACCGCGTGGACCTTTTGCGGGCGGCGCTGCCGCTCTGCCGCCTTCAGCGAATAGTACGGAAGGAACCTGACCACGAAGGCCTCCTCGAGGTACGTGGCGTACGCGCGCACCAGATCCTGCGACAAGCCGAAGCGCGCGGCCATGCGGGTCCAGCTCACGAGGCCCGAGGTCTCGGTGAGCAAGGCCACGGCAAGGGCCCTGAGCGCGGGCAGATCGCGCACCGAGTGCCGGAGCGCCACGTCCTTGTACAAGACGTCGTCGAAGTACTCGCGCAGCAGACGTTCCTTCCGGCCGGTGTCCTGCGCCAGGACCACCTCGGGAAAGCCACCCCAACGAAGGTAGTCGTCGAGCGCCCGATCGACGGGGGGCTCCGGACGTACGGTGGGGACGGTCGGCACGTCGAGCCCCTGGAAGCGGAGAAGCTCGGGGAACGACAGGGGCATCACGCGGAACGAGACGTGGCGGCCGGTCAAGAGCGTGCCAAGCTCGCGGGACAGGAGCGCCGAGGACGAGCCCGTCACGAACGCCTTCAATCCGTCGCGTGCAGCACGAGCCCGGACCCAGCGCTCCCACTCCGGTACGTGCTGGACCTCGTCGAGGAACACGAACGCCCGCCCCGTCGGCCAGATCGCGCGGCGCCAGGTCTCATAGGCTTCATCGAGCAGCGCGACACCCAGCTGCGTCGAAAGGGCGGGCTCCTCGAGGTTCAGGTGCAGCATGGCCTGATCTGGAACGCCGAGGGCGCGCAGGTCGTCCATCACCTGAAACAACACGGTCGTCTTGCCAGCGCGCCGGGGCCCGATCAGACCCACCACCTCCGGGGTCTCGAGGTAGGCTCGCATCGACGCGGTCACGTCGCGGCGCAGCCCACTCACGAGCGGATTGCTGCCCCAGCGGTTCCAGAGGGCCAGCGTGTCGAAGAGATCGCCAAACATGTTGGTTGTACCCTGCACGTTCGGCCGGATCGTACGCGATATAACCTGCTAGATCAAGACGCCGTGACGGGGAGACCCACGCCAACCGACCGGATAGGTACGACGGTGGCCCTGGTCGCGGCAAGCACGTCGCGCGGATAAGGTGGTCGCATGTTGTGATCACCTCCGCCCTCGGGATTCGACGCGCAAGTCTACGGATCGAGTTCTCGCGCGCCGCAAGCTCGAAGGAATTCCCACACGCCGTCGTAGAAAGACACGTTTCGAGTCTCGTCTTCCCCTGAGGTGTCTCCCTTAGGCACGAAGACCACCATGCCCTTCCGAGCACGGGTGAGCAGGACCCGGTACCCGTTCTTGGCTACCCCGACGAGCCTGTCCTTCTGCCAATCGGATCCCGAAAGCTTGTATGAGGCCCACTCGCCGCCCTCGCGCCGAAGATCGGCGTCCCAGCAAATGACGCAGTAGTCCAACTCCAGTCCCTGGATCTGATACTGGTTCTGCACCGTCTCCAGCGCGTTCGAGGAACGGATGTCGGTCGTGGGCGCCAGCATCCAGGTCGCGATGTCGGGCTTGAAATCGACGAACAGGCCCTCGGCGGCCAATCGTCGGGCCTGCCCCGACGCGATCAACCCCGAACGTTGACCTCCTACAGAGCGAGGCCTCGCCCACTTGCGCGCAGCGTCAAGGCTCCGCGTAATCCAGACGGAGTTCTGATTGGCGTCCAACCTGCCCGCCAACTCGCAAGCCTTCTCGGCGTTACCCTCCAACACCGCGTCCGTCCACGCCTCGACCGCTGCATTGCGGTAGTACCGCATGGACTGATGCAAGTGACCGTTCTTTAGGGCACGCCGATTCGCATGATTCGCCCACCGCACGCGATCGATGAACTCCGAGAGAGCCAACGTCTCGTCGGCGACCGAGTAGGTCCACCCCTGTCGCTCCGCCGCTTCGAACCACGCTTCGATTCCACGCTCGCCGCGATTGATGGCCTGGTTGTGTCCGACGAGCGCAACGACGACCGCGCCGCCTTGTGGGAACGCGCCGCGTTGAACGGACAAGATGAGGTCGGCCTCGTGGTCCTCCAACTTCTGGCCCAGCACGGGGCGCCCTTTTTCATACGTCCGCTGCGCTTCGTCGAATACGAGAACACGGCCGTCCTCCTGACGATGCGCTTGCCCTCGCTTGCCAAGGAAGTTGTGCGCCTTCACGATCTTGTAGCTTGCGGCAGAAGCCACGAACTTCGCATCGGCACGACGATATCCGGTCGGGGTCCACGACTCCGAGCTCCGACCTTGGGTCGCGTAGGACGCTCCGAGCGCCTTGTTCAGCACCTCGACCAGCGGTGCGTTCCCGGTAACGAAGACAGAGTCGCCCGCGAACGGCCCACGCATGACGAGATCGAGACCCACCAGGGTCTTCCCAGCTCCGGGCGCCCCGGAAAGAAAGACCACATGGTACGCGCCACGGGTCAGGGCGTCCGCTACGTGCTCCCGAATCTCCTGCACGCTCGCGTCGATCGCTGCTTTTGGAGCGGCGTGCTCCTGAATCGCGACCACATCGTGGTTTCCATAGAGCGATAGCGTCGCATCTAGAATCGATGACGACGGTCGAAAAGGGGACGAAAGCCATTCGCCGAACGGCACGGATGCCATCGCCCGGCGACCCGTCAATCCGGCGCAGAGAGCCACTCCGAGTGTGGTTCTGTCGCATTCGATGGGCTTGCTTGCCACATGCGACCAACTGTGCCCGGCCAGCCCGGGCCACTCGACCGGTACGCTCGAGCGACCCGCGGTCAGCGCGATCACAGGTACCACGATCGCCTTCCCCGCTTCGCACCACCGACGCGTCACACTATGGAACTCCACGAGATTGACCGCATAGGTCATCACTTGGTCCCGGGCGGCACGGCCAGCTTGACTACGTTTGAACTCGATAACGAACAGAGCCCCGTCCGCGATCAGGACGCAGTCGATGCGCAGACCGCGACGGCGAAAATCGTATTCAAGGACTACCTGTCGAATCGCTTCACAGCCAGCAGAGAGAAGGGCTTCCCTCAAAATCGGGATCTGCCGCTTGAGGTTCGTCTGGAGCAGCTCAACGCTCTTCTTCCATTCTTCCTGCTGGTCGCCTTCGATCTCCAGGCTCTCGTCGGCCGCACGGCCCGCCAGACGGTTGGCGATCATGCCCACGGACTCCGAAAGGAATTCTGCGCGCGTTCCGTGGTACCAAGCAGCGCTGGAGTTGAGTGCGATTTCAGCTTGCATCTGCGTGCCCTCCGGCGCGCCAGGCTAGTGGAGCCTCAAGGACCCGTCTAGGGATTTGATCGCCCCCAGACCCGCGCCACCGCCCCATCCGCCGTCACCAACTCCCCGCGCTTCTTCTTCGCCAGCGCCACGAAGAGCGCGTCGTAGACCGTGAGGCCCGTGGCGCGGGCCAGGGCCATCGCGTCCGTCGCCAGCGCCCTCTCGGAGACGAGGTCCAGGGGCAGGTCGAGGAGGGCCTGCAGGATCAGGTCGGCCTCGGCCGGCGTCAGGTAGCCGGCCTTCTCCTTCTTGCGCAGCACCTGCGCGGCCTCGGCCAGGGCCACTCCGGGCACGTAGAGCACGGCTTCGGCTCGCAGGGCCAGGGCCACCAGCTCTTCGAGGCCCTCGGGGAGAGGTCCGTCGGGGACGAACAGCCGGATCAAGGCCGAGGTGTCGAGGACGGCCACCTTCATCGCGCGCGCTCGTCGCGGAGCTCGGCCACCGTGTCGCCGAGGGGGCGGTTGGCCAGGCGTTGGCGCAGGGCCGCGGCGCGGGCCAGCACGTCGTCGTCGGGGTCATCGAGGCGCACGCGCTCGAGCAGCACCAGGGCCTGGGCCTGCAGGCTGCGGCGATTGGTCCTGGCCAGTCGCGTCAGCCGGCCGTACAGCTCGTCGGGCACGTTGCGGATCGTCAGGTTCTTCATGGCGTTCGCGCCTCGCTTGACTGCATCGTAGTGCGCCTGCAGAATGCAGTCAAGCTCACTTGCGCCTGACCGGCGGAGGACCCCACCATGCCCAAGCCGAAGAATTCACCCCGTCGCTTCGACGGCGAGGCGTTGCTCCTGGGCGTCGGCGTCGGCGGGGCCCTGGCCGCGCTCGGCGTGTTCCTGTTGTGGGCCATGGACACGGCCCCCGAAGGGGCTCCCCCCGAGCGCTTCGCGCTCAGCACCCTGCAGCGCATCGCGCGGCAGCTGCCGCAGTCTGCGCAGGAGAACCTGGCAAACCTTCTGGCGGCGGGGTTCGTGGTGTTCGGGCTGCTGCTGGTCGTGCTGGGGCTGTGGGGCTCGGTGAAGGGGTTCTTCGCGCGACGCTGAGCCGCTCCGCCTGGCGTCACTCGTTCAGCACGCTCTCGAGCAGCTCCGGATCGTCGCTCATGATGCCGTCGACGCCCAGCGCACGCAGGGCGCGCATCTCGGCGGCGTCGTTCACGGTCCAGGCCTGCACGCGGGCGCCCCTGGCGTGGGCGTGGGCCAGCAGCGTCGCCGTGGTCGCGGCCTTGGCCATCTGGAAGAAGGGGCACGGGGGCTGCCAGGTCGCGGCCTTCTCGTCGGTCAGGGACGCGAGCACCAGCATCTCGACCATGCCGGCGCCCGTCACGATGCGGGGGTTCTTCTCGCGGATGGCGCGCACGGTCGCGTCGGAGAACGAGACCAGGATCACGCGGTCCTCCATGTTCGTCTCGGCCAGCACCGCCAGCACCGCGTCGACGATGGGGGGATCGGTCTGCTTCACCTCGGCCGAGAACAACTTGTCGGGGAAGCGCTCGAGCACCTGGCGGAAGGCGGCCATGCGCACGCCCTGCCCGCGGAAGGGGTACGTGGCGCCGCCGTCGCGGGTGAAGCGGTAGCCGGCGTCCAGCTGCTGCAGCTCGGCCCAGGTGTGCTGGTCCAGGCGCCCCGTACCGTCGGTGGTGCGGTCGAGGGTGGCGTCGTGGTTCAGGACCACCACGCCTTCCTTCGTGGCGTGCAGGTCCATCTCGAGCACGTCGGCGCCGACCTCGACCGCGTGCTCGTAGGCGACCAGGGTCTCTTCGGGGCGCAGGGCCGCGCCGCCGCGGTGCGCGATGTTCAGGAGATCGCGCGCGAGCAGGGGGTGGGACGCGGGGAAGCCGAGGACCAGGGGACCGACGTCCGGGTTGGCTTCGGCCTTCGCTTCGGTGCCGCCGGCGAGATCGGGTGCTGCGTCGCGGAGCGCGTCGCGGGTAGAGGTCTCGTCGACGCCCTGGGCGCGGCCCGCTCCGGCGCAGGCGGAGGCGGCCAGGACCAGCAGCAGCGTGATCGTCGCGTTCATCGGGGCCTCCTACAGCCAGGACTCCACGAGCCGGATCATCAGCGTGCGGTACGCGCGCGCCAGCAACCGATCGCGCTCGGCCCACGACGCGCCCCCGGTGGCCAACTGCGCCGCCACGACCACCTCGCGCCCCTTCCCGGGCACGGGGGCCCCGTCGGCGTCCAGGACGGGCCAGCAGGCGTACCCCACGTGCACGAACTGGCCCTGGCTGCCCAGGCCGAGCTTCGAGAAGATGCGCCAGCGGCCCTGCGAGCGCGCCGCGAGGTAGGAAAGATCGTGCGCGGCCTGCAGGTAGATGGCGGTGTCGGCGGTCATGCCGCCCCAGTCACCGTAGGTCGCGGAGCCCGCGGCGCCGTACAGCAGCGTCTTCACGTCCAGCCACTGGATGCCCGGCAGGCGCTGGGACGCGACCTCGCGGTGCAGCACCAGGCGCTTCAGGGCCTCGGCCAGCGTGAGGACCGACAGGTGGTTGGCGGGCCCGCTGCCCGGGTCGGGCGTGAGCGTGACGCTGGCGCCGCCGGCCTCCTCGAAGGTGAACGGCAGGGGCGCGGGCGCCTCGCCGTAGTTGCCGCCAAAGGTCTCGTCGGCGGGACGGTCGAGCCACGCCTCGTGGATGAGATCGTTGGCGCGCTGGTGCAGGCCCACGTCGTGGAACCAGGCCGCCAGGCTGTTCGAGCTGTAGGGCTCGTCGTCGTAGGTGTGGATCGAGGTGACGTAGTCGCCGACGGGTACGCCGCCCACGCTGGCCGTCAGGCCCACCTCGTAGTCCGAGGCGATGCGCAGGCGCGCCGCGGCGTTGGCCACGGCCAGGAACTTGGTGCTGGACCAGGGCTGCACGGCCTCGTCCTCGGTGCCGTTCGACACGTACCGGAAGCGCGGCGCCCCGTCGACCCGCACGATCTCGAGGAGCACGACCTTCAACCCGGCCGGCAGGTCGAGGCCGGCGAGGGCGGTCGCGTCGATCACCACCGGGGCGTCGGCACCCGCGAACGTGACGGTGGAGCCGTCGGCGCGCACGACGTCGGCCGACAGGTCGAGCACCGGGCACGCGAAATCACGGTCGACGACCGTGGGCCAGGCCTTCGCGTGGCACACGTCGTCGAGGAACTGGAACGTATAGGGATCGTCGTTGGCCTCCGGGCACGGCATGGCGGGCTCGGGATCGAGCTCGGGCACGGGCCAGGGGTCGGCGACGTCGGACCCCGGGACGTCGGGCTCCGTGACGTCGGGCCCCTTCACGTCGGGCTCTGCCACGTCGGGGAGCCCGGGAAGCTCGGGGACGACGTCGCCGGGCGGCGGCGCGTCGGCCTCGAGCGCGTCCGCGGCGGGGTCGGCCGGGTTGGCCTCCGGGATGTCGACGAGGGGCTCGGCCGCGTCGGAGCCGAGGTCGGGCCGCCCGTCGTCGGGGGGCGGCGGGGCCGGGACATCGACCGAGAGGGCATCGGTGAGCATCGTGGAATCGCTGGAATCGACGTCGACAACCATGGAATCGTCGACCGTATCGCCCCGCCCCTGCCCTCCCGAGCCGGAGCACGCGCAGGCTGCCGCGATCAACGCAACGCCTGCGACCACGCGCACCTTGGACCACCGGGTCCCCATGACGTCCTCGCGACGCTTCGATTCGCTCGCGGCAGGGACTCTAGCGCAGCCCTCCCCCATCCTCCACCCTGATCCGCGGATCAGGGGCACGCCCGAAGTCAGGGCCGCCCGGCGAGCGCGCACGGCGGGTCGAACCGCGACAGATTCGCACCCCGGGCCGGTCGGACGCGCCCGCCCCGGAACTGGCACGCCGATTGCTAAAAAAGACCAACGCCTACAACCACTTTCTCGGGGGACGCCATGGGGCTGTCGACGTCGCGGTCTGTCCGGTGCGTCGGGGTCGGGGGGGCGTTGCTGCTGCTCGCGTGCTTCGGCGGCATGGGAGGCGCCAACACGAACGAGCAGAGCGCGGGCAACAACGACACGGGAGGGATCGACCTGGGCGGTGACGACTGGAGCGGCGGGCACTACGTGGAGGAACCGGACGGCAGCACCACGTGGGTGCCGGACTTCGGCGACCTGGCGATCGACCCCGCGGGGCAGTACCTGCTGACGCGCATCGGCGAGGTGCTCGTGTACGGCGACCTGTCGACCGGCGCCCTCTCGATCATCGAGGGCGTGTCCAACCCCGAGCGCCTGGCGTTCTCGAACGCCAGCCAGCGCTTCTTCGTCGTCAGCGGGACCAGCGTGACGGCGGTCGACGGCGTCTCGCAGAAGGTGCTCTGGAAGCACCCGCTGGGCTTCGTCAGCTGGCGCGACACGTTCCTGTACGCCAGCCCCGACGGCAAGCGCCTGGCGGTCGTCAACGACACGCGCCTCTTCCTGCTCGAGGAGACGAACGGCGAGTTGGTGCGCACGCACGACCTGGGCGAGATCGTCGACGTGGACTTCGCGCCGGACGGCGCCCGACTGTACGTGGTGCTGGAGCACACGTGGGCCGTGCGCACGCCGGGCGAGCTGTCGACGCCCGTGACGCGCGTGCAGGTGCTGGCGACGTCCGACGGGCGCGTGCAGACCGGCCTCGACATCCCCAACTGCTCGTCGCTGCTGGCGCAAACGCCCGACGGGCACCGGGGCTTCCTGGCACCGACCACGTGCGAGCGCCCCGCCACGGCCGAGCAGCCGCCCACCAGCCACGACCCCGTGTCCGTCATCGACCTGCGCGAGCTGAGGTTCGAGCGCAACCTGCCGGGCTTCGGGCCGGTCGACGTGGCCACCGACGGCGGCACCGCGGTCGCGTTCATGGACACCTGGAACCTGGACGTGGCCCTCTTCGACGATCCCGCGCAGATCCCGTCGACGCTCGAGGGGCGGTACCGGCTCATGCTGATCGACACGTCCACCCTGGAGCTCGACTCGATCGGGCTGGGCGACAACCTGCCGCGCTACGCCCTGACCCCCGACGGCCAGGTGGTGCTGGTCGACGTGGACTGGATGTACTCGTTCGAGGGCGTCCCGGTGCGCGTGCTCGACGTGGCCACCCGCAGCCTCGACACGGTGCGGGGCCCCGAGGTCCAGCTGGATCACTTCGCGATCCACCCCAACAGCCAGGACCTCTACCTGCTGCAGTACGGGGATCTGTACCACCTGTCGATCCCCGACCGGCGCGTCGAGCGCCTCGAGACCGGGCGCTATCTCGAGTCGTTGAACATCACGCCCACCGGCGAGCACCTGCTGCTGCTGGACGAGCACGGGCGGCTGGCCATCTACGACGTGGCGACCCAGACGGTGGAGCGCGAGATGGAGGCCGAGGTGGAGGCCGCGCTCGCTCCCTGACCGATCAGAAAGTGGAGCCGCCTCCGCCTTGGTGATATAAGAACTCACCCGAATTGGCAGGGTTGGCAGAATGACCGAGGACGTCTTCAACTACCGCAAGATGACGACGCAGGTCGTCATGGACGCCCAGGACGACCTGCCGTTGCTCTCCGACAGCAAGGCGCGCTTCTCGGTGCTGGTCATGCTGTACGGCGAGGCCATCGGCAAGCGCTTCCTGATCACGGACAAGGAGGTCGTGGTCGGGCGCGACGAGACCAGCTCGCTGCCGTTGCAGGACGGCACCGTGTCCCGCGCGCACTGCCGGCTGGTCCCGCGCGGCGCCGAGGTCGACCTGCAGGACCTCGGCTCGACCAACCACACCTTCGTGAACGGCGATCGGACGGCCGAGCGCACGCTACGCGACGGCGACCAGATCCGCATCGGCCGCACCATCTTCAAGTTCCTGGCGGGCGACAACGTCGAGCGCGCCTACCACGAAGAGGTGTTCCGGTTGATGAGCACCGACAGCCTCACGGGGGCGTTCAACCGCCAGCACTTCGACAGGGAGATCCAGCGCCTGTACGCGTACGCGCGGCGCTACGAGCGGCCCCTGTCGCTGGCCATGCTCGACATCGACCACTTCAAGTACATCAACGACACGCGCGGGCACCTGTTCGGCGACCGCGTGCTGGCGCAGTTGGGCGCGCTGCTCGCCTCGCTGCGGCGCGAGCAGGACGTGTTCTGCCGGTACGGCGGCGAGGAGTTCGCGGTGCTCCTGCCCGAGACCGACCTGGCGGGCGCGGCGGGCATCGCCAACCGCATGCGCCGCACGGTGGGGCGGGAGCGCTTCGAGTACGACGGCAAGGTGCAGCCCGTCAGCATCTCGATCGGCGTGGCCACGCTCGACGCTGGGATGCCCGACGCTGCGGCGTTGATCGACGCCTCGGACAACCAGCTGTACGAAGCCAAGCGCCAGGGCCGCAACCGCGTCGAGCCCTTCTTCCCCGACGAAGGCGAGGAGCCGAAGCCGCGTAAGAAGAGCGCGCGACCGCCGGACTGACGGAACTCCCCCGCGTTCCCCCCGCTCACGCCACCGGTACCGGCGGATTCCTGCGGCGCCGCTCCAGCGAGGGGCTGTCCCCACGGCCGCAACCGATGGTCCGACCGAGCGCGGCGATGCGGTCGCGCAGGCCCCCGTCGATGCGCGCGGGCACCTCGGTGGGGCACGCCTTGCCGGGATAGTTCTCGTAGAACGCGCGCCACGTGAGCGGCGTCAGGTTCGACATCACGACGTTGGCGCCCCAGCGCAGGCCCTCCTCGCTGGTCGAGCCGGGCTCGGCCGTCGCCAGCGCCGACGTGGTCGTCAGGTTCGCGTCGGGGCACACCAGCCGGGCCAGCGCGATCACGCGCAACGTGGCGGCGAGGCTGTTGTCGGCCAAGCGCTCGGGCGCGTTCTCGCGGTCCTCGAAGGCCACCGCCGGGGTCTCCGGGTGGCGGATCCAGGGGCCGAGCGCGATCAGGTCGAGGTCGAACACCTTGAACAGCAGCAGGTCGCGCGCGAGGTCGTGCCACGTCTGCCCGGGCAGGCCGACCATCACGCCGCTGCCGACCTCGTAGCCCAGCTCACGGGCCCTCCGCAGGCGCTGGAACCTCTTGTCGACGCGCCCTGGGCCGCGCGGGTGGAAGACGCGGTAGAGCACGGGGTTCGACGTCTCGAAGCGCAGCAGGTACCGATCGGCGCCGGCGGTCCTCCAGGCCTCCAGGTCCTCGGGGGCGCGCTCGCCGAGCGACAGCGTCACGGCCAGCCCGGTCTCCTGCTTGATGCGCCGCACGAGGTCGGCCACGCCCTCGCGCGTGAGCCCCGGATCGTCGCCCGCCTTCAGGACGATGGAGCCGTAGCCCAGCTCCCGCGCCTGCCGCGCCACCGCGAGGACGTCCTCGGGCGGCATGCGGTAGCGGGTGAGGCCCGTGCGCTCGGCCCGCAACCCGCAGTAGGTGCAATGGGCCGTGCAGTGGTTCGAGATCTCGACGAGCCCGCGCAGGTGGACGGCGTCTCCCACGTGCGTCCGGCGCACCCGGTCGGCGCGCGAGCGGAGCTCCTCGAGCCGCAGAGGCTGGGTTTCGCTCGCCCACGCCGCGATGGTCTCGAGATTCGCTGGGAGCTCCATGTCCGGCATGATCCCCTCGATCATGTAGGAAATCGTGAAGCGGCCCTAGCCGGCGGGGCCGGCGCTGTCAACCCGGCCCGGGACCGGGCTCCCGCCCCTTCGGCGGCGCGTCGAGGGCCTCCAGCGCGTCGGGGAAGGGCGCCAGCGCGCGGCGCGCGATGCCCAACGACCACGCGATGGCCACGCCGTAGTTGGTGATGGGGACGCCCGCTCGTCGGCAGCTCCCGATGCGCGCCAGCATCTCGCGCCGCGTGCGCACGCACCCGCCGCACTGCACCACCAGGCGGTAGCGCGCCAGGTCGTCCGGGAAATCGGAGCCGGCCGCCACGTCGACCACGAGCGGACCGCCCACCTTTTCGGCCAGCCAGCGCGGGATCTTCACGCGCCCGATGTCCTCGCCCACCGGGTGGTGCGTACACGCCTCAGCCACCAGCACGCGATCGCCGGGCTTCAGGCCGTCGATGGCCTTCGCCCCGCGCGCGAGCGCGGGCAGGTCTCCCTTGGCGCGCGCGAACAGGATGGAGAACGAGGTGAGCGGCACGCCGGTCGGGACGACCGCGTCGACCAGCGCGAAGGCCTGACTGTCGGTGACAACCAGCGCCGGGGGCTCCGACAACCTGGCCAGGGCCTCGGCCAGCTGGTGCTGCTTGGCGGTGACGACGATGGCGTCCTGGTCCAGGGCCTCGCGCAGCACCTGCACCTGCGCCTGGATGAGCCGCCCGCGCGGCGCCTCGAGGTCGATGGGCACGACCAGCACGACCACGCCCCGCGGTGGCACCAGGTCACCGAGCAGCGGGGGGCTGTCGAGCCAGTCCGCGGGCACCGAGGCGATCAGCGCCTGGCGCAGGGCCTCGACGCCCTGGCCGCTGGCGGCGCTGACCAGGACGGTTTGCAGGCCGCGCGTCGCGAGCTCGGCCAGGCGCCCGGCGGGAGGCGGGCACCGATCGACCTTGTTGAAGACCACCAGAGGCAGCACGTCGTGCGCGGCGAAGGCAGCCAGCACGGCCTCCTCCGGTTCGCCCCACGTCACGCCCTCGGCCACCAGCAGGCCGAGGTCTGCCTTCACGAGCGCCTTCCACGAGCGCTCGGTGCGGCGCGCGCCGAGCTCGCCGGTGTCGTCCACGCCGGCCGTGTCGATCCACACGACCGGGCCGACGGGCTGCAGCTCGGCGGCCTTCTCGACGGGGTCGGTGGTGGTGCCCGCCGTCTCGCTGACGATCGAGACCTGGCTCCCCGCCAGCGCGTTCAGGAGCGACGACTTGCCGACGTTGCGGCGACCCATCAGCGCGATGTGCAGGCGCAGGCTCCGGGGGGTACGCGTGATCATGGGACCTCGGGGGGGAGAGGACCGGGCCCGGGAGGATCCGACCTGGAGGGGGGGGTGATCGAATCCTCCCGGCCCGGTGTTGGGGTGATGGAGCGGGCGGCTCGACGTCGCGCGAGCGCCGCGCTGTCGCCGGAGCCGCGTCCGAGGGCGCGCCCGACGGCCTCGATGCGAGCGCGCAGGCAGCCGTGGCACTGGTCCGGCGTCTCGCCCAGGCAGGTCTTGCCCGGGTAGATCTCGTACTGCCGCCGGTACGCCAGGGGCGTGAGGTTCGGCATGACCACGTTGGCGCCCCACCTCAGGCCGTCCTCGCGCCCGGAGACCGGGTCGACGGTGGCCAGGGCGGTCGTGGCCGGCAGGTTGGCGTCGGGGCAGAGCAGCCGTGTGAGCGCGAGGGCCTTCAGCGTGGTGGCGGCGTCGTTCCGCGCCCGGTGATCGGGCGACAGGCCGTGATCCGCGGCGGCGACCGCCGGCGTGTCGGGGTGGGGGATCCAGGGCCCCAGGCCGACCATGTCCAGGTCCAGCTCCTGGAACAGCAGCAGGTCGCGACCCACGTCGTGCCACGTCTGGCCCGGCAGGCCCACCATGACGCCGCTGCCGATCTCGTACCCGAGCTCGCGCGCGCGACGAAGGCGCTGCAGACGCAGATCGACCAGGCCGGGGCCGCGCGGGTGCAGGGCGCGGTACAGCGCGGGGTTCGAGGTCTCGAAGCGGAGCAGGTAGCGATCGGCGCCGGCCGCGCGCCAGGCGTCCAGGTCCTCGACCGAGCGCTCGCCCAGGGACAGCGTGACGGCCAGCCCGGTCGAGGCCTTGATGCGTCGGACCACCTCGGCCACCGAGGCGCGGGTCAGGCCCGGATCCTCGCCCCCTTGCAACACCACCGTACCGTAGCCGAGCTCCCGCGCGTACCGGGCCACGCCGACGATCTCGTCGGGGGCCATGCGGTAGCGCGACAGGTCGACGCGCTCGGCGCGCAGGCCGCAGTAGGCGCAGTGCCGCACGCAGTGGTTCGAGATCTCGACGAGACCTCGCAGGTGGACCGCGTCGCCCACGTGCTCGCGACGGACGCGATCGGCCCGGGCGCGCAACGCCTCCAGGCGGGTCGGATCCGTCTCGCGCAACCCCAGGACGATCGATTCGAGATCCATCCTTCCCCACCTAGCAAATCACGTCGCGCTTGCCCGCCCGCACCCGGGCCAACATGGCCAGGGCGCGCCCGCGCGGCCCCTCGGCCATGCCCGCCAGCACCGTCGCGATGGCGCGCTCGCCCACCTGGCGCGTGGCGGGCGACGCGAAGTCCGCAAGGTACTCGGCGAAGGTCGACAGGCCGTTCGGGTCGCAGTGGCCCTTGATCGCGCCGGGCTTCGCGAGGTCCATGAAGTCCTGCCCCGTACGCCCCAAGCGGTAGCACGCGGTGCAGAACGACGGGATGCAGCCCTGCTCGGCCACGTCGCGCACCACCTCGTCGAGCGAACGGTGGTCACCCAGCGAGAACTGGCCCGCGTGGACGTCGTCCTCGCCCTCGGCGTACCCCGCCGGGTTGGTGCGGCTGCCCGCCGAGATCTGCGAGATGCCCAGGGCGAAGGCCTCGCGCCGCAGGTCGGGGCCCTCGCGCGTCGACAGGATGAGCCCGGTGTAGGGCACCGCCAGGCGCAGCACGGCGATCAGCAGACGGAAGTCGTCGTCGGTCACGGCCGCGGGCGGGTGGCTGGCGAGGTCGGCGCCGCTGGCCGGTTCGAGGCGCGGCAGGCTGATGGTGTGCGGCCCGACGCCGAAGCCGGCCTCGAGGTGCGCGACGTGCTGCAAGAGCGCCTGCAGCTCGTACCGCCAGTCGTACAGCCCGAAGAGCACGCCCACGCCCACGTCGTCGATCCCCGCCTGCATGGCTCGGTCGACGGCGGTGACGCGCCAGTCGTAGTCGCGCTTCCTGCCCCCCAGGTGCACCGACGCGTACGTCTCGCGGTGGTAGGTCTCCTGGAACAGCTGGTAGGTGCCGATGCCGCACGCCTTCAGGGCGCGGAAGTCGTCCACCTCGAGGGGCGCCACGTTCACGTTGACGCGCCGGATGCCGTGCGGGCCCACGCGCGCGTCGTAGATGGTGCGCACCGCGTCCAGGATGTAGCGGAAGCCCTGCTGCGGGTAGGCCTCGCCCGCCACGAGCAGCACGCGCTTGTGCCCGCCCGCCAGCAGCACCTCGACCTCGGTGCGCAGCTCGTCCCGCGTCAACGCACGGCGCTTCAACTCCCGGTTGCGCGCGCGGAAGGCGCAGTAGACGCAGTCGTTGGCGCACAGGTTCGACACGTACAGGGGCGCGAACAGCACCAGGCGCGGTCCGTAGATGGTGTCCTTCGCCTGCCGCGCGGCGGCGAAGATGCGGTCCCGGAGCGCCGGCTCGGTCACGTGCGTGAGGACGGCGACCTCGTCGGGGGCCAGGCCCTTCAGCTCGGCCGCGTGGGCCAGGATCTCGAGCACGCGGCCGGCGTCGGGTCGGGACGCGCGCGCCAGGGTCTCGTGGATGACCTGATCGTCGATCATGCGGCGCTCGCACGCTTCAACACGACCCGGAACGTGGAGCCCACGTCGGGCGTGCTCAGGACGCTCACGTCCCCGCCGTACAGCTCGGCCAGGCGCTTGACGATCGAGAGGCCCAGGCCGCTGCCGGGGATGGTGCGCGTCTTCGCATTCTTGATGCGCACGAACTCGCCGAAGAGCTTCGCGGCCTCGTCCTTCGAGAGGCCGATGCCCGTGTCCTGCACCTCCACCACCAGCGTGTCGGCGTCCCGCTCGGCCAGGCGCACCGTCACCGAGCCCTGGTCGCGGTTGTACTTCACCGCGTTCGACACCAGGTTGTTCAGGATGATGTCGAGCTCGCTGCGGTCGCCGGTCAACTCGAGGCCGGCGGGTGCCAGGAGCGTCACGCCGATGCCGCGCCGGTCGGCGTCGACCTGCACCGCCTCGATGGCCGCGCGCGCCACGTCGACCAGGTTGACGGGCCCCAGGTCGCGCTTCTTCTGCCCCGACTCGATGCGCGTCAGGTCCAGCAGGTCGAAGATCAGCTTGCGCGCGCCGTCGAGCCGGATCAGCGAGCGCCTCACGGGCTCGTCGTAGGCGGTAACGTCGCCGCCCAGCGCGTGGTCGCGCAGGATGTTCAGGTAGCCCTCGACGGCCGCCAGCGGAGCCTTCAGCTCGTGGGCCAGGACCGACAGGAACTGGAAGCGGATCTGGCGACGCTCGGCCGCCAGGCGCCGGGCCTCGCGCTGCAACACCAGGTGGCGGCTGGCCTTGCGCACGGCGGCCTTCAGGTCCTCGGGCGTGAACGGCTTGGGCAGCAGGTCGTAGGCGCCACGCTTGGTGGCCACGATGGCGGTCTCGATCGAGGCGTAGGCCGTGATCATGATGGTGACCGTGTCGAGCCCCTTCGGCTCGAGGCGCTCCAGCAGGTCGAGCCCGGTCAATCCCGGCAGCTTGTAGTCGAGCAGCAGGAGGTCGGGCGGCCGCGCGTCGATGCGCTCCAGCGCCTCCTCGGCGCTCTCGGCCGCGTCGGTCTCGAACGCGAGCTCCCGGTCGAGGTCGGGCAGCACCGCCTCGAACCTGGAGAGAGCGCGCGCCACGCCCCGGCGCATGCCCTCTTCGTCGTCGACCACCAGCACGTGCAGCGTCTCTCTCATGGCGTCACCTCGGCCCGGTCGTCGACGCCGATCACCGCGCCCTCGCGAGCCCCGCGCCCGGGGATGCTCACGGTGAACGTGGTGCCGGTCGGGCCCAGCGCGGGATCGGCGTTCGAGCGCACGGTGACGTCGCCCCGGTGCATCTTGACGATGCCGTAGGTGACCGCCAGCCCGAGCCCGGTGCCCTTGCCGAGCTTCTTGGTCGTGAAGAACGGCTGGAAGATCTTCGAGAGGTTCTCCTTCGGGATGCCGCAGCCCGTGTCCTCGACCTCGAGGATCAGGCGCGAGCGCGCCTCGGACGTGCGCACCTCGAGCACGCCGCCCTCGGGCATGGCCTGGTAGGCGTTGCTGATCAGGTTCGTGAGCACCTGCACCATCTGGTCGGGGTCCAGCTCCCACAGCCGGGTCGAGTGCCCGAGCTCGGAGCGCACCCGCACGTACTTCGGCACCGGCACGCTCGCCAGGCTCTGCTCGACCAGCTCGCCCACGTTGACGGCCTGCAGCAACGCCTTGTTCTCGCGCGCGAAGTTCAAGAGGCCCGCCACGATGCGCTTGCAGCGGTCGGCCTGCTGCACGATGGTCTGCAGGTCCTCGCGCCCTTCGGCCTCGGCCGCCAGGTCCTCGAGCATCAGGTGGGCGTACATCAGGATGACGCCCAGCGGGTTGTTCAGCTCGTGCGCCACGCCCGCCGCCAGCTGCCCCATGCTGGCCAGGCGCTCCGAGTGCATGAGCTGCTCCTGGGTGCTGGCCAGCTTGGTGTTCGACAGCTGCAGCTCGTGGATGCTGCGCTGGAACTCCTCGATGACGAAGGGCAGGCACATCTCGCTCTCGGCCAGGCCCTTCTTGATGGCGACGGCGTGGTCGCGGCAGGTCTGGTAGCCGCACGCGCCGCAGTTCAGCTCGTCGCTCTTCTGGGTCTTGCCCATGCGCTTCAGGATGCGCTGGATCTCGCGCGGCGGCACCTCGGACAGGCGCTGGTCCCGGGCCCGGAAGACCCGCGAGAGGTCGAGCCCGGCCTGTCGATCGAGGTCCTTGTGCCACTGCAGCGCGTCGTAGCCTCCCATGCGGTAGCTGACGTACTGGCTGACGCGCGCGCGGCGCTTGAAGATCGACTCGGTCGTCGTCATGCCCGCGCCGGCGATGCAGCCGTCGCAGGACAAGAGCTCCAGCAGCCCGGCCTCGATCGTGCCCTCGGCGAACTCGCCGATGGCGCCCGTCAGGCTGCGCACGCCCTCGGCCGCCACGACCTCTCCGCGCAGCAGGTCCTCCTGCACGCCCGCCGCCTGCAGGATGCCGCGGCTGAGCGCGAACAGGGCGCCGAGCGCCGGGTGCGGCGGGTCGAAGTCGCTGGGCTCGATGCGCTCGGCCTCGAGCCGCGCGTCGGCGAACATCTCGCGCAGCTCGGAGAACGTGATGACCGCGTCGATCTCCCCGCCCACGTCCTCGTCGGCGGCCTCGACCTTCTTGGCCACGCACGGCCCCACGAACACCATGCGCAGGTCGGCGCCGTAGATCCTGCGGAGCGCCCGCGCCTCGGCCAGCATGGGCGACACGATGGGCGTGAGGTGCGGGACCAGCTCGGGGTGGTAGCGCTCGACGAAGCCCACCACCGCCGGGCAGGTGGTCGCGATGTGGCGGCCCTTGCTCTGCACCAGCAGCTGGCGGTAGCGCTCGGCCACCAGGTCAGCGCCGAAGGCCACCTCGGTCACGAACGTGAAGCCCAGCGCGCGGATCATCCCCACCAGCTGGCGGAAGTCGACCTCGGCCTGGAACTCGGCGGGGAAGCTCGGGGCCAGCATGGCCGCCACGCGCGCGCCGCCCTTCAGGAGCTCGTGCACGTGCAGGATGGTCGGCACGACCTGCTTCGCGCCCTGGCTGCAGACCCGCACGCAGTTGCCGCACCCGATGCAGCGCTCGGGCACCACCTCGGCCTGGCGCTGCTTGATGCGGATGGCCTTGGCGGGGCACTTGCGCACGCACGTGAAGCACAGCCGGCAGCGGTTCTTGACCGTGCGTACGAAGCAGCTGGAGGCCTCGGAGCCGGACACGTCACACCTCCAAGAGCTTCTTCACCTCGGCCCGAAGCTGCTCGGGCCGCACCGGCTTGTCGAGGATCGTGTCGGCCTTGACCCACGCGCGGGCCGTGGCCGACTTCGGCCGGAAGTCCATGCCCGTGGCCGACGCGACGGCCGTCAGCAGGATCACGGGCACCTCGGGGTAGAGCTTCTTCGCCGTGTTCGACAGCACGAAGCCGGCGTCCATCTCCTCCATCATCAGGTCGAACACGCACAGGTCGGGATGGAACCCCAGCAGCGCGTCCTCGCCCTCGGCGCGGCTGCCGGCGGTCTTCACCTCGAAGCCGTCGGCCTCGAACAGCAGGCCCAGCTGCGCCAGGATGTCGACGTCGTCGTCGACCAGCAGCACCCTCTTGGTCGCTTCCATGCTCCCCTCCCCTTCTCTCACAACACTACGTCACGAGGGTAGTAGTGCGTGTGCAGCAAGTGGTGGCTCCGCTCCCCGAGCGGCGCGCCCAGGTACTCGTCGTACAGGCGCTTCACCCACGGGTTCTCGTGGCTCTGCCGGAGCGTCTCGTCGCGATCGATCTGGTACAGGCGCTTCATGCGCGCCTTGACCGCGTCGGGCGTGGTCGACAGGGGCTGCCCGCCGCCATTGATGCAGCCGCCTGGGCAGGTCATGACCTCGATGAAGTGCAGCTGCTTGCGGCCCGCGCGCACCTCGTCGAGCAGCTTGCGGGCGTTGCCGAGGCCGCTCACGACCGCCGCCTTCACCTCGAGCCCGCCGAGGGTCGCCGTCAGCTCCTTGCAGCCCTCCAGGCCGCGCAAGGGCTCGATCTTGAGATCCGGCAGGTTCTTGCCGGTCAGCAGGAAGTGGGCCGAGCGCACCGCGGCCTCCATGACGCCGCCGCTGGCGCCGAAGATCTTGCCCGCGCTCGAGCGCTCCCCGAACGGCGTGTCGGTGCCCTCGGGCTCGAAGCCGTTCAGGTCCACACCGCACAGTTGCAGGAGCTGCGCCAGCTCGCGGGTGGTCAGCACGAGGTCGACGTCCGGCACGTGGTCCCGCCCCATCTCGGGGCGGCCGCACTCGAACTTCTTGGCCGTGCACGGCATGATCGAGACGCTCAGGATCTTCTGGGGCTCGAGGCCCTCGCGCTCGGCCACGAAGCTCTTGATCAGCGCGCCCATCATCTGCTGCGGGCTCTTGCAGGTCGACAGGTTCGGGATCAGGTCGGGGTAGAACTCCTCGACGAACTTGATCCAGCCCGGCGAGCACGAGGTCATCATGGGCAGCACGCCGCCGGTCGTGACGCGCTGCACGAGCTCGGAGCCCTCCTCCAGGATGGTCAGGTCGGCGGCGAACGACGTGTCGAACACGCGCTTGAAGCCGATGCTGCGGAGCGCCGCGACCATCTTGCCGTCGACGTCGCTGCCCGGCTTCACGCCGAACTCCTCGGCCAGGGTGACCGAGACCGCCGGGGCGTGCTGCACCACGCAGAACAGCTCGGGATCGGCCAGCGCGCGCAGCACCTCGCGCACCTGGTTGCGCTCGACCAGCGCGCCGGTGGGGCAGACGCGCACGCACTGCCCGCAGTGGATGCAGCTGGAGATGTTCAGCCCGCGGTCGAACGCCGTGCCCACGAACGCCTTGCAGCCGCGCCCGATGAAGTCGATGGCCGAGACCGTCTGGATCTCTTCGCACACGCGCACGCACCGCCCGCACAGGATGCACTTCTCGGGATCGCGGAGGATCGCCGGGCCCGAAACGTCGAGCGGGATCTTCGTCTTCCTGCCGCGGTACAGGCGCTGGTCGATGCCGTGCTCCTTCGCCAGGCGCTGCAGGTCGCAGCGGCCGTTGCGCAGGCAGTACAGGCAGTCGTCGGGGTGGTTCGACAGCAGCAGCTCGAGCAGGGTGCGCCGCGCCTCGAGCACGGTGGGCGTGCGGGTCCTCACGGCCATGCCCTCGGCCACCGGGTACGAGCACGCCGGCACCAGCTGGTGGTTCGCCTCGAGCTCGACCATGCACAGGCGGCAGGCACCCGTGGGGGCCAGCCCCTCGACGTGGCAGAGGGTCGGCACCTTCACGCCCTCGCGGTTCAGGGCGCTCAAGATGGTCTCGCCCGGCTGCGCCTGGGCCGCCCGGCCGTTGATGGTGATGTTCAGCATGGTCGGCCTCCTCAAGCCGGGTGCGTGAATTCGAGGTCGCACCGCATGCAGCGCCGGGCCTCGCGCAAGGCGTCCTCGTCGGAGACGCCGAGCTCGACCTCGGCGAAGCCCTGGCGCGCCGCCACCGGTCTGCAGGGCGGATGGACGCGCGCCGCCGGCGCCGTGTCGTTCTCGTCGCCGCCCGCTCCGAGTTCCGGCGAGGAGTCGACGGGCGGGGCCACGAAGACCGAGGGCAGCACCACCTTGGGCAGGCGCTTCAGCTGGCGGCCGTGCAGCCAGCGGTCGATCATCACGGCGGCGTCCTTGCCGGCCGCGATGGCCGAGATGACGGTGTTGGGGCCCGTGGTCACGTCGCCGCCGGCGAACACGCCCGGCAGGCTGGTCGTGAAGCCCTCGGCGTCGACCGACAGCGCGCCGCCGCGGGTCTTCTTCAGCTCGCCGAGCGCGTCCAACTCGGGCTCCTCGCTGATGGCCACGATCAGCGTGTCGAGGCCCAGCAGGAGCTCGCTGCCGGGGATGGGCACGGGCTTCCGTCGGCCGCTGGCGTCGGGCTGGCCGAGCTCGTTCCGCTGCAGCTGCACGCCCGTCAGGCGCCCGCCCTCGTTAACCAGGCCGATCGGCGCCACCATGGTCTCGAGCCGGATGCCCTCCTCGAGGGCGGCGTGGATCTCCTCCGCGTACGCCGGCATCTCGTCCCGCGAGCGGCGATACAGGATGGTCACGGAGTCGACGCCCGGCTGGCGGAGGGCCACACGCGCCGCGTCGAGGGCCGAGTTGCCGCCGCCGATGACGCCCACGCGCCCGCTTGCGAGGCAGGTGCCGCCGAGGTTCCAGGCCTTCAGGAAGCGGATGCCGGGCACGACGCCCCGGACGTCCTCGCCGGGCAGCCCCAGCGTCTTCGAGCGGTGCGAGCCCAGGGTCAGGTACACGGCGTCGTGATCGCGCCGCAGCTCGTCGAGCGTGACGTCGCGCCCGAGCGCGGTGTTCAGGTGCAGCGTGATGTTCGGGTCCAGCAGCGCCGCGATCTCGCGCTCCAGCACGTCGCGCGGCAGGCGGTACGCCGGGATGCCGGCCACCAGCATGCCGCCGGCCCGGGCCTCCTGCTCGAGCAGCGTCACACGGTGGCCGCGCTTCGACAGCTCGTGGGCCGCCGTGAGCCCCGCGGGGCCCGCGCCCACGATGGCGATGCGCTTCGCGTTCGGCGCCGCCGGCAGGATGTTCGCCTTGAAGCTGGCCGGGTCCACGTGATCGACCACGTAGCGCTTCAGCGTGCGGATGGCGATGGGGTCGCCGCCCGTGGAGCCCGCCCGGCACATCATCTCGCAGGGGTGGTTGCACACCCGGGCGCAGGCCGACGGGAACGGGTTGGCGCCGCGGATGGCCTGGTAGGCCTCGGTCACCTCTCCGCGCGCCACGTGCGCCACGTAGCGCCACACCTCGGTGCCCACCGGGCAGCCGTTCTGGCAGGGCGCACCCACCAGCTCCTTGCACGAGCCGGCCGCGCAGCGCCGCTCGAACACGTGCTGCTCGTACTCCTCGCGGAACCAGCGCAGCGTGGAGAGCACCGGGTTCGGCGCGGTCTGGCCCAGGCCGCAGAGCGACGTCTTGCGGATCACCTCGGCCAGGCGCTCCAGCTCCATCACGCCCTGGAAGCGGAGCAGCGCGTCGAGCTCGTCGTCCTTGGCGCGGGGTCGGGTCAGCGCCACCAGGATCTCGTGCATGCGCCGCGTGCCCTCGCGGCACGGGATGCACTTGCCGCACGACTCGCTCTGGATGAACTCCATGAAGTACCTGGCGAGATCCACCATGCAGGTCGACTCGTCCATGACCACCAGGCCGCCCGAGCCGACGATCGCGCCGAGCGACTGCAGCGACTCGTAGTCGATCTTCACGTCCATCTGGCTGGCGGGGATGCAGCCGCCCGACGGGCCGCCCATCTGCGCGGCCTTGAACTTCCGGCCGCGCGGCACGCCTCCGCCGATCTCGTTCACGATCTCGCGGAGCGACGTGCCGAAGGGCACCTCGACCAAGCCCGTGTTGTTCACGCAGCCGACCAGCGAGAACACCTTGGTGCCCTTGGACTTCTCGCTGCCGAGCGTCTGGTACCAGTCGGCGCCGCGGTTCAGGATCAGCGGCACGTTGCACCAGGTCTCGACGTTGTTGATGTTCGAGGGCTTGCCGAACACGCCGGACTGCGCCGGGAACGGCGGGCGGGGCCGCGGCATGCCGCGCTTGCCCTCGATGGAGTGCATGAGCGCGGTCTCCTCGCCGCACACGAAGGCGCCGGCGCCCATCTTGATGACCATGTCGAGGCTGAAGCCGGTGTCGAGGATGTTCTCGCCCAGCAGCCCGCACGCCTTGGCCTGCGCGATGGCCTTGTTCAGCTGCTCGATGGCCAGCGGGTACTCGGCCCGGCAGTAGATGTAGGCGTGGTTCGCGCCGATGGCGTAGGCGCCGATGATCATGCCCTCGATCATCAGGTGCGGGTTGCCCTCGAGCTCCGAGCGGTTCATGTACGCGCCCGGGTCGCCCTCGTCGGCGTTGCAGATGATGTACTTGTCCTCGCCCGGCTGCTGGCGGCACAGCTCCCACTTGCGACCGGTGGGGAAGCCCGCGCCGCCGCGTCCGCGCAGCCCGGCGCGCTTCACCTCGTCGATGACGGCCTGCGGCGTCATGCCGGTCAACGCCTTCGCCAGCGCCGCGTAGCCGCCGTTCCGCAGGTAGTCGTCGATCGACGTGGGGTCCAGGTGCCCGTTGTCGGCCAGGATCACGCGCGTCTGCTTCTTGTAGAACGGCACGTCCTGCTCGCGCACGACGCGCTCGTTCGTGGCGGGGTCCACGTACTGCAGGCGCGGGACGATCCCCTTCTCGGCGCAGGTGACCCGCACCAGCTCGTCGGCGTCCGACGCCTTCACGGTCACGTAGAACGTGTTCTCGGGCCGCACCACCACCACCGGCCCCTTCTCGCAGAAGCCGTGGCACCCCGTGACCTTGACCTCGACCTTGTCGGCCAGGCCGTGGCGCGTCACGGCCTCGTTCAGCGCCGTCACCAGCTCGACGGAGCCCTGCGCGTTGCAGCCCGTGCCGCCGCACACGCAGATGCGCTCCTTCGACGGGTCGTACGCGGCCTTCAACCCCTCGCGGTAGGTCTCCAGCTGTCGTTCGTTGGCGAAGCAGATCATGCGGCGCTCCTTTCGTCGGCCTCTTTCTGCCGGCAGGCGTCGAGCAGCTTCACGATGCGGGTGGGCGAGACCTTGGGGAAGAACTCGCCGTTGATCGCGACCGCCGGCGACAGCGCGCAGGCGCCCATGCACGCCACGACCTCCAGGCTGAACTGCCCGTCGCGCGTGGTCTGCCCGGGCCCGATCTTGAGCGCCCGCGTCAGCGTGTCCTGCACCTTGGCCGAGCCCTTCACGTGGCAGGCGGTGCCGCGGCAGATCATGACGTGGTGCCGGCCCTTGGGCTGGAAGCGGAACTGGTTGTAGAAGGTGGCCACGCCGTAGATCTTGCTGGCGGGCAGGTTCAGGTGCCGGCCGATGCGCACGATGGCCGCCTCGGACAGGTACCCGTCGAGGGCCTGCACCTCCTGGAGGATCGGGATCAGCTTGTCCCGGGCGGCGCCGGGGTGACGTTCCAGGACGGTGTCTACCTGCGTGCTCATGCTTCCTCTCCCTTGTTCCGGGCTCGTTGACGCGCGTAGAAGGCGACCTTTTCGATCGCCATGGTCAGGTCGATGTCCTCGACGTACACGTCGCGCGGGACGCGCAGCGGCGTGGGCGAGAAGTTCAGGAGGCCCTGCACCCCGCCCGCCACCAGGCGATCGGCCACCGCCTGGGCCGCGGGTCCGGGCACCGTGATGACGCCCAGGCTGACGCCGTTCTCTTTCAACAGCGTCTCCATGCCGTCGACGGGCAGGATCTGCGTGCCGAACAGCACGCGCCCCACCTTCTCGGGGTTCAGGTCGAACGCCAGCACGATCGAGAGGCGCTGGCGCTTGCCGCGGAAGAACGACAGCATCGCGCGACCCAGGTTCCCGACGCCCACCAGCGCGATGCGCTGCTCGACCGGCCCGTCCAGCACCGTGTCGATGGTCTCGATGAGCCCGAGGACCTCGTAGCCCTTGGCCGGGCTGCCGCTGTACCCGGTGGCCATCAGGTCGCGGCGCACGATCTCGGGGCTCGAGTGGCTCATGCTGGCCAGCTCGTGCGAGTACACGTTCTGCACCCCGCTCTCCTGCAGCCGACCGAGGACGCGCCGGAACACGCTCAGGCGCTCGATCGTCTTCTCCGAGATCCGCATGCCCCCTCCGCCAAGCTGTGAACTTTTTCACGCTGTGAATCCGTTCACGGCCTCCAGATAACGCCGCGACGGATTCGTGTCAACCGATTTCTGTAACTGGCCGGTTATGTGACCGCCGAACGGGTCGGCGAACGGGGAAGGACACGAGGAAGGGCACGGGATTACAACAGCGTCTTCGTGAGCCCGCCGTCGACGAAGAGGGTCTGCCCCGTGACGTAGCGGGCAGCGTCGGAGGCCAGGAAGAGCGCCACGTCGGCGAACTCGGCCGGGGTGCCGTAGCGCCCCCAGGGGATGCTGGCCTCGGACTGGCGCCGCCAGGCCTCGGGGGTCACGCCGGTCTTCTCGGCGTGCACGTGGTCCAGGTGGCGCACGCGCTCGGTGTCGATGCGGCCGGGTGCCAGGCAGTTGACGCGGATGCCCTTGGGCGCCAGCTCGATGCTGAGGCTCTTGGCCAGGCCCACGATGGCCGGGCGCAGGCTGTTCGAGAGCACCAGGTGCGGGATGGGCACCTTGGCCGACGACGAGACCACGCACGTGATGCTGGCCCCCGCCCGGCCCGCCATGAACGGCAGCGCCGCCCGCACGGAGCGCGCCACCGACAGCAGCACCAGGTCGACCGCGCTCGTCCACTGCACGTCGCTCAGGTCGTCGAAGTCGCCCGCCGGCGGCCCTCCGGCGTTCGTGACCAGCGCGTCGAGCCCGCCGAAGCGCGCGCCGGCGTCCCGGATGAACGCCGTGAGCTCGGCCTCGGAGGCCACGTCGACGCCGCGGGCCAGCACGTCGGCGCCGAAGCGCCCGTGGAGATCCGCCGCAACCTTCCCGAGGACGTCCTCGCGCCGCGAGCAGATCGCCAGGCGCGCCCCGGCCGCCGCGAACGCCTCGGCGATGCCCCGGCCGAGCCCCTGGCTGGCCGCGAGCACCACGGCCGTCTTCCCCTCGAGCGATAGCTGCATCTCCCGCCTCTTTTTTGGGAAAATCCCTTGAAAGAGAGTGCCTCAAGTTCACGCCCCGCGCCACCGGAAGGTGGGATTCCCTCGTCGGGACGCGGTGTCTACCCTCTCGACACGTTGTTACCAAATCCTAACATCGTGCTACGCGTCATAGACACCGTATGCTCGACCGTTTGGTCAAGGTTTTCCCGTTGAAATTCTTGCTGAAAGGTTCTTGCCACGCTGCGTCATCCGCGATAAGTAACGCGCGTGAATCGCCTCCGCGCAGGGGGATTTCGGACCCCTCTGCCCGGAATACAACCACCTGGAGAGGGGGCTTTCATGGGCGAGACTCTCGAACGGGCCGTCCGCGACATCTGTCAGGGCGTCGGCAACGACCGCACGCGCCTGATGGACATCGTGCGGGCGGTGCAGGCCAGGTACGGCTGCGTCTGCGATGACGCGATCAACGCGATCGCGGCGGCCGTGGGCATCCCACGCGTCGAGGTGGAGAGCGTCGTCTCCTTCTACGCGTTCCTGTCCAAGGAGCAGAAGGGCCGCATCGTCATCCGCCTCTGCAACGACGTGGTCGACCGCATGAAGGGTGTCGAGCGCGTCGCCGAGGCGCTCTCCGACGAGCTGGGGCTGACGTTCGGCGAGACGTCGAAGGAGGGCGCGTTCACCCTGGAGTGGGCGCCCTGCATCGGCATGTGCGACCAGGCCCCCGCGGCCATGGTCAACGACGTCATCGTCACGAACCTGTCCAGCGACAAGGCGCGCGAGCTGGTGCGGACCCTGCGCAAGGATCCGAACCCCAAGAAGCTCGTGCAGCACCTGGGCGACGGCAACAACGCCCACGACCTCGTGCAGTCGATGGTCGGCAACAACCTGCGGCAGCGAGGCCCCGTGATCTTCTTCGACCTCGAGCAGGGCAAGGCCATCAAGAAGGCCATCGTGATGAGCCCGCAGGAGGTCATCCGCGACGTCAAGACGGCGCGCCTGCGCGGTCGCGGCGGCGCCGGCTTCCCGACCGGCATGAAGTGGGAGTTCACGCGCGCGGCCGTGGGCGAGCGCCGCATCGTGGTGTGCAACGCCGACGAGGGCGAGCCCGGCACGTTCAAGGATCGCGTGATCCTCACCGAGGCCCCCGAGCTGCTGTTCGAGGGCATGACCATCGCCGGGTACGCCATCGGCGCCGATCTCGGCATCCTGTACCTGCGCGGCGAGTACGCCTACCTGAAGACGTTCCTCGAGAGCCTCCTGGCCGAGCGTCGCAAGAAGGGCCTGCTCGGCAAGGCCATCTGCGGCAAAGCGGGCTTCGACTACGACATCCGCATCCAGATGGGCGCCGGCGCCTACGTGTGCGGCGAAGAGACCGCCCTGCTGTCGTCGGCCGAGGGCCTGCGCGGCGATCCCAAGAACCGCCCGCCGTTCCCCGCCCAGAAGGGCTACCTGGGTCACCCGACCACGGTGAACAACGTCGAGACGTTCTGCTGCGTGGCGCGCATCCTCGACCAGGGTCCGGGCTGGTTCGCCCAGTTCGGCTCCAAGGGCTCGACGGGCACCAAGCTGCTGTCGATCTCCGGCGACTGCCGGCGTCCCGGCGTCTACGAGGTGCCGTTCGGCATCTCGCTGGCCGAGCTGCTCAAGCTGGCCGGCGCCGACGACGTCGCGGCGGTGCAGGTGGGCGGCCCCAGCGGCCAGATGGTGGGTCCGAAGGACTTCGCCCGGACCATCTGCTACGACGACCTGGCGACGGGCGGCTCGATCGTGGTCTTCGGACCCGAGCGCGACCTGCTGGCCGTGGCCGCCGAGTACATGGAGTTCTTCATCGACGAGAGCTGCGGGTACTGCACGCCCTGCCGCGTGGGCAACGCGCTGTTGCTGCAGCGCTTGAACGACATCCGCGCCGGTCGCGGCACGGCCGCCGACCTCGACTACCTCGAGAGCCTCGGCGCCACCATCAAGACGATGAGCCGTTGCGGCCTCGGCCAGACCTCCGCGAACCCCGTGGTCACCACCCTGAAGAACTTCCGCGCCCTGTACGAGGCCAAGCTGAAGGCCGGGACCACGACGTTCCAGCCCACGTTCGACCTCGCCGGCGCGCTGAAGGCCTCCGAGGGGCTCACGGGCCGCAAGTCCGTCCACTTCGCCGAGACGCACTAGGAGGATGAGGCCATGAGCGACACCTTCACCTTCACGCTCGACGGGGTCGAGGTTCCGGCCACGCCGGGACAGACCATCCTCGAGGCCGCCGACAAGGCGGGCCTGTACATCCCGCGCCTCTGCGCCCACAAGGACCTGTGCGCCTACGGCAGCTGCCGCGTCTGCACCGTGCTGGTCAACGGCCGGCCGCAGGCCGCATGCACCCAGCCGGCGGCGGCGGGCAACGTGGTCGAGAGCGAGATCCCCAAGATCCAGGCCATGCGCAAGGACCTCGTCGACATGCTGTTCGTCGAGGGCAACCACTTCTGCATGTTCTGCGAGAAGTCGGGCAACTGCGAGCTGCAGGCCACGGCCTACCGCTTCGGCATCACGGCGCCGCGCTTCCCCTTCCAGTTCCCCAAGCGGAACATCGACGCCAGCCACCCCGACGTGTTCCTCGATCACAACCGCTGCATCCTGTGCGGCCGCTGCGTGCGCGCCAGCCGTGACCTCGACGGGAAGAACGTCTTCCAGTTCGTGGGCCGCGGCCCGCACCGCCGCATCGCCGTGAACGCCAAGGCGCGCCTGGCCGACACCGAGATGGACGTGCGCGACCGCGCCGTCAGCATCTGCCCCGTGGGGGCCATCCTCACGAAACGGGTGGGCTACGCTGTGCCCGTGGGCAAGCGCCTGTACGACCACAAACCCATCGGCTCCGACATCGAGGCAGCGCGCAGCTGAATCGTTACGGAGAAGGAGAACACCATGGCGAAGCCGAAGATCGCGACCACGTCGCTGGCCGGGTGCTTCGGATGCCACATGTCGATCCTCGACATCGACGACCGCATCCTGAAGCTCATCGAGCTGGTCGATTTCGACAAGTCGCCCGTCGACGACATCAAGAACTTCACCGGGCGCTGCCTGGTGGGCATCGTCGAGGGCGGGTGCTGCAACGAAGAGAACGTGCACGTCCTGAAGAAGTTCCGTGAGAACTGCGACATCCTGATCAGCCTGGGCGACTGCGCCATCTCGGGCGGCGTCCCGGCCATGCGCAACGGCATCCCCGTGAAGGAGTGCCTCGACGAGGCGTACCTGAACGGTCCGACGGTCTACAACCCCGCCGGCAAGGTGCCCGACAGCCCCGAGATCCCGCTCATCCTCGACAAGGTCTACCCCTGTCACGAGGTCGTGAAGATGGACTACCATCTCCCGGGCTGCCCGCCGCCCGCCGACACGATCTGGGAGGCGCTCGTGGCGCTCCTCACGAACAAGCCGATCGACCTGCCGTACCAGCTGATCAAGTACGACTAGTCAAACGGCTTACGAAAACCGGAGGAGGACACAAATGAGCGACCTTCGCAAGATCACCATCGAGCCCGTGACGCGCGTCGAAGGCCACGGCAAGGTCACGATCCAGCTCGACGCGAACAATAAGGTGCACCAGGCGCGCATGCACGTCGTGGAGTTCCGCGGCTTCGAACGCTTCATCCAGGGCCGGCCCTTCTGGGAGGCCCCGGTGACCGTTCAGCGCCTGTGCGGCATCTGCCCCGTCAGCCACCACCTCGCGGCCGCCAAGGCCATGGACCGCATCGTGGGCGGCGAGAAGCTGACGCCGACGGCCGAGAAGATGCGCCGGCTCATGCACTACGGCCAGTACTTCCAGAGCCACGCGCTGCACTTCTTCCACCTGGTCAGCCCCGACCTGCTGTTCGGGTTCGACGCCGATCCCGCCATCCGCAACGTCATCGGCGTGGCGCTGAAGTTCCCGGAGCTCGCCGTGCAGGGCGTCATGATGCGCAAGTACGGCCAGGAGATCATCCTGCGCACGGCCGGCAAGAAGATCCACGGCACCGGCGCCATCCCCGGCGGCGTGAACAAGAACCTGTCCATCGAGGAGCGCGACTTTCTCCTGAAGGACCTCGACCAGATGATCACGTGGTCGCGCGGCGCGCTGGCGCTCTGCAAGAGCTACACCGCCGAGCACTTGGCCGAGCTGAAGGACTTCGGGTCGTTCGACTCGAACCACCTGTCCATCATCCGCGCCGACGGCGCCATGGACCTCTACAACGGCGGCCTCAGGGCGATCACCAAGGACGGCGAGACCCTGTTCGACCACGTGGACAACCAGGAGTACTCGACGCACCTCGCCGAGGAGGTTCGCCCCTGGTCGTACATGAAGTTCCCGTTCATCAAGAAGATCGGGCCCGAGAACGGCTGGTACCGCGTCGGCCCGCTCGCGCGCCTCAACACCGCCACCTTCATCGACACCCCCGAGGCCGAGAAGGAGCGCAAGGAGTTCATGGCGTTGACCGGCGGCAAGCCGAACAACATCACCATGGCCTACCACTGGGCGCGCATGATCGAGCTGCTGCACTCCATCGAGAAGATCAAGGAGCTGCTGCACGACCCCGACCTGCAGGGCACCGACCTGGTCACCCGGGGCGAGCGCCGCTACGAGGGCGTCGGCATCATCGAGGCGCCGCGCGGCACGCTGTTCCACCACTACCGCGTGAACGACAACGACCAGATCGTGATGGCCAACCTCATCGTCTCGACCACCAGCAACAACGAGCCGATGAACCGCGCCGTCACGAAGGTGGCCATGGACCACATCTCGGGCAAGCCCGAGATCACCGAAGGGCTCTTGAACCGCGTCGAGATCGCCATCCGCGCCTACGACCCGTGCCTCAGCTGCGCGACCCACGCCATGGGCCAGATGCCGCTCGAGGTCTCGCTCGTCGACTGCGAAGGCAAGGTCGTCGACAGCCAGGTGCGTGGATGACGACGCCCGGCCGCAAGATCCTGGTGATGGGTTTCGGGAACCCGGGCCGCCTCGACGACGGCCTGGGCCCGACCCTCGCCGCCAGGCTCGAGGCCCTCGGCCTGCCGGGGGTCACGGTCGACTCGGACTACCAGCTGACGGTCGAAGATGCCGCGCAGGTGGCCGCTCACGACGTCGCGATCTTCGTCGACGCCCACGTGAGCTGCCCCCCGCCGTTCGTCTTCGAGCGCCTTCAGCCCCGGCCGGGCGCCAGCTTCTCGAGCCACAGCGTGCGCCCCGACGCGGTGCTGGGCCTGGCCCACACGCTGTTCGGGGGTACCACCGAGGGCTACGTCCTCGGGATCCGCGGCCACGCGTTCAACGAGTTCGGAGAGTACCTTTCGCCCGAGGCGCGGGCCAACCTTGACGCCGCGTGCGTCTTCCTCGTAGCGTCGTTGAAGAGGTTGGGATTCGACGACGCCGCGGGCGAGGCTCTGCCCATGAGCGATCCGGCACCCATTTCGGCGGAGCTCGACTGGGCTCCGAAAGAGGGACACCCATGAAAGACAACAAGTTCGTCATCCTGTACGTCGACGACGACCAGGACATGCTCGACAGCCTGCGCATCGTCCTCGAGGCCAACGGCTACGTGATGGAAGAGGCCTCCTCGGGCGAGGAAGGCCTGAAGAAGTACAAGGCCGCCAAGCCCGACTTCTGCATCGTCGACCTGATGATGGAAGAGGTCGACGCTGGCACCAACCTGGTCAAGGAGCTGAAGGCCCTGGGCAACAAGGTGCCGGTCTACATGCTCTCGTCGGTCGGCGACCAGCTGAACCTGCAGACCGATTACAACGCGCTCGGGCTCTCGGGCGTGTTCCAGAAGCCCATGAACTTCGACGTGCTGATCAGCACGCTGAAGAAGAAGCTGGGGTAGCGAAGGCCTCCTCGGGGCCTGCCGAATCGTTCCCGGCGGTCGTCACCCCGGCGAAGGCCGGGGTCCAGACCCGATCGGCCGGCTCCCCTCCATCTACCGATCCTGGATTCCGGCGTTCGCTGGAATGAAGGGTTCCTCCGATATCCAGAACCTGGGCAATTCGTGAATTGCCCCTACACACCATCACCGTTCCTCGCCTCCGATCGAGGCCACGCCCCGCGCACGAGCCTATCGACCAGTCCATCCCGGAAACGGCCTAGATCCGCAGAGGTGAGCGGCTTCAGCAGCAAGAGCCTGCTGACGTCAATCGACACGTCCTTCAAGACCCAGGCGAGAGTCGTTGGATCCAACCCCCCGTCCTTCTGCCTGGCGCGGTCGAGCCATTCGAGGGGGTCGTGACCGGCCTGGTCGAGGAAGTAGAGGTCGACCAGATCCTTGACGTCGCCTCTCCCCAGGATGGCGCAGAGCTTGTTGACGATCAGGTCGTCGAGATCGTCGGTTGGCACGCCCAGGGCGGTCGGCTTGCCCTCCAGGGCCACGAGGGGCCTCGCGGAGTCGTGCACGACGTCAACCAGCGTCGACTCGTCGCCCCTCGTCACGACCAGCCGGCAGAACGACGTGAACGTCTGCTCGCGCTTGCACGCCCAGCCCTTCGCGGAGGCGACGTGCTCGACCTCGGCGACGATCCGCGGCACCAGTTCGACCGATTCGGTGAACAGGTCGATATCGAGCGACTGCCGATGCTGAAGATAGGCCAGCGACAGCGCCGCGCCTCCGGACAGGTAGAACCCGGGGGCCCCGGCGAGGGCCGTCAGGACGTCGCGTTGGATGGGCGTGAGCGGGCTACGGGAGGTATCCAAGAGCCCTCCAGCTGTCGAGGAGCCATCGCCAGAACGCACGCTGGCGCCCGAGCCCCGGAGCGACGCGCTCCCACTCGGCGGCGATCGTGGTCGGCGACACGAACAACAACGCATCGTCGGGCCGCGCCTCTCGCAAGAGGACGCGGAGGAGCGGGATCCGCTCGGGGTTCGATGGATCGGCCAGGATGGCTCGCAGCTCCGCGACAGTCACGTTCCGGTCCCAGAAGAAATAGGGAACCCGCGCTTCGTCTCGCAGGTTCGTGGAAATGGCAATCGGCGCCGACATCGTCACGACCTCTTGGCACGACGATAGTATCCCTCAACGGGTTGTAGGGGCAATTCATAAGCAGTTGTCGGCATAGTTGGGGATGGTCTCGGCCGAGAACGTGCCGCCGAGCGGGAACGAGGGCACGCCGTGAGGGTCGGGGACGAGCGGCACCTTGGCGACCTGGGAGAAGACCGAACCGATGAGCGCGTAGCCCTTGCCGCAGCGCTGGAAGCAGTAGTTCAGGGGGCTCGCGGGATCGGGCGTGCGGTCGCAGGTGTAGGCGCCCGTCGCCTCGTCGAAGCTCATGCAGGCGCACAGGCCCATGGCCGTTTCCTCGTGGATGAAGCCCGCCAGCGTGGCCCCGGTGTACGAGGCCGTGCGGGCCGCGCAGTCGATCTTCAGGTCGCCGTGCGTGATCACGTCGGTCAAGGTGATCGAGTTGGGGGGCTCGCCGTCGGGGGCGCAGGTGTTGGGGTGGTCGGCCGGACCCGCGTGAAAGGCCACGGTGCTGGGGTTCGCCGTGCTGTCGGTGGTGCAGGTGGCGGGGTCCAGCGTGGAGACCACGGGCCAGTGGTAGCCGCAGATGAAGTGGTACTTGCCGTCGGGGTGCAGCCACGCCGAGCCGCCCTCGGCCACGTAGACACCCGTGTCCGGGTCGTACTCGCGGATGACCAGCAGCATGTTGATGAGGCCGAGCGCCATGTCGCGCGCCCACATTTCGTTCAGGAAGTCGCGGATGGCCTCGTCGGCGTCGGTGTCGGGCGAGTCGGGCGACGTCACGTACAGGCTGGTGACGCGGAGGGCCGTGCCGACCAGGGACGGGCACGGAACGCACGCGGGGTTGTAGGGTGAGACCTCGTCGGCCGCCACGTCGGCGACCGCGTCGGCGATCGGGTCCGAGGCAGAGCAGGACACCGCCCCCGCGAGCAGGCTCGCCGCAAGAACACGGAGCCACGTCGACGTCACGACGGACACCCCGCACCTGGTCTCGATACGTACGTGGGTACGCGAGATCGCGCGGGTCGTCAACCGCCCGTTCGATTCCGTGCCGCCAGCGTGGCCTTGCGCTCGGCCGTGTAGGCCCACCACGGGGTCTTGGGCGCGCCCTCGACCGAGCGCACCGCGGCGATGAAGACGTCGTAGACGCAGGGGTCCTGGCGCTGACCGGTGGCGGCGCAGAGCCGGTCGTACAGCAGGTAGGGGTCCTGCCCTTGCAGGTCGGCGGGTTGCTGGATGCCGATCAGGCGCAGGTTGGCCGCGATGGACGGGCCCACGTTGGGGATCTGCTCGAGGCGGTCCGGGAGCATGGTTTCTCCGACCAGGGGGAACGACTCGAGTCTAGGCGCTCGGCCACGCCAGGTGGAAGCCCTCGCCGGTCACGACGGCCCGGGGCACGACCGGCACGGGCCCGTCGGGCAGGACGATGCGCGCGCCGGCGACGCCGACGATGTCGCGCTGGACATCGACGCCGGGCATGACCTCGGTGAGCGCCAGGCCCTGCTCGGTCAGGCGGAACACGCCCACGTTGGTCACGTACGTCACGCACTTGCCGGCCTTCAGCGCCTCGCGCCCGCTGAAGGTGATCTCGTCGACCGCCGCCACGTACTTGGGCGCGCCGGCCTTCACGACCCGGAGCTGGCCGTCGACGATGGCCAGCTTGCCGTGGGCCATCCACGAGCCGATGAACACGATGTTCTTCGCGGCGCACACCAGGTCCGGCAGCCCGCCCGGTCCCACGTAGTCGAGGGCGCGGAGCCCACGCCTCGAGACGTTGACGTTGCCGTCGCTGTCGACCTGCAAGGTGCCGAGGATGGTGGTGTCGAGCTTCTCGTAGGCCAGGTGGAAGACCTGCGCGCTCGTGATCTGGCGCTCGGGCCGGATGGCGGCGCCGAAGAAGATGCCGGGGGCCGGGATACCGCCCACGCAGCCGGTCTCGGTGAAGAAGGTCACGTCCTTCAGGAGCCCGCCCTCGTGCACCAGCCGACACACCTCCTCGGGCAGCCCCACGCCGATGTTCACGAGCGAGCCGGGCTTCGAGAGCCGCGTGAAGACCGTGGCCGCCAGGCGCGCCAGCGCGTCGTCGACGGGGCCGCGCTTGGGGGTGATCTTCAGCACGTGGTTCACGAACTTCAGCCGCGCCACGCCCTCCTCGAGCGACACGTCGGCGTCGGGGGTGAACAGCTTCCACATGCGGCGCTGCTGCACGCCGCCGGTCTGCTCGTTCCAGGGGTTCACGACGATCGCGTCGACCTTGTCGGCGGGCAGGAAGATGGCCGCGGGGTCCTTCGGCACGATGCCGGAGACCGCCACGAGGACCTTGCCCCCGTTGGCCTTGGCGGCCAGCGCGGCCTCGAGGCTCTCGGTGTAGGTGGTCGCGCCCCGCATGTAGATGTTGCCCTCGCGGTCGGCCGAGGGCGCGCTGAACATGGCCACGTCGATGCGCGGCATGCGGTAGACGAGCTGATCGCCGTCGGCGGTGACGAGGTTCAGGGCCGGGACGCCGGGGCGCGCCTTGACGATCGAGCCCGGCCCCACGCGCGGGTCGAGGAAGGTACCCACGCCGGTCCGGGCCCGCACCGTGTCCTCGCCGCGCGCCAGGGCCTCGAACAGGAAGGTCATCTGGCCCTGGGGCAGCGTGTGCAGCTCGAGCTCGCCCGCGTCGGCCAGCTTCAGCTGCGCCTTCTTGGTCTCGGCGTGGCCCGCGATGTAGCGCCGGATGATCCCGGGCGCGCTCAGCTCCTCGACCGTGCCCGGCACCTTGCCGCGGCTGCCGTGGGCGCCCACCGAGATCCAGGTGAGATCGCTGGGGTGCTGCTCGCGCTGGAAGCGATCCTTCACCGCCCAGTAGAAGATGGAGCAGCGCGCGTTGCCGGCCATGCCCGACGAGAGCACCGTGGCGCCGTCCTTCACCAGCAGGGCGGCCTCGCGGGCCGTCAGAAACTTGGGCCCGGCGTGAGGAGAGCGGTGGTCGAGGTCGTGCTTGTCCCAGGTGACCCGCCACCGGACGATGTTGAACAGCAGGTAGGCGCGCGTCGTCAGGCTGAGGGGCATGGTGACCTCCGGTCGTCGGCGCGCATCGTACCAGAGGGCCCCGCCCGTGCAAGCCCCCAGGTAACCATCCGGTGAGTTGCTGCAATTTACTGGGGTTATTTTTCGGGTTGATCGGCGCGGGCTTTGATCCCAAACTCCGCACCGACTTCGACCAGGGGGCGGCCCATGCGCATCGCGTTCATGCACAACCTGCGCGTCTCGAACACCGAGGAGGAGGCGGAGTTCGACGCCTCGTCGACGGTACAGGCCATCATCGACTCGCTGAAGCGCCTGGGTCACGAGGTCGACGTGGTCGAGGTCTCGGGCCCCGCCTCGAACCTGGTCACGCGCCTCGAGGCCCTTCGCCCCGACCTGGTGTTCAACATCGCCGAGGGCCGCGGAGGCCGCACGCGCGAGGCCTTCTACCCCTGGCTCGCCGACATGCTGGGCATCCCCTACACGGGCTCCGACGCCTACGCGTCGACGCTGACCCTCGACAAGTTCATGGCCAAGACGTTCCTGTACCAGCACGGCGTCACCACTCCCCACGCCGTGTTCGTGCCGCGCCTGGAGGGCTGGGAGCCGCCCGAGCTGTCGTTCCCGGTCATCGTCAAGCCCAACTTCGAGGGCAGCTCGAAGGGCGTGGGCGCCGAGTCGGTGGTCGAGAACCCCGAGGACCTGCAGGACCGCGTGGCGCGCCTGCTGGCCCAGCACCCGAACGGCGTCATGGTCGAGGAGTTCGTGCCCGGCCGCGACGTGAGCGTGTGCTTCCTCGAGAAGGCCTCGGCGGGCACGGGCGGGCTGCTTCCCGCGGTCGAGTATGTACTGCCGCAGGGCGACGACGGCCCCGCGCGGTACGCCATCCTCGACTACGACATGAAGCACAAGCGTGCCGCCGAGATCCAACGCGTGGTGCCGGCGCACCTCTCCCCCGAGACGCAAGCCGAGCTCATGAAGACGGCGCGCACCATCGTGCGCCTGATGCGCCTGCGCGATCTCGCCAAGATCGACTTCCGCGTGCGCTCCGACGGCAAAGTGTACTTCCTCGAATCGAACGCCATCCCCAACCTGGCCCCGGGCTCGGCCATGTACCTGGCGGCGGCGCACGTGGGCCTGACGCGCATCGACCAGGTGCTCGAGGCCATCATCAAGAGCTCGGCCGCCCGCCACGGCCTGCTCGGCCCCAAGTCGAAGAAGAAGACGCCGCTGCGCGTCGGCCTGGCCTTCAACCTGAAGCGGGTGGTTCCCAAGAGCGCCACCGACGACGACCAGGACGCCGAGTACGACTCGCCGAAGACCATCGCGGCCGTGCGCGCGGCGCTCGAGTCGTTCGGCCACGAGGTGATCGAGCTCGAGGCCTCGAGCGAGTTCCCGGTGTCGGTGTCGTCGTCCGGCGTCGACGTGGTCTTCAACCTGGCCGAGGGCATCCGCGGGCGCAACCGCGAGGCGCAGGTGCCGGGCATCCTTGAGCTGCTCGACATCCCCTACACCGGCTCCGACCCGGCCACGCTCTCGATCTCGCTCGACAAGGTGCTGGCCAAGCGCATCGTGAACCAGCACGGCGTGCCGGTGGCGAGCTCGATCGTCATGCTGACCGGCAAGGAGAAGCTGCCGAAGGGGCTGACCTTCCCGCTGGTCGTGAAGCCCGTGGCCGAAGGCAGCTCGAAGGGCGTGAGCGAAAAGTCCGTCGTCCGGTGCGACGAAGAGTTGCGCGAGGTGGCCCGCGAGATCGCCGGCAAGTACCGCCAGGGCGCGCTGGTCGAAGAGTTCCTGACGGGGCGCGAGTTCACGGTGGGCCTGCTCGGCGAGAAGCGCCCGCGCGTGCTGCCGCCCATGGAGATCGTGTTCCTGAACAAGGACAAACCGAACCCCATCTACACCTTCGAGCACAAGCTCGACTGGACCGACGAGATCCGCTACGACGCGCCCGCCGTGGTCGACGCGGCGCTGCTCCGCCAGATCGAGCGCGTGGCCAAGGACACCTTCAATGCCCTGGGCTGCCGCGACGTGGCCCGCATCGACCTGCGCATGGACAGCCGCGGCCGCGTGAACTTCATCGAGTGCAACCCCCTGCCCGGCCTCACGCCCGACTGGTCCGACCTGTGCCTGATCGCCAAGGGCAGCAATATGGCCTACCGCGATCTCATCGGCGAGATCCTGGCCCCGGCCATCCGCCGCCTGCGCGACCGCGACCGCGAGAAGAGCCCGCGCCGCGAGGCCCTGGCCCGCGCGCTGGCCAACGGCACGGCGCCCACCCCGAACGGCGACTCCGAGGCCGGCAACGGCTTCGCGGCCATCGAATAATCCGCCTGGAATCCACTCGGTTTCTCCGCTAGGCTTCCCTCATCGGATCGGAACCGCGGGGGGATCATGGCCACCGGACTGCCACGCCTGAACGCCGTCGACGTACGTCGCCTGAAGGACAGCTCGCCCTTCCGGCCGCTGAACTGCGTGTGGGAGCTCACGCTGGCCTGCGACCTGCGCTGCACGCACTGCGGCTCGCGGGCGGGCGAGGTGCGGCCCGCCGAGCTGTCCACCGTCGAGGCCCTGTCGCTGGTCGACCAGTTGGCCGAGCTCGAGTGCGAGCTGGTCACGCTGTCCGGCGGCGAGCCCCTGCTCCGCGACGACTGGGACGTGATCGGCCGCGCCGCAGCCGACCGCGGCATGAAGGTCAACCTGGTCACGAACGGCGTGACCGTCGACGCCGACATCGCGCGGCGGGCGGTCGACGCGGGCTTCTGCAACGTGGCCGTGTCCCTCGACGGGCCCGAGGCGGTGCACGACGCCATCCGCGGCAGGGGCAATTTCACACGCTCGATGGCGGGGCTCCTGGCCCTGAAGGCCGCGGGCATGAGCACGGCCGTCATGACCACCGTGCACCGCTCGACCATCGATCACCTGGCCGAGACGCGCCGAGCGGCCATCGCGGCCGGCGCCGCCATGTGGCGCCTGCAGCTCGGGAAGCCCATGGGCTGCCTCGAGGGCTCCGACACCGTGGCGCCCGAGCGCTTGCTGGACCTCATCCCGTGGCTGGCGGCCATGAAGCGCGAGGGCGGCATCCACGTGGCGGTGGGCGACAGCCTGGGCTACTACGGCCCCCACGACCGCACGCTGCGCGGCTGGGGCTGGCGCGGCCGGCAGGAGCGCTGGGCCGGCTGCCAGGCGGGCCGCTTCGCCATCGGGCTCGAGAGCGACGGCGGCCTCAAGGGCTGTTTGTCGATTCAGGGTTGGAGGGATGGCGACAAGGATCTGGCCCGCGTGGGCAGCGTGCGCGAGGCGCCCCTGGCCGCGCTGTGGTTCGACCCGGGCCTCTTTGCCTGGAACCGCACGTTCGATCCTGCGAACCTGTCGGGCGAGTGCGCCCGGTGCTCGAAGGCGCGCATCTGCCGCGGCGGCGCCACCTGCGTCAGCACCGCCGTGAACGGCGAACCCGGCGACGACCCGTACTGCTACCTGCGCGTGGCGGGCCAGCACCGGGGCAGCGGCGTGGGCCAGGCCGTCACGCGCGCCGCCGCCACGGCCCTGCTGCTCGCCTCGCTGGCCGCCTGCGAGACCGACGACCCGCAGAAGCCCGGCGACACCGTCGGTGGCGATGCCCGCGCCGACGTGGCGGCCGACGTGGTGCAGCCCGACCTGTCGCAGGTCGACACCGTCGACTGCACGAACGTGTGCTGCCAGTGCGACTATGGCGTGCTGCCCGACGACGTGTACGAGCAGTGCTGCCAGCAGCCCCAGCCCGACACCCAGGTGCACGACGTGGTCGAGCCCCCGGCCGACGTGGCCGACGTCAAGCCCGACCTCCTGCCCACCGACGTGGCCGACGTGAAGCCGGACGCCATCGACTGCTCGACCGTGTGCTGCATGTGCGACTACGGCTTCATCCCCGAGGACGTGTACAAGGAGTGCTGCACGACCGAGCCCGACGTGGTCGAGCCCCCGCCCGACGTGATCCCCGACGTGCCGGCCGACGTGAAGCCCGACGCCATCGACTGCTCGACCGTCTGCTGCACCTGCGAGTACGGCATCATCCCCGAGGACGTGTACAAGGAGTGCTGCACCGTGCAGCCCGACGTGGTCGAGCCGACGCCCGACGTGACGTCCGACGTGCCGGTGGCCGACCAGGGCCCCGACACGCCGCCCATCAGCTGCGCGAACGTCTGCTGCCTATGCGACTACGGCATCATCCCCGAGGACGTGTGGAAGGAGTGCTGCGACCCGTGCAAGGACGTGTGCTGCGACTGCGACTACGGCGAGCCGCCTCCTCCGCAGTGCTGCCCGTAGGGGAAGCGCCACGATGACCGGTCGGCACCCCGAGACCGGCGGGCCGGTGCGGCCCGGTGAGGCGCTGCCCGTCGAGGCCGTCGACGCATGGTTGAAGGCGCGCGTCCCGGGGCTCGAGGGCCTTCCCGCCGTCACGCAGTTCTCGGGGGGCGTGTCGAACTGGACCTATCGCCTGGCGTACCCGGGGCACGACCTGGTGCTGCGCCGGCCGCCCGAGGGCACCAAGGCGCGCTCGGCCCACGACATGCGACGCGAGTACACGGTGCAGGCCGGGTTGAAGCCCGTGTTCCCCTACGTGCCCGAGATGGTCGCGTTCTGCGACGACCCGGGCGTGCTTGGGTGCGATTTCTACGTCATGCGCAGGATCCCGGGGCTCATCCCTCGAAAATATCTCGGGTTCGAGCTCGGCCCCGAAGCCGCGCACGCGCTGTGCGGTACGATGATCGACGTGCTGATCGAGCTGCACGGGGTCGACCCAGCCGCGGCCGGGCTCTCGTCGCTCGGCCGAGGGGCGGGCTACGTGCGGCGCCAGATCGAGGGCTGGACCGAGCGCTACGGCAAGGCGCGCACCTGGAACGTGCCCACGTTCAAAGACGTCACGTCGTGGCTGGCGGCCAACGCCCCCGACGATGGGACCACCTGCGTCATCCACAACGACTACCGCTTCGACAACCTGGTGTTGGACGCCGCCGACCCCTCGCGCATCGTGGGCGTGCTCGACTGGGAGATGGCCACGCTCGGCGACCCGCTCATGGACCTGGGGGGCAGCCTGGCGTACTGGGTGCAGGCCGACGACGACTTCTTTGGCAAATCGCTGCGCCGCCAGCCGACGCACCTGCCCGGCATGCTCACGCGCGGCGAGGTGGTGGCGGCCTACGCCGAGCGCTCGGGACGTTCGGTGGAGCACTGGCCGGTCTACGAGGTGTTCGGGCTGTTCCGCCTGGCCGTGATCGCGCAGCAGATCTACTACCGCTACTTCCACGGTCAGACCCGGAACCCCGAGTACAGGCGCTTCTGGCTGGCCGCCCACTACCTGCACTGGCGCTGCCGACGGGCCATGCGCGGGGCCGGCCGGCCATGAGCGTCATCACCCTGGTGCGGCACGGCCAGGCCTCGTTCGGGGCCGAGGAGTACGACCAGTTGACCGCCCTGGGCCTGGAGCAGTCCCGCACGCTGGGCGAGGCGCTCCGGGCGCGCGGCGTCGTGCTGGAGCGCACGGTGTGCGGCACGCGCGAGCGGCACCGGGGCACCGCGCGGGAGATCGTGGCGGCGCTCGGCTCCGACGCGCCGATCCAGATCGACGCCGCCTTCGACGAGTTCGACCACCGCGAGCTGCTGGCGCGCTTCGATCCGCGCTACGCCCACCTGGGCGTGCTGGCCGCCGAGATGGCCGTGGAGCTGGACCCGCTGAAGGCCTTCGATCGCGTGTTCGAGCGCGCCATCGACGGCTGGGTCCGGGCGGGGAGCCGTGGCGGCTACTCCGAGTCGTTCGAGGGCTTCCGCGCGCGCTGCCTGGACGGCCTGCAGCGCCTGGCGGCCGCGCTGCCGAAGGAGGCCGCGGCGCTGGTGGTCACCTCGGGTGGGCCCATCGCCGTGCTCGCCGCCGAGCTGCTGGGGGTGCCCCCCGAGCGGGGCGTCCGGTTGCGCTTCGGGCTCGTGAACTGCGGGCTGACCAAGATCGTGGTGCGCAGCCGGGGGCCGCGCCTCGCTTCCTTCAACGAGCAGGGCCACTTCGAGCACGAAGGCGGGCGCTTGCTGACGCTACGGTAAACGGAGACCCCATGGACTTCAGCCCCTCCCCCCGCGTCGAAGCCCTGCGCCAGGTCGTGCGCGACTTCGTGAAGAACGAGGTGCTACCCCTCGAGCCCGCGCTGCGTCGCGAAGGCTTCAAGGCCCTGCTGCCGCGCCTGGCGGTCGTGCGCGAGCGCGCGAAGCAGACCGGGCTCTTCGCGGCCCACGTCCCCGCGGAGGTCGGCGGCGCGGGCCTGGCCCTGACCGAGTTCGCACACCTGTCCGAGGAGCTGGGCCGCACGCCCGTCGGCCACTGGATCTTCAACGTGCAGGCGCCCGACGTCGGCAACATGGAGATCCTGATGGAGTACGGCACGCCCGAGCAGAAGGAGCGCTGGCTGCTCCCCCTGGTCCGGGGCGAGCTGCGCTCGACCTTCACCATGACCGAGCCCGAGTTCGCGGGCTCGAACCCCACCTGGATGGGTACGACCGCGAAGAAGGACGGCGATGACTGGGTGATCCGCGGGCACAAGTGGTTCGCCACCGGCGCCGACGGGGCCGCGGTGGCCGTGTGCATGGCCGTGACCGATCCCGACGCCGACCCGCACGCGCGCGCCAGCATGATCCTGGTGCCCACCGATACGCCCGGGTACGAGCTGGTCGGCAACCTGTCGATCATGGGCGACCGCGGCGGCGACTGGGCCAGCCACGGCGAGGTGGCCTACCACGGCGCGCGCGTGCCGCAGGCGAACACGCTCGGCCCCGAGGGCGCCGGCTTCGTCATCGCGCAGCAGCGCCTGGGACCGGGTCGCATCCACCACTGCATGCGCTGGATCGGCGTGTGCGAGCGCGCGTTCGAGCTGATGTGTACCCACGCCGCCACGCGCGAGATCGCCCCGGGCAAGCCGCTCGGCACTCGCCAGATGGTGCAGCAGTGGATCGCGGAGAGCCGCGCCGAGATCGTTGCGGCGCGCCTCATGGTGCTGCACGCGGCGTGGCGCATCGAGACCGAGGGCGTCTACGCCGCGCGCGAGGAGATCTCGCTGATCAAGTTCACCGTCGCGCGCACCCTGCAGCGCGTGCTCGACCGCGCCCTGCAGACCCTGGGCGGGCTCGGCATGACCGACGACACGCCGCTGGCCTTCTGGTGGGCCCACGAGCGCGCCGCCCGCATCTACGACGGCGCCGACGAGGTGCACATCGAGACGGTGGCGCGGCGCATCCTGCGCGACCACGGGATGAAGAGCCGGTAGGGTTGCGCGGCCGGCATCGCTCGGCTAGTCTGCCGCCATGCGCATCGCGTTCCTCACCCCCAGCTTCCACACCCTGCAGCCCGCGTGGTGGCGTTTCCCGCAGATCGTGAAGCTGGCGGCGCCGACGCTCGCCGGTACCCTGGTCGAGCACGGCTTCACCGACCTGCGCCAGCACGACTTCGAGGTGCGCGGCTTCGAGGCCCTGCGGGCCGATCCGCGCACCGTCGACTTCGCGCCCTTCTTCGACGACGCCCGGGTCGACGCCTGCCTGGCCGGCGACGACGACTTCGTGCGCGCCCAGGCCGAGCGCGTGCTCGAGCTCATGGACGTCGAGCCCGCCGACCTGGTCGCGCTCAGCTGCGCCTCGGTCATCGGCTCGTACGCCGAGATGCACGCGGTGGGGAACCTCTGTCTGTGCCTGGCCGCGCTCCTCAAGGAGCGCACGCCGGGGTGCTTCACGGTGGTGGGCGGCCTGCAGATCTCGCCCGACTCGAGGCACCGCGCCGAGTACCTGGGCTGGCTCGCGCGCTGCCCGGCCCTGGACGCCGCGGTGATCGGCAAGGGCGAGCTACCGCTGGTGGCGTTGGCCTCCGAGCTCGCGGGGAGGCCCTTCGCCCGCGCCGCCGAGATCGTCACGGAGCGCGTCGGCCGGCAGCGCGTGCTGCACTGGGACCCCGAGGCCGCGCGCGTCGGCGAGCCCTGCCCCGCCCTGCCCGGCTGCCCGGCGGTCACCGAGGGGGGCGCGCTGCAGGACGAGGTGCCCGAGGGCGAGCACGCGCGCGCGGCCATCAGCAACCCGTCGGTGCTGGTCACCCCCTGGTTCGACAAGCGCACCCTCGACGTCCGCGCAGCGAGCAGCCGCGCGCTGCTCGAACGCTACCACCTGCAGGCCTGGGGCCAGCGCCTCGGCGCTCGCGACGACGATCGCGTGGCCGTGGTGCCCCTGATCTTCCAGGAGGGCTGCAACGCGCGCTGCGCCTTCTGCGGCTACTCGATGAGCCGCATGCTGCGCCGCGACCCGGCCGAGGTGGTGCGCGCCATCGCCCACCTGCGCGAGACGCTCGACGTCCGGTACTTCCACTTCCTGAACACGAACATCAACGGCTCGTACGGCTACGCCGAGCGCTTCTGCGACGAGCTGAAAGCGGCGCGCCTCGACATCCTGTGGTCCGACTGCGCGAACCTGCGCGCCGTCGACGAGAAGCTGCTGGTGAAGGCGCGAGAGAGCGGCGCCATCCGCTTCACGTGGGGCCTCGAGTACCCCTCCGATCGCATCCTCGGCTACATCCACAAGGGCATCACCGTCAAGAAGGCCGAGGAGCGCCTGAAGCTGGCGCACGAGCTGGGGTTCTGGAACCAGGTCCTGCTGATCACCGGGCTGCCCACCGAGACGCCGGCCGACCTGGCCGAGTTCGTGGGCTTCCTCGAGCGGAACGCCGGCGTGGTCGATGGCTTCAACGTGTCGCCGTTCTACCTGATCTCGTCGTCGCTGATGGGGGCCTACCCCGAGCGCTACGGCCTCGCACTCCGCCGCAACGAGCGCGGCCTGCTCGAGGACGCCGCCTTCGACGAGGTGGGGGGCCTGGCCTGGGAAGAGAAGCGCGAGGCCATCGCGCACTCCACGCAGGTGGTCACGTCGACGCTGCAGCGCATGAAGCCCGAGCCCAAGTACTGGGCCGGCTCCATTGACCTCGAGCTGCTGTTCCTGCTGTACGACCGCCTGGGGCACGCCCGCAAGGGCGACATCGTGGCCGCCTTCGAGGAGGGCTTCCTGGGCGCACCGGTGCACGAGGTCTCGTACCGCGGGCCGCTCACTCGCCTGGCCGCCGACCCGCGGGCCGCGCTGGCGACCACGCTGGGGCGCGTTGGCTGGCGCGCGGCGGTGGAGCGCCTGGTCACCCGCGACGACCGGCTGGTGCTGCCCCTCGAGGGCGATCGGCACGGCGTCGACCTCGAGGTGCGCCGGCACGAACGCGGGGCCACCACGCTGCTGGCCGGCGGCGAGGACGTCGGCGTGCGCGCGGTGGCTCGGCCCGCCTTCGGCCCGGCCCTCCTGCGGCTGCTGACGCCGGGCGCGGCCTTCGAGGGGGCGGTGGAGCGGGCGGGCTGGGAGCTGCTCGAGCGTGCCACGCCCTTCGAGAGCGACGGCCTGGGCTTCCGGCTGAAACGAAGGGCCGACGGCGCCCTGCTCGACGCGGTGGTGAGCCCGCTGACCGACGGGCGCCCCGCTGCGCTGAAGGGACGCGCGCTCGGCTTCTCGTACCGCTCGGTCGAGGGACACCCGACGCGCTCCGACGACCCGACCGTGACGCGCTTCGTGCTGCGGCTGGGGCGCTTCGTGCTCGACACGCTGGAGGCCGACCCGACCACGGCCTCGCGCGTGCCCTTCCTGGACAAGGCCACGCTGGCCGAGGTGGGCAAGCTGATCGTCCAGGAGCTCGAGGCCCCGTTGCGCGAGGATTACGCGCGCGACCGCTCGTCGTCACGCGCCGCGCCGGCCCCGACCCGCGACGCCGGGCTGACCGGCGCGCGGTCCAGGTCGGCGTAACGCCTCGCGATCAGCTGCGTCAGCAGGCGCGCCTCGTCGGGGTGGCCTTCGGCCGCCAGCAGCTCGGCGTGCAGGTTCAGCAGGGCCCTCTCGGCCCGCCGTTGCAAGACGACCACGGCCGCGTGCTCCGGGTGATTGGCCGCCACCTGCGCGGCCAGGCGCCGGACGTCGTGCCACGCCCCCGCGGTGGCGGCCTGCTCCAGCCGTCGCATCAGCTCGGCCTGGGGCCGCTCGCCGTGCGAGGGCGGCGCGACCACGGCCCGCGCCTGCTCCAGCGCCCAGGCCTCGGCGATCCGGGCACGTTGGAAGGCCGCCGCCAGCGCCGCCGTATCGAAGGGCACCAGCTCGGCGTCGCCGTGCTGCACCACGTACGCAGGGCTCAGCTTGCAACACGACGCCCGCGCGGCGCAGGGGGAGCACCGCGGGCTGGTCTCGCCCCAGTGCCCGGCCACGCGCACGGTCTCCTGCAGCCCGCTCTCCTTGTACAGCGCCACCTGGTGGTCGTCACTGTCGGTGCTGCGCAGCATGTGCTCGCCGAGCAGGCACAGGGGCACGTCGTGCAGGCGCGTGTTCAGCTGGCCGGGGTGACGCGACAGGACCTGTCGCAGGATCGGCAGGGCCTCGGCATAGGCGGGGATGGGGGCATCACTGGCCTCGGGGGCGCACCCCAGCACACCGTGGGCGTACTTCACGCGCCACGACGAGACGCCGAGGTCGGCCAGCAGGTCGGCCAGCGACAGCAAGTCGTCGAGGTTCTCGGGCACGACCAGCGTAGTCACCGCCACACGCACGTCGGCCCCCTCGCGCACCAGCGCCACCAACTCGGCCAGCCCCGCCACGCACTCGGCGTAGGATCCCTCCGCCTGCGTCAGCCCCTCGTGCACCGCCGCCGTCGAGCCGTGCAGCGACACGTCGACGTGGGTCAGCCCGGCCTGCACCGCCGCTCGCGCGAAGCCGGGCTCGCCGAAGCGCCGCCCGTTGGTGTTGATGCTCACCGACCGGAAGCGCTGCCGCCCGAACGCCACCAGTTCGAGGAAGTACGGCAGGATCGTGACCTCGCCGCCGATCAGGTTCAGCGTGTCGGCGCCGGCGCGGGCCGCCTCGTCGACCAGCTCGAACGCGCGCTCGCGCGGGATGGTGGCGTCGCCGCCGCGGGAGCGGTTGAACCGGTTGTAGCAGAACCTGCAGTCGTTCGAGCAGTCGAGCGTGAGGGTGATCTTGGCCTGGGTGCCAGCCAGGTCGCTGGTCGGGATCTCGTTCACATCATCAACTTAAAAGAAGACCTTCGCGAAGCGCAAGATCCCCTGCTTCCAGGGCACGCGGTGGCTGACGCCCGAGGCGTTCTCGAACTCCGGCAGGTGCTCGAGGTACCAGCGGTAGTTGCGCACCAGCGCGTCCTTGTTCGAGTACTTGGGCACGAAGCCCAGCACGCGCTCGGCCTTCTCGATGCTCACGAACGAGTCCTTCGAGGCGGTCTCGTACACCCACTTGTAGAGCGGCGAGAGCTTCAGGGCCTCGAGGAGCTTCAGCGTATAGATGACGGGGGTGGCCGGGAAGCCACTGATCTTCTTGCCGAAGCCGGCCACGTCGAGCACCGCTTGGTAGTCTTCGCGCATGGTCGTGAACTCGCGCGCGCCGATGTTGAAGATGTCGTTCACCTTGTCGCGGTCGAGGGTCAGGCACAGGTAGATGGCGTCGCACAGGTCCTCGACGTCGAGCAACTGGTAGCGGTTCTTCCCGTTGCCGATCATGGGGAAGCCGTGGCCGGTGCGCGCCCAGTCGTAGAACAGCGCGAACACGCCCAGGCGCTCGGGGCCGATGAACGACTTGGGGCGCACGATCGGGACACACATCCCGCGTTGCTGGAACTCGAGGCACACGGCCTCGGCCTTGACCTTGGCCTCGCCGTACGGACCGACGCCCTCGAGGCGGTCGGTCTCGAGCAGGGGGTGGTGGTCGGGGATGCCGTACACGGCGGTGGACGAGACGTGGACGACGCGCGGGACGCCGGCCTTCTCGGCGGCCTCGAGCACGTTGCGGGTGCCGTCCAGGTCGGTGGTCATGATGTCTTCGGGCTTGTAGAGCGGCAGCGCGGCCGCGCAGTGCACGACCTGGGCGCAGCCCTGCATGGCGCGGGCCACGGCGGCCTTGTCGCGGATGTCGCCCTGCACCTCGGTGATGCGATCGCGGCAGTCGGCGTACGTGAACGGCTCGAGATCGAGCGACGTCACGGCGTGGCCGCGGTCCAGCAGGTAGCGGACCAGGTTGACTCCCAGGAATCCGGCGCCGCCCGTTACCAGGATGCGCGTCGGCGTGGTCTCGGTCATGACGACCTCCTACGTTCAGCGGGCGTACAGTACCAAGTGGACATGGAGGATCAAGCGAAACCGAGGTATGCTCGCGGCCGACGTGCACAGTTCCGGGGGGAGCCCATGACGACGCGCCTCGTGTTGACCGCCGCGATCATGCTGCTGGCCGCCGCGTGCCAGGGGCGACCTGCGCCCGCCACGGCCGCGGCACCGACGGTCGCCAACCAGCCGCCCACCACCTCCACGGCCCCGGCCGTGACCGTCGCGACGCCCGAAGGCCGCCCGGGCCAGCACGCCCTGCCGCAGGTCGAGGCCGGCAAGTTCAACGTGGCCTTCGTCTACGTGGGGCCCGTGGGCGACGGCGGCTGGACGTGGGCGCACGACCAGGCCCGCAAGCACCTCGAGGGCGCGCTGCCCGACGTACACACGGCGTACGTCGAGAGCGTAGCCGAGGGCGCCGACGCCGAGCAGGTGATCCGCTCCCTGGCGCGCAAGGGCTTCCAGCTCGTCGTCACGACCTCGTTCGGCTTCATGGACCCGACCGAGACCGTGGCCGGCGAGTTCCCGAGCGTGAAGTTCCTGCACGTCTCGGGCTTCAAGAAGAACGCCACCAACTTCGGCAACGCGTTCGGCGCCATGGAGACCATGAAGTTCCTGGCCGGCATGATCGCCGGCGCGCGCGCCAAGGCCGACGGCGTGCCGCGCCTGGGCTACATCGCGCCCTTCCCCATCCCCGAGGTCATCCGGCTCGGGAACGCCGTCATGCTCGGCGCGCGCCAGACGTGCCCCGAGTGCACGCTCGAGATCCGCTGGATGAACTCGTGGTTCGACCCCGGCAAGGAGCAGGAGGCCGCCGAGTCCATGCTGAACGCCGGCGTCGACGTCATCGTCACGGGTGCCGACACCACGGGCCCCATCGTGGAGGCCGGCAAGCGCGGCAAGTGGGCGGTCGGCTACGACTCGGCCAACGCCTGCGAGGCCGACCCCGCGCACTGCCTCACCGCCCCCTACTGGAACTGGGGGGTGCTGTACGTCGACGTGGTCAAGCAGATCCAGGCCGGGACGTGGACGCCGAGCGCTTGGTACGGCGAGGCCGACTCGGGCGTGCTGGGCCTGGTCGGGTTCGAGGAGGGCGCCACGCCGGCGCCGGGGGTGCCG
>Ga0172370_10000794_pt1 | contig 49165 bp, 44 predicted proteins | sample LakKiv5m_FD_114538 | JGI IMG/M metagenome (GOLD analysis project Ga0172370, IMG submission 114538) | Freshwater microbial communities from Kabuno Bay, South-Kivu, Congo - kab_022012_11.5m | ecosystem: Environmental > Aquatic > Freshwater > Lake | place: Democratic Republic of the Congo...
CGGAACAAATACCAGCGCGCTTCCAGTCAAAGCCGGGATAAGTCGCGCCAGGAAATTCGTCCCGCCGCCATAGAGAAAAAAGAAGATACTGGTGAGCAGAACATAGGCAGGTTGCGATCCCAGCGCGGGGTGAGTTCCCTGCGCCACGCCCAGAGCTTGCAAAGCCCATCTGGCTTCAAGATCGGTGAGAGGCGATGTGCCAAGCCTGATAAGCCGGACAGCCAGCGCCAAAACAAAGGCGAGTAGATAGAAAGCGGTTTCGCGGCGGCATAGTTTCATCGGATGTATTTTACTTGAATAATGGTTCACGGCACTTCATAGATTGTCACAGCGCCCAATTGATAGACCTGCTTGAGATGCTGTTTGAATTTATCTTCCTGAACATGATACGCGGAACGTTCCATCCCGCCGATGTAAACATAGCGGACACTGTAATTCCTGAGGAAGTCTTGCGCGGTCTGCCAATTGGATGTGGTGTAAAACGTTTTGATATCATCCTCGCGTGTTGCCAGCTCTGCTCCGCTGCGTCCCCACTGGGATTCGTGTCCGGGCCAGCCAAGCACTGCGGATAAACCCGTGTAAGTTGAGATGCGCGCGTAGCCGGTATAACTTCCGCCGACAGCTTCGACGATCACGCCGTCCGGCGCAGACTTGAGCCACCCAATGGCGGCGGCATCGTCAGGGTTATCACGCTGAACGCGGGTGAAGTCGTCGAGTGTCCAGCCAAACAGCGGCTTGAAATTATTGGTCTTGTTCGCAAGAGCCAGCACAGGATAGGTCAGCCCCATGAACAGCAAAACGACGAGGCCAATACGAAAGGCCCAGTCAGCGAGACCGCGTAAATTTTGCAGCAAGATCGCCGTGCCAAAAGCCGCGGCAATACTGAACAATAACCAGGCCTGATAATAAAATTTAAAAATGGTATTCATGCGCGAGCCGAATTGGTCACGCAAATAGACAAATTCGGGGGCAAGGATCAAAAGAGAAGCGATAAAGATCAGAATAAAAACAAAAGAAGATGGAGAATGGAAAATGGATGATGGAGCTTCATCATCGGCTTGCGGCTTGCGATCCGCGGTTAAAAATGCAACGACAGGAATGAGCAAAGCCAGCATTGTCAATAAACCACCGATGTAAGACAGTCGGCGTAAAGATGCGGCGGTGAATAATTCTCCGAGACTGGCAACACCTTGGGACGCAAGATATTGCTGGGCAAAACCAGAATCCTGCAAGTTGGCAAACCAACCACCCAGCCACGAGATTCCCCACAAAAGAAAAGTCAAGCCAATGACAGAAAAGAAAGCCAACTTCCAGTTTGCGTTTTGCTTTTTATTCCAAATAACGTAGGCCAAATAAACGAAGATGGGGATGAAGAGCGAGCCGAACATGACCCACAACTGCGCGCCACGCGTCGGGTTGACAAGGTTCGGAAGGATGCCGCCCGCTTGAGATGAAAAGCCGAAATAAAAGGGCAGGAAAATCAAAACGGCGGAGATAAGAAGCGGCAGTCCAAGAATGAACGCATCTTCGAGACGAGACCAACTCCAACCGCGTTCACGCACGCGGAATAAAACATAAGCCAGCACGATCAAAACCCCGGCGGCCAGGATGTCCCAAGTGTTGAGAAAAGCCAGTCCGCCTAACGTCAACGCAGCGAAGAGGAAACCGGTCTTGCTGACCTGCAAGCGGAAACCGAACAAATTGAATTCGCCGCGCCAACCGCCTAGGAATAGATTCAGCGCAACGGCAACCGCCAACAGGTTGAACGGGATCGCCAACACATGCGGATGAAGGTCACCGAGCAGGAAGGAGAAGAAAGGAAATTCATCGATGATCTCTATCGGGCGGCGCAAAAGATCGGTGTCCGCGATGACGCGTGAGGCGCGCCACCACCACAAATAGCGGATAGGAATCCAACCGAGAGGCTGAGTCGGCGCATCGCTCAACTCTTTGATGCCAAGCCAGGTCCAAAAATTGAAGGTCGAAGGTTGAAGGTTGAAAGGCCACAAAATGCCGCGCTGGTGCAGGACTTCGAGAAAGCCTGCCAGGTTGCCGACGAGGAGAAGAAAAAGAGGAGCGAGAAGAGCGGGACCGAGGACGGTAGACCGTGGACGGTCTTCGGTCAACGATCCACGGTCTAATAAAGCCAACAGGTTGTACAAAATTCCATACACGCCAATCGCGGCGAAGCCAAAAACGAGCGAGGTCATCAGGTTGTGTGCGATGGTGGCAGGGATATTTGCCAGCTTGGCGAGCATGGCAGTCAATACATAACCAAAATAATAATAAGAGATGGCATAACCCGAGAGCCACGAATCATGCGGAGGAAAAGATGGCGAGCGCAAAATGGAATTGATGAACATCAATTCCATCGGCCTTTCCGTGCCGTCCAATTCGGGGTTGCCCGCGCGAATAAAAGCGAGGAAGGCAAAGGTGATTAGGAATAAGATTTCAACCGAGAGAATATAGCGGAGATTGGATTGGAGCCAGGCCAGGGTTTCTGATTTTCGATTTTCGGTCTTTAAATCTGAGGGAAAGAAAAAAGAGGAAAGACTCAATCCCACCAACACAAGCAGGCCGAACAAGATTCCACCGATAGTATTTTGTGTCAGACCGAGTGAAGTGAACAGCCAGAAGATGTATCCCAAAATGAGAAGCCCCGCCACGCGCGAAAGGCTGTAACCGCGATCCGCCAGCGCGGGAAAGAGTCGATACGCCAACGGAAAAGTCAGCCAGCCGAGCAGGGTGAGCAGAAGATACCAGGAGATAAATGCGGTGATGGAATTCACGCCAAATCCTTGACCATGCGATGATAACCGGGAGCCTTGTTTTTCTCCTGAACGGTCAATACAATTTGATAACCGTTTCGTTCGTAAAGACGGCGGGCGCCTTCATTCTTCAAACTTACAAGCAGGGAACATTTCATCAGATGAGCGTTGCGGGCAATCTCATCTGCATATTCAAGCAAACGCGCGCCGATGCCGCGTCCTTGTGCAGAGGGCAGAACGCCGAGGTTGCTGATGTAATATTCATCCGCCTCGGCTTCCTTTCCGCCGGGGAGAGAAATGCCTCTCCGAAGAAAATCAAAGACACGCGGCAAACCCAGCGCAGAAAAAAGATGAGGCAATGTTTGCAGATCGAGGCCGGGAACTCTCTTCCCTGGATACGAAACGAGCAGGCCGACAGATTCGCCATCGGCTTCGGCGACAAATGCGTTCTTGAATCCAAAACGACCGGCATTGCGCGAGAATAACTTCGTCAAACTAATTTCCGCAAAACGAGAATCATTGTTGAAAAGATAATCGGCCAGACCGCCCATGGAAAGTTGAAACAACTGAGCGGCAAGAGACGCGTCCGCCGGGCGGGCGGGACGAATGTGGATCGAATTCATAACCCTGGAAGAGTCCACTTCCCATCCGCGTTGGGCTCGAACTTCACAACCTTTGTCACGGCATCCAGATTGATCGGGCCATAAACATGCGGGAACAGATCTGCGGCGGGAACTCCGGGCGGAGACGCGCCATCGAACGGCGGTTCCCACTTCACGTCGGAGGAAAGACGCGCTGGATCGATCACGAGCAGGACGAGTCCGGTCTGTCCCTTATAAAATTTTTCAGCAACCGGGACAGCTTGTGCAGAGGTCGAGCAGTGGATAAATCCTTCGTCTACCAGACTCGGCGCGATATATTTTCCGGCCTTTTGTGCAGCCAACCATTCTTTGCGTCCTGTGATGTGGAAGATCAAGATCAACTCCTTATGCATTACGAGTTACGTAATACGTGATGCGTAAAACGTAAAATCATGGCTGAACTTCATAGATGACTGTGTCGCCGTCGCGATAAACCGAGTTCCAGAATTGTCCGTTATATTGCTCGAATTTATTAATGCCGGGGGCGGGATACTCAAGACGTTCAAGCTGCCCGACTATTATATATTTGACATTGTACTTCTTGAGAAAATCACGCGCAGCCTGCGGATCTTCCGTGGTATAGAAAGAAGTGATCTCTGCGATTCTTTCCTCGACGAGTTGCGGCGTCAGCGTGCGTTGTTGACGTTGATGCCAGTTCCAGCCAACTACACCAGGCAGACCGGTATAGATCGTAAAACGCGTGCCCCATTTGTATTCGGTGGTGTTGGCTTCGACAATCACAGGCGAACCTTGAACGTTATCCTGCATCCAGCGGATAGCGCGATAATCATGGCTCAAATCCATTGTCGCGCCAAAATCCGCATACTGGGCATATTTCATATAAATGATGCTATCGAGAGTGAGCGGTACGCCTGGGGCCATACGGTCAGAGACTTTATCGACCGCCGACGAAATCGTGGTCAAAGCTGCGCCTGCCAAAACAAAAGTCACGCCGATCTGGAAGAAGTTACGCCAACCCGGCAGCCATTTGTGGATTTCGGACAGGACCCACGCGAAGGCGGCCGCGGCGGAGACGGACAGCAAAGCCCAGGCTTGAAGATAGAACTTGAAGACCGTGTTCATGCGGCCGATGTCGCCGCGCACCACAACCAACTCGACCACAATCGTGATAAGCATAGCAGTGCCAATCAAAAACAGAACAAAGCGTTTTACATCCGGCATGTTTGAGCGCAGGATAAGCAATCCGGCCCAGACCGCAATTGGCAACGCGACCCAGCCGACCCCCACACCGCGATATACAAAATACAGTAAAGACGCCAGCACAATCGCAATGCCCGCTTCGATTAAGAGTTGATACGGGCGCAATTTGTTCAGGGATGAGACCGGCGTGGTTGCCATCCACTCATGCGTCTCCCACATCATCCATGCCACGATGATGAACAGGAACACGCCCCAATGTGTGAGATAAGACCAGATCGGCGTTTGAGAAGCGGTCCATGGATCGAGCGCGCTATACCCTTGAAGGTATGAAGCGCGATAAGGTTCGTACAACACAAAAGATAGAACGGTCAGCAAAATGATACTGCCAACGATCAAAGCCAATTTCTTGATGGCAGTCGGGATGCCGGTTAGCCAGGCCCATGCTACATCCACGTAACGCCAGAGTGAATAGGCGAGCACAGCAAAACCAATTGGAAGATAAGTGTAAATATCAGAGAGGTTGGTCGGATACAACGCGCCGATGATCAACGCACCGATAGAAAGTGAAAGCCATGAAGTGCGGCGGCCTTTGATGATCGAAAGCGCCCAGGCCAAAGCCAGCAAAGCCAGCGACATCGCCATCATATGCGCGTGCAGATCACTGTAAACAAAAGTGAAGAATGGGAACTCGGTGATCTCATTGCCCGGTCCCGGCGGGATGAGACGGCTCGGATTCCAGTACCAGTCACCCCGTCCGTAAGGAAGCGGCTGGCCGGTAACAGATTTGCCGATTCCCTCGGCGGCCCAGATAAAGCGCTGCACGATGTTGGCATTATCAATGATTCCGCCCGGCGCGGCCATGCGTTCGAAGCCTTGATACAACATTCGCATCGTACCGAGATTGCCGAGAGCAACCATCAATAAGGCTGCCAGTAAACCTGCAACAAGTGAAAGGCTGAAAGGTGAAGGTTCAGAACTTTCAACCTTCGACCTTGAACCTTCAACCAAATTCCATCCGATCGAGAACGCGCATAAAGCCGTCGTTGCGAACAAGGTTGGCAAAATAAAATTATATGCAATAGTTGGTACGATGCCAAGCAGCTTTACCGGCATTGCCACCAGCACGAAACCATAATAATAATAGTTGATGTAACCGCCGCCGAACCACGGGTCATATGGCGGGAAGGTCGTGCTCTTCAAGACGGCATTGAAATATGAAAAATCCATCGGACGTTCGCCACCCTTGGCTGGATGCCACAAGTCAGGATTGCCGATGCGGATGAGCAAATCGAAGACGAAGAATGCGAGGAAGACTCCCTCGACCATCAGGAAATAATTTCGACGCGACTTCCACTCTTCGCACAATTCATCGCGGCGCATCCACCCCAGACCTAAACCGGTCGCCGCCAAAACAACAAACACCACGCTGACAGTTAATCGCGTGTTCGGCACGCCGACAGATCCGCTCAGCCACGCAAGGTAGCCGAAGATAACAAGTCCCAGCGCGCGTGAAAGCGGATAACCTTTATCACCCAGACCAGGGAATGCAATACGGATGATCGGATACGTGATCAGTCCAAGCACAAAGATAAACAGATACCAGATGATCAATCCAACAAACGGATATTTATTCTGAATCCAATCGTAGCTGAACAACTGCGACCACGTCCCACCCGTCTGCTCTTGAGCCGCACGACTCGGGGAGAGCATCAAATCTTTGTAACTGCTGGCTTGCTTGGGCGTAAGATGAACAACGTGACTTAAGTCAACAGCGCCGAGGATCAGCTGCACCTTTGCGGCGTTGAAGTCGGGAGTCTTCTGGAAGATCAAAACCTTCGGATGGTCATAAAAAGTGAAGGCCTCCTCGGCGGGCTGGTCATTGATTACCAACGATCCCAATGTTGGGTATGACTCGAAAGTCTTCACCAAATCGAATCCCAGATCGCCTTTGAACATACCCGGCTCAGCAACGCGGTAACACCAGATGATATCCTTGTCCGGCGGACAGCCGAGCAGTTCGCGATAATAAACCGTCGTCAGCGGATAGCGCTCCGGGATGCGTGTGATCTGCGCATACTGGTGATTAGTTGGGATAAAAATGTAATCGGTTTGATTGAGGACATTTTCAATGCGCGCCAGCTTATTGGCGTTGTCATCCCAATAGACTTGCAGATTCAGATCGCCGCGATACATACCACCGAAGGCATCGTAATTGTCAATGCGGAAGGGCAGACTCCAGTCATAGCTTGTTTCGTTGGCAACGCTCGAACCCGTCAATATCAACTCTCCTCCATCAGCTTGCAAACTCAAGGAATACGTCTTTCCTTGAGCTAACATAAGAGGTCGATCCAGCTTCAAGGTCACGGACTGACCGGACGAGTCCGTGGTTGCCGCGAAAGCGGAGGTGGCTTCAGCGTGAGCCAGTGGCACATCCGCCGTTGAATTTGGCTGACCGCCCACCGACAGAGTCAATGTCACGTTTGTGGCGACAGGATTTAGAACATGTTCCAGCAAAAACCCGGTCATGACTCCGTTACGCTGGGCTGTAAAATTGAACTCGGCTGGTATGCCCTGCGGAAGTGTGATACCGGTCGGCACGGATAACGGCTGGTTATATACCGAACCGTCTCCAATTTGGATTTCCAAATTGACCGCGCCTGGCACATTCTGGTAAATCCAGCGCGATGCGGCCATGCGCGTCTCGTCGTGCGTATAAACGCTTAAGAAAGCAAGAGCCCACACCGCAGTCGCGATCAGAACGATTCCGCCAGCGGCAAGAGAAAGATTACGGATTATGGAATATAAATTGCGTGACGCAAAAAGACTCGGCAATTCAAAGACCACCCAGGCGGCCATCATGCACAACAGCGGATAGATCGGCAGTTGATAACGCATAGTCGGGTTGAATTGCAATGACTGCCAGCCAAAGTAAAGCGCTGTCCAACCCCAGAGCAAAATATGCTGGCGCTCACCTTTGAAGATACGCCAGGCCATGCTTAGAAAACCTATCCAAGCCAGAACGCCCAGCGGCAATCCCAGCCCCCAGACAGTGAGATTTGTAAAGGAATACAAATGTGTGCGCCGCGCCCATTGCAAATTCCAGGGCAGATCAGCTGTGCCGGTAGCCTGGGCATATTGTTCTTTTAGATTAGCGATCCACTGCGTATTTGGAAGGAGACCGATGAAAGCATATGGTTGAAAGATGCGGAATATGAGCAGAGCTGCCAGGCCGCCAGCGATCAAGTAAACAGCCATCAACAACCAGCGCTCATCTTTGAGCGATTGATGTTCAGGGTCCGGTTCACTTAGCTGAGGTCCAAATGAAAAATGCCTGCCAAACCGCAAAGCCAGTGCTGCGGGCAAAGCCACATTCAGCACAATGGCATTGATCTTACTGGCCGCACCCAGGCCAAGAGCCAAGCCAAAGAAGATGGAATTCCAAAAAACAGAATCACGAATCAGAGATGCAAACGAAAATGCCGCGCGTGTCCCGCCTTCATTATTCTTTGGTTGGTCGTAAGCGATCCGAATCGCAAAATACAGCGCCAAATACATGAACGGATTCATGAACAGGTCAACCGTAAAGAAATGTGATTGCTGGATTTGCATGACTGCCAGTGAGGAGAATAACGTTGCCAGCAGAGCCGTTCGCCGACTGTAAAGCCGGGCAACGATGAAATACAAGATCAAAATGGAAAATAGATCGGCAAGCGCAGAGAACTCGCGGCCAAGGAATTTAATCGAGACTGCATTCGGGCCGAGCAATTCGTAGGTGTATCGCACAAGGAATAATGGCAAGGTCCCGTACACATAAAAGGGCGCGCCGCGATTGTTCGGGTTAAGAGTGGAAGTCGCCGTATTGAAAAATTCCGAAACAGTCAGCCAATGCTGGCGGTCAGGTGGACAGACATCAATTGATACACCCGCATCCATACAAGAATGAGCATGCAAATTTTCCGCCACACCACTCAGGAACAACTCGTCGGGATGCTGGTTCTGGAACTCGCCCCAATCCAAGCCTGTGACGCGCAACCAGGCCGCCAAAACCAGCACAAGGATCAAGAGCAGGTCATAAATCCAGAAATGTTTTTCGTTTGCCATAATGCGTTTCAATTTATCATCTAAGAATTAATGTGAAATGAAGAAGATTTTCATGTCATTGCGCTGGCACAAAGAAGACCCAGAAATCATGACCGACCACCGCTGACTGGTGAAGAGACAACGATCCTTGCGGATATAACTGCTTGAGCAGATCAAGATCTTTCTGATCGTTGGTATCAGGTTCATTCGTATTGGCTTTTAGGATAAAAAGTTTCGGGCCCGGCAATCGTACTGTGCCAGCCAGATTGGCAGGCCACATCGCGAAATCACGGTTCGGGATTCCCGCCCACACACCCGGCAGGCGCGTATCCACCCAATATGGGAACGGCACAACCCAAGCCGTGTCTGTTTCGTCGTATGTCACGCCAAACTGCTTTATGACGGCTCCCATCTCGGACGAGTTCCACGAACCAAGGCGATATTGAGTGTCGAATTGATTGAAGACCAGATCGTAATTTTGCGCAGCGGACATGAAGAACAGGACGCCGGTCAGGGCCCAGGCAAAAACCTTCCGCTTCTTATCGGACCCGAAAGCGGACACCAGACCATCGAGCGCCAGCGCCACGACAATGAACACGGGAACGAGCGCGCCGCCCGCGCGGTTCAACGCAGGATTCTCGTCCGGGTAGGTCAGAGAAAGGATAGATGGGAGTTGCAGGATCGGGATCGAGAGCAAAAGGAACAGGTCCAGCCAGTGGCGCTTTTGAATGTAGCGCGCCAGCAATAACACAATCCCGATCAGGAAGAGCGCGCCGGAAATAATATCCAGCGCAGGACGATGCGGCAATGAATTGACCCAGATGTTGCCATCGTCCAAATTGAACATGCGCAGGGCGTTCCATAAATTTGAGAAAAATATTTGATACCACGGACCATTCAGGGGAGTGTCAGCCAACCCAAGCCGCGAGAAGGCGCGATAGAAAAACATGTCCGGGTTGTCAATGGCATAACGCATGAGAGGCAGGAAGACAACCAACGAAACAAAGCCCAACATAATGAACCAGGCCAGCGCGTCGCGGCGAACGCCTTTGGATTGAACGTGAAGCACATAAAGCAGAAAGGCGGCGGCCACCAAAAACGGCATGATGCGCGACGAACTGTATCCATGCAGACTCACACCGAGGAAGATTCCTGAAAGAATAAAGTCATTGCGGTTGCGCGTCCGCAAGCCGCGGATGAGATAAAACAAAGTCGGCGCGGCGAACAGCGGGTAGAGTGGAAAACGCAAGCCGATGCGCGCGATCACGTTCGGCCAGTAGGCGACGCCCGCAAATGCAAACGCCAGCAAACCCACGCGCTCATTGGCAACTTCCTTGCCAAGAAAATATATGTAAGGAAGTGTAAACAACCCGAACAGAACCGTGCCAATTTTGAGACTCAGGAACGAAATGCCCGTGCCGAAGATCCACGACACGAACAGAGTCCAATACATCTGAATGGCTTCACGCCCTGTGTTACGTGGGAAGAAAATATGAGTCTGCCCCTGACTCACATCATAAACATCGAGAAGTTTCTCGGCATGATCGCTGAACGGCTCGCCGGGCGTCTGTTGAATGTGATAAACGCGGAAGAAAACGATCAGCAGGGAGAGCGCCACAACTAAAGCGATCCACTTCTTATTAACCGGAGCCGTGGAATTCGCAACACGTGGTTGTGGAACACGAAATGCAAGGACGATGAAAATAATCGCCAGCAACCATAAAGTCACATTAAGCAGCGTGAACAAATTTCCACCCAGCGAACCAAACGCCGCGATGGACAAAACAATTGCCAGTATCAAACCTGTGATACGCACAGTTTGTGGATCGCTGGTGGAAAAATCAGGCCGGAGCGATGCGAGCGTCCACTCGGATTCGATCACGGACCAAATCAACATCGCCAGCGCCAAAACATAAAAACCGATCGCTAAACCAGTGTTTACATTTGGCGGCTCGAACATGGACTGTGCGACCAAGGCCAATCCCAGCGCGAACAAAGATCGCCATGGAAAATGTCGGACCGCGGCGGAGATAACGGGTGCAGGCTGAGGCTCCAACTCAAGAGCTTCCTCGGCCAGCGCCTGATTTATTTCTTCGCGGCGACGCGCGTCCCACAGCGAACGGATGAAGTTCGAGAATGAATCCCAATCTTTAAAGATGGATTTTACAAAGTCAAGGACAGAGGGTTCCTGCATATCAATCCGGTTTATTTGTTTTTATCTGCGGCTGTTTTGCGCGCAATGACCAGAACACTTTCCCCCCAGTGTATCGGCAAAAAGATGAATCCCGTGATCGCCTGAATGCCTCCAAGCGAACCGAAAAATAATTTCTGAATCGAAGCGGGAATGAGCGGAATATAAGGCACATTCCAAAAGCCGTCGGCGAAAACTTTGAGCGGCTTCATGCCCGCATCTTTGATAAAGCTCAACCATTCAGCAGGGCGCTTGAGCGAAATGTGAGTCGGGTCTTGATAGCCGATCCACTTATCACCTTTGAGCGGCTTGAGCAGGCCATCCAAATTCGGTGTGGCAAGGATCAGGATTCCACCCGGTTCGAGAATCCGGCCAATTTCACGGATGGCCTGTTCCGGCTTGGGCAAATGTTCGACGATATGTTTGATAATGACCACGCCGAAGGCTGAATCGGCGTAAGGCAAATCCTGGGCGCTGGCTGTCTCCAGCAAAGTCCGCTTCACCACGGACCTTGACTGGGCCACCGCCCAATGATTTAAATCCAAACCGTAAGTTTTAAACGAATCTTCGAGCTGGCCGACGAGATGACCAAGCCCAAGCCCGATCTCAAGCAGGCGCGAATCGCGGCGTCCATAGCGGCGGGCCAGCGCAGCAAAGAATCGATTCGACCACCAGTACTGGCTATATTTCGCAAACGAGACGTCGGCGTATGTGTGCGTGGAAAAATATTTTTCATCGAAGGACATAGGCGTGGGGCGTTACGTAATACGTATTACGTACTACTTCTTTTTCGCAATATAAAACGTGAACGTTCCGTTCTCAATCGCTTCAGGCGAGGCGAATTTTTTTACATAAGCCTCCGTCAGCGCGAGATTCCATTTCGTGCGGGCGATGATCCAGCGTCCGGTCAACGCGCGCGCAACCACAGACGGAACGCCAAAATAATGTCCCCATTCTAACACGTGCATCGCGGCGGGCGAAAAGTAGCTCCAATATTTTTCAGGCACAAAACCTGCGCGCTCCAAACGTACCTTCCAAGCTTCCGGCTCATCGGCGTGAGCAACACGTGAAATCTTTCTGAACCATTCAGTATAGCTTTTTCCGAGCACGCGCGAGATCGAAAGTTCTGAAAGATAGCGCGGGTTCGGCACGCAGAAATAAAACGGCGCGCCGGGTTTCAAGACGCGCGCGGTCTCAGCCAGCACCGCGTCAATATGCGGAATATGTTCGAGCACCGAGTTGCTGAAGCCGCTGGCGAAATAATTGCTCGGAAAAGGAGTCTGCGCGCCATCGGCTTCGATCAAGGATTTATACGCGCCAAACTTTTTCGCCTCATGGATCGGCCCATGCCACGGGTCGAGACCCACGTCAATTTTTTGGTCGAAGGTCAGTGAAGCAAAATGTCCGTCGCCGCAACCGACATCATAAATCGGCGCGGGCATCGGCAGATCCTGATAATAAGAGCTTTCTATCGCGCGCAAAAAGGCGCGGAAGTAAGGCAGGTCACGCAATTGCAAAAAAAGAAAATCTTTTTGAGAGACCATCTACTTACTCTCGCCAACAGGTCGGACAATCCAATATGCCAGTGCGCCTAAAAAAGGAATAGCCAAATGACGAGCACCCAGATTGCCAATGTATCTCCGCTAATTTTTTATTTCCTCACCATCAACCCTTCAAATAATTTTTCATACTCAGCCGCAATGGTATCGGGGTCGTAGGATTTTTTGATGGACTCAATATCGCCGCGGAATTTTTCGGGTTCGTTCAGGACCTCGAGAACGGACTCCGCCAAACTAGCCGCATCGCCAATTTTAGCAACGCGTCCCATGCCGTGCATTTTGACCGGCATCCGCACACCCGGCAACGCCGACGCCACGCTCGGCACGCCGTTCATCATCGCCTCAATTTGGACGAGGCCAAAAGCCTCGGTTGAATTTAAAGATGGAATGACCAGCACATCCAGGTTTGGATAGAAGGCCGCCATTTGTTCAGGATTGAGGTTGCCGAGAAAAGTCCAGTGGCCTTGAGATTCAAATCCATGAATGCGCGGCATCAGACGTTCAGCGTAAGCCTGTTCGCCCATTACATTTTGATACGTGCCCGCGAAAAGAACCTGAGCCATCGGATATTTTTTCAAAATTATCGGCAACGCGTCGAGCAAAACCTCGACTCCTTTTTCAGCGGCGAAGCGGGCGGCCATGCCGATGACCGGTTTCCGGTCCGAGGTGTGATGCGTTTCGGCAAAAGCTTTGACTGCGCCCGGTTGAGGAGTCGGCAGTTCAACCGGCGGAAGGATCGTCCGCAATTTAAATTTATAGCGCGAGAGGTAGGATGAATGGTCGGCGTAATCCTGCGTGTACGTCACGATCTGGTTGGAAAGAATCCCCGCCATGTTGTTCTGCCACTTAACTACAAGATTGACGAAGCGGTTGAACAGGCCGGGCGGCAAAAGCAAATCGCAGTGATAGGTGAGAATGGCAGGCTTGCGAAAAAGCCGTCCGCGGAACGCCACACCGGGCGCGTCAAATTGCGGCAGGTGCATCTGGACTACGTCATGCTCGGCGACCAACTTTGTCGCCATCCAACCAAAGGTCGGTGCAATGACGCCCTTGCTCAGACGGAACATCACCGGCACACGGATCACTCTGACGCCATCCCTCATTTCTTCCCGCGGCAAGGATGGATCGTACTGCGTGGTCATCACCGTGACCTGATGTCCGCGTTTGACGAAGGCACTCGCAAGACGCTCGGCATAAATCGTCAGGCCGGAGGTGTGAGGGCGATAGTAAGTGAGAACGGTCAGGATTTTCATAAAGCGCAGGGATTATACCCCACTAAAATTCCGGTAGATGTTGGGTTTCAGAGTAACTTGGCGGATTATGGGTGTTTATTAATCATGTAGAGCAATTCAAATCCTTCATATTAGAAAGGAAAATGTAAAATGCCCACAAAGAAAGCAACATCTCAAAAGGCCGCGGCCCCCGCTCCCGCCATGTCTAATTCAAATGATTGGGCGAAGTGGGTGTATCTGATCGGCCTGATTGTCGCCGGTTTGCTCGGAGCGTTTGCTGGCGTGCTCAATCTGAGCGCCGACATCAGCAAGTATGTGTCGTGGGTGTTGATCCTGGCTGGCATATTGGCCGGAATCTTCTTCCTTGACTCGGGCGATGTTGTTAATTTCGCCATCCGCTTCCTTTTGCTCGGAGCTGTCTGGAAAGCGCTTGACGCTGTCCCAGGTGTCGGGCCATACTTGTCGGGCTTTTTCGGCGGCGTGTTTGGCTTCCTGACGCCGGTCGGCCTGACCTTGCTCTTCATGTACTTCTGGAAAAAATACTTTGCAAGCATGATGTAGTTTTACAGACAAAGAACCGCCGGGATCCCGGCGGTTCTTTGTCTGTACCATAATGGTCCGTCAATAATATTCAAGACACAAACATAAAAATGTGTTATCCACCCGTTGTTAGGCCAAACAAGAGTGTTTCAGGGGCGGCATGAGTTCCCTCTTTTTTGTTAAAAGTTAGAACAAGCTTTTATTTTTACTCACCCACTCAAACAACATCTTAATTCCCTGCTCCACGCCGATCTTTGGACTCCAGCCTAGCTCGCGTACAGCCTTGCTGACATCAGCGTAGAACACGCGCTGATCGCCGGGACGCCAGTCGCCGTGGCCGATTTCAATTTTATGATCAACTAATTTTTCAAGCATTGGTCCAAACTCGGCCCACACCGAAAGAACATTCTGCGGTCCGCCGCCCATATTGAAAACTTTCCCAGCAGTCATATCGATCTTCTCAATCGCCGCGTCATACGCGTTCAACAAATCGTCAACGTGCAAAACATCCCGCACCTGCTTGCCATCGCCGTAGATCGTGATCGGACGTCCGGTCACCGCCGCAATCACAAACCACGCCACCCAGCCCTGGTCTTCGATGCCAAACTGGCGTGGGCCATAAATACAAGATTGACGGAAGACGACAGACCGCAAGCCATAAATGCGATGATAGTCACGCACATATTGATCGCCTGTGCCTTTCGAGCAGCCATACGGCGAATGAAAATCAAGCGGCTGGGTTTCAGGGCAGCCGTTTTTCAAATCGGCATAACGCCAGCGGGTCGGGTCCTCAGTGAGTGCAACTTCTTCCATACCCCCATAGACTTTATTTGTTGATGCATAAACAAAAACCGGATCGCGCCCCGAGAGGCGCGCGGCTTCGAGAACATTGAATGTTCCAAATGCGTTGGCTTCAAAATCATCGCGCGGATTGGTGATGGACATAGTCACCGCAACCTGTCCGGCCAGATGCACGATCACATCGGACTCTTTAGCGGACTCCGCTATAAGCGAGGCATTGCGCACATCCCCAACAATCACGTTAAAAGACTCCCCGCCGTAAGTCCGCTTCAACCATTCGAGATTCCTCGGCGCACCAGCACGCGAAAAATTATCGTAGATCGTGACCTTTTCGCCGCGCTTCAAAAGACGATTGGCATAGTTCGCGCCGATAAACCCGGCTCCACCTGTGACAAGATAATTGCGAGACATGGTTTCTCCAATCCTTATTACTGTGAATAATATGTGCGCCGTCGCGGGAACAAGTTAACGGCCACAAAACCAAAAACAAATCCGCCGATGTGTGCCCACCATGCAACACCGCTTCCGCTTGCACCTTGCAGTGAAAGCCAGCCTGAGAACAATTGGGAAATGAACCAGAACAAAAGAAAGATCGTGACCGGGATTTCAATGATTGTAAAGATAAAAAAGATCGGAACCAGACTGGCAATGCGGGCGCGCGGGAAGGAAATCAAATATGCGCCCAACACACCGGCAATTGCACCGCTTGCACCGATCATAGGCTCGCTGCTGGTCTGCAAAATATAGGCCTGCATCAGCGCGGCGGCGACTCCGCTCAGTAAATAAAAGATTAAATAACGCGTTGCACCCAAACGATCTTCGATGTTGTCGCCAAAAATGAACAGGAACCACATGTTGCTCAAAACGTGGAACCAGCCTCCGTGCAGGAACATGCTGGTAAAAATCGTCACCCATGCCACCTGCGGATGGGCGATCAAGCGGCTCGGAACCAGCGCCCAGGTGCGGATAAAACGTTCCAGCCCTGCACCTCCAAGTTGAACTTCATATAGGAAAGCTAAAATATTCAGGGCAATCAAAACCAGGTTGACCACCGGAAATCTTCGAGAACGAACTGTATCGTAAAGCGGGATCATGGTACCTCCATTGAAAACACTATCGATAAAAACTTATACAGGAGGAACAACCAGAAAATTCTATCCCTTAATCCCTGTCAGCGGTTTTTTCTTTGGAGCGGAGATTCATCAATTGCAGATACATGCCTGAAAGAGTCTGTCCTTCGCGCGAAAACGCGTACCCGCCAAGAACAAGGCTGGTCAAATAATTAAAAAAGCGCGAGGTCAAAGCAACAGCCAGCGAGGTGGACTGGTCATGCGTCAGCAGGGTTAAGGCTCCGCCGAGCGCGCCATCAAAGGTCCCGACCGCACCGGGCAGGGACGGAACCGCTCCGCCAAACGCGGCTGCACCAACTGCGAACATCCCCCACGTCAGTTGTGCCTGTGGGAAGAAAGCGCGAATGGTCAGATAATATGAAATGATGCCTATGCCCCAGTTGAGCGCCATCCAAAACAGGAAGCGGGCAAAGAGCCAGCCGTCGGTCAACACGGCCAGGCCGACCAAAAATGATTCAAGCAGACTGCCGCCGAAGCGTTGAATCTTTGGCCAGCGCGCGCTGAATTTATGGAAGATATCCAAAGCCCACGCGTCGTTGCGGGCAAGGATGTAAAGAAAAATCAAACCAGCTAGAACCACAACACCTAAAATGATGGCGATGCGATCTGCCCCTTGCGCGCCAACCACGAACGGAATCGCGCCGATGAAAATCGCGGCAGTGAATGCCAGGTCTATCGAACGCTCAATGATAATGGTCGGCAAAATCTCTGCAAACTGCAAGCCGGATTTTCGACTGAGTAAAAATGCGCGCCCGATCTCGCCGAGGCGGAAGGGCAGAAAATTATTGAGCAGATAACCTTCGTTCAACGAGGCGAACACATCGCGGAAGGAGGCACGGTCACGCAATAACGTGCGCCAGACAATGGCGCGCACCCACAACCAGACAAAAGACAGGATAAGTGCCAGCACAATGAAGCGATAATCCGCAGCGCGGATGGCGGCGATCGTCTTCGGGATGTCGACGAAATATAAAATGGCGGCGATCAGCAGGATGCTGACAAGCGCGCCGGGGAGCCAGCGTTTTACATCTTTCATATTTTTAACCACGACACTTGCACCTGCCGCAAGTGCAGGTGAGGACACGAAGGTCACTAAGGTTTAACGAACGATGAGCAAGTCGCCCTTCCGTAGATTTTCCTTCGTGTACTTGGTGTCTTTTGTGTTTAAGAATCATTCCTCTTCCAGTTTCAACACGGCCATGAACGCCTCCTGTGGGATTTCAACGTTGCCAACCATCTTGAGGCGTTTCTTGCCGCGCTTTTGTTTCTCAAGCAATTTCTTCTTGCGCGAAATATCGCCGCCGTAACATTTTGCCAGCACATCTTTGCGCGTGGCTTTGACATTTGCGCGGCTGATGATCCGTCCGCCCGCCGAGGCCTGGATGGCGACATCATATAACTGACGTGGGATCAATTCTTTGAGCTTCGTGATCAGCCGCTGACCTTTGTGGAATGCATCCTTCTCATGGACGATGGCCGCCAGCGCATCAACCGGTTCGCCATTGACGAGGATCTCCAGCTTCTGTAATACATCGGCGCGGTATTCGAGGAGCTGATAATCAAGCGAGGCGTACCCTTTGGTGTGCGATTTCAACATATCGAAGAAATCGATAATGATCTCGGAGAGCGGGATTTCAAAATCGAGTTGCACGCGGTGCGGCGCAGGATATTCCTGTTTTTTATAAATGCCGCGGCGCTTGGTGACCAGTTCCATGATCGGACCATAATATTCGGTCGGTGTGATGATCTCGATATTCATCCACGGTTCGCGGATTTCGGCCACGCCTTCGGTCGGAAGTTCGGCAGGCGAATCAACCGTGATGGTCTCACCCGTCAACTTAACGACTTCATATTCAACGGATGGGGCGGTGAACAAAACGTCGAGGTCATATTCACGCTCGATACGTTCCTGAATAATTTCCATGTGGAACAGACCGAGGAACCCGGCGCGGAATCCAAAGCCTAAAGCTTGAGAAGTTTCAGGCGTGAAAGTCAGCGAAGCATCGTTGAGTTGAAGTTTATCGAGCGACTCGCGCAGCTCGGGATAATCGTCAGCTTCGACGGGATAAATTCCAGCGAAGACCATCGGCTTGGGCGAACGGTAACCCGGCAGCGGGTCCGAGGCGGGAGACGAAGCGCTCGTGATCGTGTCGCCCACGCGGCATTCGTGTACCGTCTTGAATCCGGTGGCGATGTATCCGACTTCGCCTGATCCCAACCTTTGAACGGGTTTCATGCCCGGTGCAAAAATTCCGATCTCGACCGGCTTCATATCCATTTTGGTGATCATCATCCGCAGAACATCAGTGGCCTTGAACGAGCCTTCGATCACGCGGATGTAAGCGACGACGCCTTTGTAAGAGTCGTAATGCGAATCAAAAATGAGCGCACGCAGAGGCGAATCGTCCGCGTCTTTGGGCGGCGGCACGCGTTGGACGATCGCTTCGAGCACCTGATCCACGTTCAAGCCTTCTTTGGCCGAAATGCGGATCACGCTTCCGGCCTCGACCCCGATCAGGCTGGCGATATCTTCAGCCACTTCATCGGGCCGGGCGGATGGCAGATCGATCTTATTAATGACGGGAATGATGGTGAGATCGGCTTCGAGGGCCTGATACAAATTTGCGAGCGTCTGCGCTTCGATGCCCTGCGTGGCGTCCACAACCAGCACTGCGCCTTCACAGGCCTTGAGCGCGCGGCTGACTTCGTAACCGAAGTCGACGTGGCCGGGCGTATCAATTAAATTGATCTCGTATTTTTGATTATCTTTAGCGGTGTAATACATGCGCACAGCGGAGGCTTTGATGGTCACGCCTTTTTCGCGCTCGAGGTCCATCGTGTCGAGCATCTGCGCGGTCATATCACGATCGGAGATCGTGCCGGTGAGCTGGAGCAAACGGTCAGCAAGCGTGGACTTGCCATGGTCCACGTGCGCGATGATGCAAAAGTTACGGATATGGTCGGTCATACTACTTTCTGGAGGGTTCGATTGTGTTGGATGGACATGTACCTGCGAGGCGTTCTTCGCCAGAACGGCAATTTACCCGGATAAACATTTACGCAAGATGTCTATTAAAAACTGTTTAAGCGTCGAAAGTATAACCGATTTCAAAAGCAACAACGCGCCATGCCGGCGCGCCGTTGTTGCTTTTGATCGAGCCAAAAACTACATTTTTCTAACCACCTGACATTCTGTTATAAGAGCAATCCGTTGGTTGAGTAGGCGGTGTTCGTCCGCCGTATCGAAACCAACAGTAGGCAAAATGCCTGGAAATGTGGTCTCGACATGCCCCTCAAAGAGCGTTCGGGGCTACTCGACCACCACTTGATTCGAAAGTGTCAGGTGGTTACATTTTTTTCAGCAGTTCAGCCTTCTTGGCCTGGAACTCTGCTTCGGTGACAATGCCTTTCTTGCGCAACTCGTCCAACTCGGCAATCTGTGCAGGGATATCGTCGGCATGTTGAGCATGAGTGCCCGTCCCCTCATAGCCGAGCTTCTCCTTGGCGTTCAGCATGGCCGTCTTGAATTTGAGCGGGTCGCCGATGCGCTTGAACAGGTTGACCCCGATCTCGCTGGCGGTCAGGATCTCCACGTCACCGTAATCGAACAGCCTCCCCCAAAAAGATTGCGTCATCTTGACGTCGTTGACTTTTTCCAGCGATGAGTCCACCACATTCTTGTTGAAGATGCCAGAGATCTGGATCACGCGGCGGTTGGTCACAAGATATTCGTGGTTACTCCAGATCAGGATGTCGCGCAGCATACTGATCAGCGGCACAATCACCAGCACAAAGCCGAAGGCCGTCAGTGGAAAGAAAAAGGTCGCCACGCTGACGGCTGCGATCAACAGCAGGGTGATGGTGATTTCCGCCAGGATCGCGCTGAAGAGTACGAACCAGTGCTGACGCGTGACCAGGACGATGCGTTCATTTTCACCTAACATGCTCTGGACGTAATTCTTTGCCATTTTTTCTCCTTGCCTGAAAGTTGGTATGATTTTAGCATCGAAAGTGAAAACTACAACCGGCAAAATGGAATAATTTCAGTAGATCGCCTGGCAGCCATTTGCGGCGAAGAGGGTAAAATTATGAAGTTCCTTTGCACACAAGCAGATGCCCATGAAAAACTTCGATGCGCGGTACAACGACCTCCCAAAAACCGAGATTCATATCCATCTTGAAGGCGCCATCCGCACGCAGACTGTTATCGACTCCGCCAAAGAATACGGTTTGGAACTGCCTTCCTACGAGGCCAGCGAGCTGGATAAAACCGTCAAGGTTTATGACCAGATGCGCGATCTGCACGCCGTGCTGAAAGCCTTCGACATTTTCCAAAACAGCATCACCTCACCTGCCATCGTCGAGCGCATCGCGTGGGAACTGTTCGAGGACTCGGCCAGACAGAACATCAAACTCTTTGAGGTGCGCTTCTCGCCGGACTGGGCCTTTCACGGACACAACTTGAATTGGGATGCCTGCCTCGAGGGACTCCTACGAGCCAAAGGACGCGCCGAGCGCGAGTTCGACATGGCCATCGGCTATATCGCCATCACCACGCGCAGCATGGGAGCCGAATCCTGCGTCAAGACCGTGGACTGGGCCATCCGCAATAAACAACACATCCTCGGCGTTGACCTGGCCGACAGTGAGGTGCCATTTCCGATCAAGGATTTTGTCAAACCGATTCTGAAAGCGCATGATGCCGGACTCAAAGTGACGATCCACTCCGGCGAAGATACGCCAGCCTCCTACGTGGTGGATACGATCAATATGGTTGATCCAGACCGCATCGGGCATGGCATCCACATCATCGAAGATATGCAGGCAGTGGAGTTAGTGAAAAAGCGCGGCATTACGCTGGAGGTCAACCCGTGGAGCAACTACTTGACCAATTCCGTGCACAGGATTGAAGAACACCCGCTGAAAAAATTGTTCGATCTCGGCGTGCGCGTGACCATTAACTCCGACGACCCCGAAGTACTGGAAACAAACCTGAACAACGAATATCGCATCGCACACGAGGTGCTCGGTATGAGCATGGACAATATCGCGGCCTGTAACCGTTACGCATTCGAAGCATCCTTCATTCCCGAAGCAGACAAGAAAAGAATCTGGGACAAATATTTCGCATGACCAGGCAGCGCGCGACATTTCCGACCACCGTTCATCTTTTTTTCTTTCGCGAAGATCAAGTTCTATTGATACGCCGATTCAACACCGGCTTTCGGGATGGTGAATACAGCGTCCCTGCCGGACATTTAAACGGAGACGAGACCGTGATGGCCGCGGCTGCCCGCGAAGCGCAGGAAGAGGTCGGGGTCCAGATTGAAGCGGAGCATCTCATCTTCTCAAGTGTCATGCATCGTCGCGAAGGTGAAGAGCGCGTGGATTTCTTTGTCCGCGTCCCAACCTGGCCCGGCGAACCATTCAATAATGAGCCGGATAAATGCGATGATGTGCGCTGGGCGGCTATTAACTCTCTGCCCGAAAATACGATTCCTTACGTCAAGCGCGCGCTTCAAAATCACCTGGATGGAATCAAGTTTGACGAGTTCGGCTGGTAACCTTTTTGAAATTTCATCCACCCTGTCAAAAAAAGAACTCCGAGATTTAAAAATCTCGGAGTTCTGGTTATTTATCATTTTGGCGTCGTCTGTAATGATCACCTTTATCGTTATACATGGAATTGGGTAAAGCGATTTACAGCGACGGGAAAATTTTATTTGCTACATGGATAAGGACGGCAAATGCCGTCCCGTTTTTGCTTAACTTTATTTTGCTCGTATGGTCAACGTGACACCATTTTGAGACGGATCGTAAAGCAGAAATCCCTTCTCTGTATGGTTGGTGGAAATTCCGGCCTTGTCGATTCGCGCAACGACTTGTTCCAACGCGGCTTGATCCGGCAATTCGACCGAAAAGTAACTCAATCCGAGCGCATCCGGCGGCGGAGGCGGAGCGCCTTCGCCCTGCCAGGCGTTGAGTCCGAGGTGATGGTGATATCCGCCCGCAGAGACAAAGGCGGCCTTGAACGTTGATGAAAGTCCCATCACGTCGAAGCCGAGCACACCGTGATAAAAGTCAACGGCTTCCTGCACATTGCGCATGTATAAATGGACGTGTCCGAGGCGGGTTTCTTTTGGAGGAGAGACATCCAAACGGTCATCCTCTTTGAGATTGCTGAACAACGCGTCGATGTCCAATGGCTCACGGCCATCGCTCAATGAGCCGTCCGCGCGGCGCGTGACGAAATCATCGTTCTCGATCACGAACGTCCCGTCTTCAGGAGACTCGGCATACAACTCAATGCCATTGCCTTCGGGATCGTTGAGATAAGTAGTTTTCGTATTAATGTGGTCGGTGGGAGAGTTTGGATAGCGCAATGCAAACAAGCGGGCGATAGCACGCGCCAGTTCGCGCCGATTCGGGAACAGGATCGCAAAGTGATACAGTCCGGTTACGCGGCGATAGCGCTTGAAGTTCGGATACTCGGTCAGAATGAGCAGGTCCGCGCCGCCTGCGCCCAACGCGGCAGTGTTACCCTCGCGCCAGTGCAGGACAAATCCAAGCACCTGCTGATAAAACGCAACCTGATTATCAAGGCTGGCGACTTTGAGCGAAACATGTCCGAGCAAAGTAGCGGGATGGATCGAAAACTCTGTTTTGGTTTGCGGTTGTGAATTGGTCGTCATTTTAATTACGTATTTCTGCTCCTGTTTGAAGATAGACAATCCCGAAGTGTCGTTTCTTCCTTCAAATTAATTTTCGCCGCGACCGAGATTGTCGCGGTGGGAAATCGTGCCTTACGAATCTAGCTCAGGATTTTAACAGTGCTGCCCCAATTGGTACCGAGCGTGCCCTGTAACGTGATGTGAAGCAATTGCATGTGTTCGAGTTGGCGGGCACGGTGCAGTGGACCGGCGTCGATGGCGCGCATGCCGCCGTCTTTCACCAACTGCGAGACCTTGCTCTTCGCATCCGCGTCGTCACCGGCGATAAAGACGTCCAGCGGCTGACCGGCTACTTGTCCGGCAAGAAGCGTGCCCGCATACGTTGTGTTGAAAGCTTTGACGACTAGCGCGCCGGAGACAATCGCCTTGGCGAGGTCTTCCGCAGAAGATGAATCTGCCGCAGTGGCAAGTCCGTCATACGTGGCGTTGAGCGGATTGGCAATATCCACAACAACTTTGCCAGCAAGTTTGGAACCCAATTGCCTGGCGACCTCGATGTTCGTGCCATACGAAACGGCGAGCACGACCACGTCACCCAACATGGCATCGCTGAGGCTGGATGAAGAAACCTTCGCACCCTTTTGGCCGCGGCTTTCACATCCGCAACAGCCTTCTCAGCGACTTCAGGATTCGTATCCACAAAAGTGACCGAGTGACCACCAGCCACCATCCGCGTGCCGATGCCTTTGCCCATATTCCCTGCGCCAATAATTGTTACATTCATTTTTATTTCTCCTGTTTATGTTTTTTAGAATCCAAGTTGTTCTTTTACGATAATCATCGTAATGCGGCCCGGACGAATTTCCTTGTTGATGATCAGGAGCTTCCTGATCTCGGTGCCCACTTTATAAAGTTCCTGCATGTGCACTTCTTCGAGCGGACGGCAATATTCTTCGATGCGTCTCAAACCTTCATTTAAATCCTTGACGATCTTTTGCGCACCAACCACCCAGATAACTTTTCCTGCGCCAGAGGCATAAGGTCCAAGCTGGCTGCCAGTGTTTGATGCAATGATTACCTGCCCATCTTCCGTCACGGCCTGGACACTGCCAGCCGCGAAATCAGGTGTACCGCCCAGCTTGCGAATCTCGCGGCTTTGTGTTTCGCGGTTCATGGCAAACATCTTTGGCCGCAGGGCATCAAACCGTCCCGATTTATCAACTTCATCTTTGATCCCCAGTTTTTCAAGAGTTACAGAAGCGCCCATGAATATCTCGGCGCCATCCGGAACCAATTCGAAAAACATGCGTTTTGCTTCCGCACCGCTTTCAGCGATTAAGGCCGTAATGTTGTTTTGTTCAAGCGCCTTGGCCGTGCGTTGAATTCGTTCATTGCTTGCCAGCCCTGCGAATTCTTGGTTGGCAACTAAAGTTAAATTCTGTAACATGAGAAGTTTTTTCCTTTGTTTGAATGATTTATTTTTTACAAGAACAGCGTCCAACGGCCAACGACAACAAAAATCGAAAGTGCCAGCAAGACAACATTCATCGGAATAACCTGATATTCCTTCCTTGGCAAATGTTCAGTGAAGATTGCCAGAACTTGAATGATCGAAAGGCTAATGGCCGCAACTGTCGTCAACCAGGGCAGGATGCTGGTTAGAACGGGCAGCAGCATGGCAAGCGCACCGAGCAATTCAGAAATCCCAACGAAGCGAATAAAGGCATCCGAGCAGCTCCGTGCCCAAGGTATGGACTCTCTGGCTTTTGAGACTTGGAAAGTTTTCATGATTCCAGCCATGCCGTACATCGCCAACTTGACTCTCCTAGTAAGTTATGTTACCATACGGTTGTTGCCTAAGCAACAGATGTTGTTTAGTTTATCTTCCTTACCTTCTTGGGTCAACCATCAAATAAGTGAAACTGTCGGCTAAGCAACACTGGAGCAAAAATGTTGTCCATCGAAACAGAAGAAAAACTCGATCCCCGCGTGAAGCGAACGCGTCAGATGCTGGAACAGGCCTTTATGGAGTCCATCCATGAAAAAGGTTTTCAAGCTGTATCGGTGCAGGATATCACTGAACGAGCCGGTGTTAACCGCGCCACGTTCTATGCCCATTTCGAGGATAAATACGCCCTGCTCGACCACAGTATCCGTCAGGGCTTTCAGCAGGAACTTGAGAAACGGACATTGAGCGCCTGTCATTTCAGCGTGGATAATCTGCGCGCACTGATCAGCACGGTTTGCGAATTTACATCCAACATAGGCGGACACTGCAACCCGCCTCAGGGTCAATTCGAGTCGCTCATCGAGACACAAGTCAAGGCACAAATTTATGAACTGCTGCTGGCATGGCTTAAAGATACAAAGTCGGGCATCCCACCTGAAACTGCCGCCACTGCCGCCAGCTGGGCAATCTATGGACTGGCGCAACAATGGAGTCACAATAAGAATCATCCATCTGCCGAGGCCTTTGCAGATGAAGTACTGCCGATCGTGGCCGCAAATTTATCCATTGAATTAGCCTGACAAATTCGTGATTTCCATCATGTCAAAGACCGTTGCGATTTAGAGAGAAAGTGAGTAAGATTAAGTTGCCATGGAAAGAGTTCTGGCACTACACCTTCTAGGCATTGAAATGCCATAAGTCAATAAGCCTGACGGGTACAAACGTACCTGCCAGGCTTTTTTTATCCCCGTACCAAGGAGCATGAATGCAGACACCCTGGGAATATCGCTACGCCCACCGCACGCAAAAAATGGGAAGTTCGGTCATTCGAGAATTACTCAAGCTGACCGAACAGCCCGATATCATTTCCTTCGGAGGCGGACTTCCTGCACCGGAAGTCTTTCCGCTCAAGGAATTCAAAGACGCTTGTAATGTAGTTCTGGATACTGTCGGCGCGCAGGCCTTGCAATACAGCACCACCGAAGGCTATCGTCCTTTGCGCGAAATGATTGCACGCCATACCGGCCGCTACAGCGTGGATGTGAAACCGGAAAACATTTTGATCACTTCCGGCTCACAGCAAGCGCTGGATTTCATCGGACGTGTGTTCCTGAACCGTGGTGATTACATCGTGGTTGAATCGCCAACTTATCTGGGTGCATTGCAAGCCTGGAATGCCTATGGCGCGCAATATATTTCCGTCCCAACGGATGAGAATGGCATGATCGTAGATGAACTGGAAAAGGCGCTGCGGATTGGTCCAAAGTTTATCTATGTATTGCCGAACTTCCAGAACCCAAGCGGCGCCACTCTCAGCCTTGAACGCCGTCAAAAGATCGTTGAACTAGCCGACAAGTATGGCGTCCCGATCGTTGAAGATGACCCCTACGGCCAACTTCGCTACGAAGGCGAACACCTGCCCTCACTGGTCTACCTAGATAGCCAGTACCGCGGCGACGATGGTACCTATACCGGCAACGTGATTTACCTGAGCACCTTCTCCAAGATTCTGGCTCCCGGTATTCGCCTGGCATGGGTGATTGCGCCGGAACAAGTTATCTTAAAACTGGTTCATACCAAACAGGCCGCCGACCTGAATACTGCCGCATTCAACCAAATGGTGGCCTACGAAGTTGGCAAAGGCGGCTTCCTTGACGAACACGTTAAAGTGATCCGAGCTACTTATAAAGAGCGCCGCGATGTGATGCTCGAAATGATGGATGAAATGTTTCCGCCTGAAGTCACATGGACGCATCCTCAGGGCGGCATGTTCTTGTGGGGCATGATGCCTGAATGTGTTGACGCGGCTGAAGTCCTGAAAGTCGCAATTACTCGCAAGGTTGCTTTCGTACCCGGTGCCGCTTTCCATGCAAACGGCGGCGGAAAAAATACCATGCGCATCAACTTTTCGTATGCAGCGCCGGATATCATCCGCGAAGGAATCACAAGATTGTCAGTGACCTTGAAAGAAGCGATCCACAAAAACGGTCACACAGCATAACCCCAAATCATAAACAATAAGAAGGCCGCGCTTAAGCGCGGCCTTCTGTTTTCGTCATCTAATATTTCTCCTATTCTTCCACATACGGCACATACTCAGCGCGCGCGATTCCCTGCGCAATGGCTGTTGTTGCAACGGCACGCGCTACAGCGCGATGCACTTCTTTATCCAGTGGGCTGGGAACCAGTTCGCCAGGCGGAGTCATATCAGCAATCGTCTGTGCGGCGGCCATCAACATCTCATGCGTGATCTGTGAGGCGTTGGCATCCACCACACCGCGGAAAATGCCGGGAAAGCCTAGCACATTGTTAACCATTTTGCCATCCGCCGCAAAAGCCGCACCACGTTCCAGAGCCAGATCAGGATCGATCTCAGCGTTTGGATTCGATAGCGCCAAAATGACCTGACCTTTGCGTACCATCTCGGGTTTGATAAGTCCCGCTACGCCGGTCGTAGCAATCACAATATCGCACTTGTCCATGATCTCGTTCAAGTTGGACCCTTTGCCGCCCGCGGCCTCGAAATGCTTGATCGCCTCTGCTGACAAATCCGCACCCAACACCGCGTTGCCTGTGAGGCGCATCAACATCTTGGCAATTGCATAACCCGCCGCGCCCAGACCGATCTGTCCGATGACCGCCTTTTTTATATCAGTGTTGGTTTGACGACAGGCATTCGTCAATGCCGCCGTTGCGACCACTGCCGTGCCATGCTGGTCGTCGTGCATGACCGGAATATCCAGCATCTTCTGTAAACGCTCTTCAATTTCAAAACAACGCGGCGCGGAAATATCTTCAAGTTGGATCGCGGCAAACGTGGGCGCGATGTGGGCAACCGTCGCGATGATTTCTTCGGGATCTTTGGTATCCAGCAAGATCGGAATCCCCGAAAGCCCCACCAGCGATTCCATTAACATAGCTTTACCTTCCATCACTGGCATCCCCGCCAGCGGACCGATGTCACCGAGGCCGAGCACGGCTGTCCCGTCAGTTACGATGGCAACCATGTGACACGTACTGGTATACAAGCGTGCCATCGAAGGGTCCTTGGCAATCTTGAGGCATACTTCTGCCACGCCGGGTGTATAGACCAGCCGCAGAGTCGCCATTGAATCAATCGGGAAGCGCGAACGGATGGCGATCTTGCCTTTTTGATGCAGCTCCAGCACTTCGTCACGGACTTGCAGGATCTTGGTACCGGGATTGGCTGCCATCGCTTTGACGACCTTATCAATATGTTCGGTGTCGTCAGCATAGATCGTAATATCGCGGACTACAGAGCGGGATGTCTCGGTCATCAGATGGATATCACCGACTGTGCCTCCCGAATCCGAAATGGCTGTCAACAGACGCGCCAGCAAGCCGGTCGTCTGATCGTTGCGGACACGCACCGTGCGCATTATTTTTCGTTCCCAGGCCATAGGAAAATCCTTTCTAATTATTGGGCGAAGCGGCACTTCGCCATTACAAGATTCTACAAGGTTTTGATAACAGAAAGCAACTGGTCAAATGAAATGATGACCGGGCACTCAGCGTCGGGGAAGACTCGGCGCGGGTCGTAGAGAACCGGCTGGAGCCCCGCGCGCCGCGAGCCGACCACATCTGCAAAATAATTATCGCCGACGTATGCCGCCTCAGACGGTTTCACATCCATACGTTCGCAGGCGTGGATAAATATCTCGCGGTCGGGTTTGAATGAATTGACTTCGCCCGCCGCGAGTGAAAAAACAAAAAAGGATGACAGATCCAGGTTTTCGATTTCATGTTGATAGGGTTTCTCGCGGTTTGAAACAACTGCCATGATGAAACCAGCCTGGTGAAGATCAGCCAGTACGCGCAGAGCATCTTCAGTCAGGACTGTTTCGGGATGATAGGATTCTTCCATGTATTGGGAAACTTTAGGCGCAAGGACTTTTACCTGTTTACTCGATGCGCCCAGCGCAACCAATTGGCGATGGGTGTAGTGATTCCAAAAATCAGGTTCGGTTAAATATGTCTGCCTATCGTTTTTTAGATCAAGGGAATTAGCCCAGTAATAATTTTCCCAGCGGGAGGCGCGCAATCGATCTTCAGCGTTAATGGATAAGCCAAGCTGTGCGGTATAATCTGCAAAAACCTCCCCGCCAGAGGGGAGGTTATGACGAAGCGTTCCGTCGAGATCGAACAAGATGGACTTGATTTTGTTTTGGGAAAGCAAAGAATCCTCCATGTTGGATGATGGACCACAGACCATCATCCATCTTTCTCGATTTAGGATCTAACCGCCAATTTCATTCATGGCTCGATTAAGCGGGATGACACCATCGGCAAGGCCATGTCCCCACGGCTTATGCCACACGCCATCGAGGAGCAATTGCCGCAGTTCATCCAGCGAAGCGCCTGCGCGCAATGGAGTGAGCAAGTCTACTTCTTTTTCACGGAGCAGACACAAGCGCAGACGTCCGTCGGCCGTCAATCGGGCGCGCGTACAGGCGTCACAAAAAGGATGCGTGACTGAGGAAATAAAACCTACATCACCTTGTGCACCTGGTAAATGAAAGACCCGTGCTTCTCCATCAAGTTGGCCGCCATTGGCATTCTGCATATCTCCAAGCGAGTCTTCAATCCGTTCGCGGATCTCCGTCGCAGTGATGATCTGCGAGGTCTGCACATCGGTTACATCCGCGAAAGGCATCATTTCAATGAAACGAATCTGCCAGGGATGGTCGAGGGTCAGGCGCGCAAGGTCAACGACATCCTCTTCGTTATAACCCTTGACAACAACTGCATTCAATTTAATCGGTGTCAGGCCTGCTTTTTCGGCGGCCAGAACGCCTTCCCACACATCTTCGAGTTTTCCCCAGCGGGTGAGGCGGTGGAATTTTTCAGGATCTAAAGTATCAATACTGACATTGACGCGTTGCAGACCGGCGTCGGCCAGGGGCTGGGCCAGCTTCTTTAGCAGGACTCCGTTCGTGGTCATGGAAACGGAGCGGACGCCTTCCGTCGAAGTGATGCCCCGTACCAGGTCCACGACATGTGCGCGCACGGTTGGTTCGCCGCCCGTCAGCCGGATCTTGTCGAATCCCAAACTGGCGAACAGGCGCGTCAACAGGAGAATCTCGTCATCTTGCATCAATTCCGGGTTCGGACGGAAGGTCTGATCCTCGGTCATACAATAGATGCAGCGCAAGTTACAGTGGTCGGTAAGACTGATGCGCAAATAATGGATATTGCGCCCGAAACGGTCGATTGCCATAGGTCGATTATATAACCTTTTTGGACAATTGACGGGAGACACTAGCCATGCTATTATCTTTCCATATTATTTTTTATTCCGCACATTATTAAAGGAGCTATTATGAGCGCTGAATTTATTCTTCGCATTATTGGTTTGATCGTGCTCGGCATCGCAGGTGGTTATTGGGGCTACGAGCTGGCACAGACAAATCCTGCAGAAACTGTACGTTACATTTTGGTAATTGGATTGACCGGTGTGCTGACCGGCCTGATCCTGACGCCGTACATTACCACCCGCCCGGCCCGCTGGCTGCGTTCTCTTCTCGGACGGGTAGCGGCGGAAACCCTTTTTGCCGGACTCATGGGCCTGGTCATGGGACTCACTACGGCGGCGCTGTTGGCGTTTCCGCTTTCTCTCCTGCCCGATCCATTCGGGCGCACCCTGCCGTTCATCGGTGTTCTGATGTTCAGCTATTTTGGCGTGACGCTGTTCGTCATGCGCCAGGGCGACATCATGAGTCTGTTCAGCACGTTCAGCGGACGCACCGAAGGCGGCTCTGGTTCTTCCTGGACAAACCTTAACCGCACCATCTTACTTGACACCAGCGTCATCATTGACGGGCGCGTGGCCGACATCGCCCGCACAGGCTTCCTGCCTGGAACGCTCCTCATCCCACGCTTTGTCTTGAACGAACTGCAATACATCGCCGACTCACCCGACGGCCTGCGCCGCCAGCGTGGTCGCCGTGGTATGGAAGTATTATCTGAACTGCAAAAACTGCCGAACATCCTCGTCCGCATCAGCGATATTGACGTGGACGGTGTGCGTGAAGTGGACGATAAACTGGTTGTGCTCGGCAAGCAGCTAAAGAGTCCGGTGCTGACCAATGACTTCAACCTCAACCGCATCGCCGAACTGCAGGGCGTGACCGTGCTCAACATCAACGATCTGGCCAACGCAGTCAAATCTGTGGTTTTGCCAGGCGAAGCCTTGAACATCAACATCTTCCAGGAAGGCAAAGAGATCGGCCAGGGCGTCGGTTACATGGACGATGGCACAATGGTCGTCGTGGAAAATGGCAAGGAATACATCGGCGAATATATGGACGTTCATATCACCAAAGTCTTGCAGACCGCCGCAGGGCGCATGATCTTCGCCCGCGTGGAAGAGGACAAGAAGAACGGCAATGGGAAAAAGAAATAACCTATCGCGCTGAGTAGAGGGGCTCTTCCCGAAGTCGAAGCGCAGTTGGATACATGCCCTTTGACTTCGGTCTTGATATAGCGGCGATGGTCGAGCAGGCCGAAGGCCATATCGAGACCCGCCGCCTGCTCGACATCCGCTCAGAGCGGAACAGGAAATCCATGATCCGCCTCTACAACACTCTCACCCGCAAAAAAGAAGATTTCGAAACCATCGAGCCGAACAAAGTCCGCATGTACGTGTGCGGTGTCACGGTCTATAACGACGCGCACGTCGGGCACGCCATGTCGGCGCTGGTCTTTGATATCATCCGCCGTTACCTAGAATATCGCGGCTACACGGTCAGGCATGTCATGAACTACACCGACGTGGATGATAAGATCATCGCACGCGCCAACAAGCTCGGCGAAGATCCTTTCAAACTCTCGAAACGCTACATTGACGATTACTCCCAAAATCTCAAAGACCTCAACGTTCTGCCCGCCACCGTCAACCCGACCGTCAGCGGAACCATGCCGCAGATCATCACCCTCGTGCAAGGTCTGATCGAAAAAGGCTATGCCTACGCCGCGTCCAACGGCGACGTGTATTTCCGCGTCACCAAAGATGAAGATTACGGCAAACTCTCCGGCCGCAAACTGGACGACATGCAAGCCGGTGCGCGCATTGAAGTCGGTGAGGCCAAAGATCACCCAATGGACTTCGCCCTTTGGAAAGCCGCCAAGCCCGGCGAACCTTTCTGGAACAGCCCCTGGGGTCACGGTCGCCCTGGCTGGCATATCGAATGCTCGGCCATGAATCTCAAAGAACTTGGCGAACAGATCGACATTCACGGCGGCGGTAACGATCTGATCTTTCCCCACCACGAAAACGAGATCGCACAAAGTGAATCCTATACCGGCAAACAATTCTCCCGCTACTGGATCCATAACGGCATGCTGCAACTTGGCGGCGAGAAAATGTCCAAATCGCTCGGCAACATCGTCAGCATCAAGGAATTTTTATCCAAGCGCGATGCGGACGTGATGCGCATGCTCGTCTTGCATGGAACATATCGCGCGCCGCTGATGTTCAACGACGAGACGCTTGACGCCGCCGAGAAATCCGTTGACCGCCTCAAGTCCGGACTTCGACCGGCCGCCGCTTCCGCAAGTGGACTCGCCGCTGGCGATGCGTCCCAACTCATCACCGTGGTCGACTCTGCCAAAGAAAACTTTACCAACGCAATGGACGATGACTTCAACACCGCTGGCGCAGTCGCCGTGCTGTTCGAACTCGTCAAAGCCATCAACACCGCCCGCGACAACGGCGCGACTTCCGATGAACTCAAACCCGCTCAGGACAAATTGCGCGAATTGACCGGCGTGCTCGGCCTGCGCCTGCAAGATAAACAAGGCTCCGGTGAGGATGAAGCGAAGATCAATGCGCTCATTGCAGAACGCACTGAAGCCCGCAAACAAAAACAGTGGGCGCGTTCAGATGAGATCCGTGACCAACTCAAAGAAATGGGCGTGACCATCGAAGATAGCAAAGAGGGCACAACCTGGCGCTGGGGATGAGCTGGTAAATCACGCATAAAGAAACTTCCGAGATGTCAGGCCTCGGAAGTTTCTAATTTATCAACTTGTATCATTTTCCTTGTTCACGGCGAACATCTTTTACGAAATGGCTCATTGGACGAACATAGTCCTTCATACCAACATGCTGATGAACATGTTCAAGTTTACGACTATCATCTCGCAAATAAAAAACACGGTCAATACCACCGAGTAAAGTCAATTTATCGTCGGACAAATCTTCGTCATATGTAACCAGATGCCAAATTTGTTTTATTTTGAATTTACTCAGCACATTTCGATCTGCACTTGATACTTGCTTCCATCGCTCTCGCAATGTTCCTTTGTAAGAAATTCCTATCTACCATTCATGGCTGCATCGAGCGGAAATTTCTTGAGTGAATCCTGTTCAAGATAATCACACAGACCGCCCAAAAATTTAAATTCATACCACTGACTGCGTAAGAAAATTATCGTTTTTTCAAGAAGGTCAAAGGCCGAATGCACGTCAAGGCAATGTCGCCCCTGATATTACTTCCCCGATCGTCATCACTTTGACGTTTCCTTTGCTTTGTTGTTGGGCCAACCATGAGATGAAGCCATTCATAATATCCGGACTGACCGAAAAATAGTCACAAGAGTCGCACACGTGGTGAAAGATAAAAATGACCCAACCTCCACCTCTGTATCGAACTTCTCTAACATAACGCTCCAATTTACTGAGATTAGTATCGTCAACAATATAGGGAAAACCACTTAAAACATAAGGATCAACTGGAGGAATCGTTGGAGAAATGCCACGAACTGCGCGCGCGTTGGTATATCCACAATTTTTTACCATTCGCTTTGCATTTTCATCATAATTTCCAAATGGATAGGCAAAAGAAACCGCATTTAGACCATGATCTAATAAATTCGTGCGGCAATCACAAATTTGGTGTCTCAAATTTTTAGCATCCAATCCTTCCACCTTGATGTGATCAATAGTATGACCGCCGATTTCATTCCCATCCTTCTGCAGTGTTTGCAACTGTTCCCAGGTCATAAAGCCCTCGGAACCCACCCGTCCGCTTATTATATAAAAGGTGGCGTGCAATCCATTCTCTTTGAGGAGAGGATCAACAGCGAAATTATCAGCATCTCCATCGTCAAAAGTAAGAGAGACAACGGTGTCTTCCTGCGCTTTAGGCAAGACCGTTGCAGTGCCTGCTGGTTTCGGAGACGAAGCCAGGGAGTTGCACCCGTTAAGAATCAGTATGGCCGAGAGACAACAAAAGATTACGGAAGAGGCTCCTGGCATTTTATTCATATCTTTATTCTCATCCACAATTGTAGTTTGTTTTGCGAGAAAATTTAATATTGACCCTGAAAATATCTGCGCAAAATGTCAGAAAAATTGGTGTTCGTGTGTTCACGCATAACCGCGAAGAAGTCAGCTGTAGTGGCGTGGCCGTGAGAAAAGCGCGCAGCATAATCTTTCAGAAAGGCGAAGAAGACATCATCGCCTACGCGCGTCCGCAGCTCACTCAGGAAGTTTGCGCCGTTCAAATAAACAGCGCTGACATACAGGCGGAAAGTCGAACCATTATAAATGCTTGTGTCCACATAACCGGCTGGAGAAAAATAATTGACGCGGAAACCCCACCACCAATTGCCAAACTTTGGATAGTTATATTCGTAGAAAATTTCCTCGCTATATGTTGCCATTGCTTCATCGAGCCACGGCTCAGCAGCCTGGTCATCACCAATCAGACCAAACCACCATTGATGTGCGATCTCATGCGTCCCAATATCTATCAGGTTGCTCTTGGCCGTCCCGCTATATTCAGAATAAAATTTCTCAGCCAGGAAAACAAGCCCATCATATTCCTGACCGTCCGGCACTTCAGTCTCAACCACACTCAGACTCGGATATGGATAAGGCGCAAACTTCGCACCATACAAACCGAGGGACTGAGTCGCCATCCACAAGACAGACTGGCCCGCGTTTTCATCGTTTGCAAAATAATAAGAGCGTATCACCGCGGACCCGACAGCGGATTCCGCAACCTTGAACGCCGTGCTGGCTGACAGCACGAACGTGCGCGCCGCTGACAAGCGATAACGCGTCCAATCGCCATTGGTTTCAGCTAATCCGCTGGCCGCGACGATCACGCTCGAATCATTGACTTTGACATTTACATCATAATCCGCCGCGTCGTAGACAAGATGCTCGCCAAACGCCCACGGATCGTGAAGCACCCATCCGCCCGAATATGGCACGATGAACGGATACCAATCTGTAAGATTGACTTGATAACCAAGATAGCCGAACGTGCCCTCGAATTTTTTGGGAGGAAGTGTCAGGCTGTAGTTCAAAGCGAATGTTGTAACAGTTCCCGGCTGAAGCGGCCGGGTGAGATTGATTGTCAGGCGCTGACCGTCGAGGCTGTAATTCGTTACCGCCGCACCGTCCTGATTGAGCACATTCAAAGTAAAACAATTGCTCCAGAGATTTGGTTCAACCGCCAAAACGATATTTGAGAGACTCTGTCCGGTTGTGTTCGAATAAATAATGGTCTCATCCACGCCAGCGGTATGACCGGCATAATCAAGCGTAAGGTAAAGGGTATATTGAGTCCGCGCATTGGCGGGGACAGGTGTGGCGGGCAGGACGGTCGGTTGAGGGGTAAAGGTGTCGGTTGGATGTGAAGTCGCGGTCAGCGTATCTGTTGGAATGAGCGTATCCGTCGGCATAAACGTTGCTGATGGGATCAATGTGTCAATGGCAGGCCCGGGCTGGAAAGGCGTCGGCGTTGGCGAAGCATTGGGATTCGCGGTGACCAGCACAAAGTCCGGGACCTGAAGCGGTGACACACTTTGCTTCGGCGCGCAGGCCGATGTCAGCAAAATCAAAAGCAAAACGCTCAGTGTAAAACATGGAACCCAATTTGGTCGACGACGATGCATGGCTAATAATTGTTCTGGAAGTATTGTTTGACCAAATCAGAAAAATCAACTTGTGTGTGGAGTCTCAGGATGCGAAAGAAATCAGCGGAGGTTGCGATCTTACCATTCTCCTGTGCGAGATAATCTTTTAGAAAAGCGAAGAAGGCTTCATCGCCAATGCGAGCGCGCAGATCGTCGAGGAAATGCGCGCCACGCAAATAAACAGTATTCGTGTACGGAATAAAACCTCCAGCATCATAAATGCTGATATCAACCCAATTAAGCGCGTCGGTACCCTGAACGCGAGGGTACCAGTATGCCCACCACCATGAGATTGACTCAGGATAAAGAGTCTCGTAAAAGATATGCTCACTATAAGCGGCCATGGCTTCATCCAACCAGGGTTGAAGTGCCTGGTCGTCGGCGACCTGTTCAAACCACCATTGATGGGAAGTTTCATGAACAGAAACCGTGGTCAGCAGATTCTGTACGGTTCCATCATAGAGATTGTAAGCACCACGCGACATAAAAAACAGGCCAGAGAATTCCATACCATCATTGAAGTCCCCCATTACGATAGAAAGTGTCTTGTGTGGATAGGGTGCGCCGAAGCGCTGAGAATAAACCTGTAAGGCTTGAGCCGATGCCTTCGATGCCGCCTTGCCGGGAACATCATTAAGTGGGAAATAGTAACTGTAGATGATGACATCACCTACCTGGACACTATCCACTTTGTATTCCGTGCTGGCGGAGAGGGCGAACGTACGTCCCGCGGCGAGCGTGTAGCTCGTCCAATCTCCGTTTTGACCGGGCGCACCGCTGGACGCAATGACCAGACTCACGGTTGGGCCAGCAGGCTTTACATTGACCATATAATCTGCCGCTTCGTAGACGAGATGCTCGCCGTAATATCCTGGTTGATGCAAAATCCAATTGCTGTTGATGAACGGAACAACAAAGGGATACCAGTCCGTCAGGTTCATCTGCAACTGACTGTATCCAAAAATTTGCGGCCGGATACCGTGCGCCTGTTGAAGCAGAGGGATGACAAGACCAAATTGGATTTGAATCGTCGCGACAGATTCAGGAGCAAGAGGCGAGGACAAAGCAAACTCAAGTTTTTGTCCGTCCAATCTGTAGTTGGAAACTGTTGCGCCATTGAGGCTCAGACTATTTAGCGTAAAACAGTTCGGCCACAAATTGGGTTCAACCGCCAGCACGAGATTAGGCAATGCTTGCCCGGTGTGATTCGGATAGATGATGGTCTCATCCACGCTGACGGATTTCGCGGCGTAATCAAGCGCGACGTTCATTGTATATTGTGCGCGTGGCGGCGCAGAGACAAGTGTCGCGGTCGCCGTTGGATCAAGCGCAGATGTCGATGGGACAGTCGTTTGAGTAGGGGGAAGATTTGTCGAAGTGGGAAGTGCGGTTGAGGTCGAACAGGAAGCGAGAGAAACTACGAGTAATGCATAAAGCGCGATGCGTAAAAAGAAGAATGAATGGCGGGGCATGGGCAATATTGTAAACGAAAACCCTCCCGCTGATCAACGGGAGGGTTTGGTGATTGTTATCCACCGAGTGCCTTTTTGACGGCCGCAAGCCCCGTATCCATGCCTGCTTTGAGTTGCGGAACAACCATGCTTTCCGTGCCGGGCATGACGACGGCATCCATCGAAATGGATAACTTGGTCCCCGCGCCGTCTTTTTCAAGTGTGTATGTGCTGGTCACATCTGAGGCGGGCGGTGCGGCAATGGTCTTGATGGCGAAGGTTTTGTTTGGCTCAAGCGCCATGATTTCATTCACGGTATTGAATTCACGATTCCCATACTTGGATTTGATGGTGTATCGTGTGCCGACTGCGACTTTCCCGTCGACAACGACATCGGTAATGGCCGCGCTGAAGGCTTTTTGATTTCCAAGATTGGTGAGGAATTCAAAGACCTGTTCAACTGGTTTATTGATGCTGATGCTGGTTTCAATTTTTGCCATGGTTCATCTCCTTTTCCTATGCAGAGGATTGTAGCCGTTTCCACAAAAACGCTAATAGGAAAAAGGTCGTGGTTGTCAGCACGATGGCGGAGCCGGAAACGATGTTGAAATAATAGCTAACGTAGAGGCCGATGACCGATGAAAGTGCACCAAGCGTTGCAGATACGATCATCATCGGCGCGAGTCGGTGCGTGAGCAGATAAGCTGTCGCGGCGGGCGTAACCAACATGGCGGCGGCCAGCCCAACGCCGACCGTTTGAAGCGAGACGACAACTGTCAATGCCAACAGAACAAGCATAAGGTTTCGTAAGAGTTCTGCGGGTAATCGTAAAGTGGCTGCCAGGACAGGGTCGAAGGAAATGATAAGGAACGGTTTGTAGAGCAGGATCACTGTCAGCAGAATCAAAAGCCCGAGGCCAGCAGTCAGCCACAAGTCGAGGGATGAAACGCCGAGCACGTTTCCAAACAAAATGTGACTCAAATCCACAGCATAAGTCTGGATCGAACTGATCAATGCCACACCCAACGCAAGCGCAGCCGCAAATAAGATCCCGATGGCGGTATCTTCTTTAATTGCACCTTGACGCGAGAAGTAGCCGATGCTCAAAGCGATGATGACGGACGCGACCAGCGCGCCGACCAGCAGATTGCCATGCAAAAGATAAGCTATTGCTATGCCCGGCAAAATGGCATGTGCCATTGCGTCACCCAGAAAGGCCATGCCGCGCAGAACAACGTACGTGCCCATGATCGCACATAGAACGCCGACGATGACGGATGCGAGCAGTCCGCGTTGCATAAATTCGTAAGCAAGAGGCTGGAGAATGAAAGACATTTTATTTTCGATTTTGGATTTACGATTTACGATTAGGAAGACGGACGCGTAAAGTTTTTATGGATGCGACTGTAATGGCAAGAACTTCTTCAGCTTCTTTCATAATTTCATTTACTTCGCTGTATTGCAAACTTTTGCTTTCCAGAAGAAGTTCGAGCCAGTAAATGGTCTCATCGCTTTCTTCTTCAACGATCTTGAGTTTGATAATCATATCGGCAGTAGATTTTGCGCGGCAGGCTGCTCGATAATTTGCACCGACCGAAGTTGCAGAACGGATGATTTGTTTTGCGATCACATCAGCGGCTCGCGTATGAGGAAGTGTCTCCGTTAATTGAATCACGCGCAGAGCCAATTTCTTTGTTCTATCTTTAAAAATTTTCTCATTCATATCATCCTGCCTCTTCAATCGTCAATCGTTAATCTAAAATCGTCAATTGCTCTCCGGCGGGCAGCAATCATCCACCACAGCAGTGCCATCCGGCAGGATCAACAACTGCGGCCCGAAAGCTTTTGCCAGATTTTCCTGTTTCATTACTTCGTCGGGTTTGCCAAAAGCGATCAAACGATGATTGAGCAACAACATAAAATCAAAGCGGGTGGCGGCAAGATTTAGATCGTGAGTTGAGATCATGGCTGTAACTTGTGTGTTACGTAAATCATCCAGCAATTTCAGAGTAGCTTCCTGGGTCGGTGCATCGACTCCCGTGAACGGCTCATCCATCAGCAAGATATGTGGTTCCTGTGCCAATGCCCGGGCAAGAAAGACGCGTTGTTGCTGGCCGCCGGAAAGATCGCTGATGGGGCGTGTTGAAAAGTCAGCAATGCCCATTTGAGCGAGGCTTTTCTCAACAACCTGCTTATCGGTTTTCGAGGCGCCCTTGAACCAGCCTTGATAATCAAAACGTCCCATCATCACCACATCGCTGACAGTGACTGGAAAGCGCCAGTCCACCTCTTCGCGCTGAGGCACATAGGCCACACAATCCTTATGATGACCCAGCGAGAGTCCGTGAATGAGAATACGGCCTTTTTGTAGAGGCAATAATCCGACCATGGCTTTGAACAACGTGGATTTTCCCGCGCCGTTCGGTCCGACAACGGCCACGTGCGCGCCATGCGGAACGCTGAACGTAATATCGTGCAAAATAGTTTTGTCGCCGTAGCCAATGTCGGCGGATTCGATTTCAAGGCGGTGAGGAGTGTGGGTCATGCGATTTACGATTTTAGATTTATGATTTGCGATTAACGATTATTTCAACGCTTCAACAATTTGTGTAACGTCATATTTCATCATCGAAATATAATCCGGCGCGGGGCCATCTTTTGCAGATAAAGTTTCAAGATAAAGGTCCGAAACAACCTTCGCACCTGTATCAGATGCGATCTGCTCGGCCATGTTTGTATTCACACCGACCTCCACAAAAATGGCTGGCGCTTTTGTGGCCTTGATCTGCTCGATCAATGCGGCCATCTGTTGAGCCGACGGTGATGCCTCGGTGCTGAGACTGGGAACGATCGTCCCGGTGATCGTAAAGCCATAGCGCGCTGCAAAATAACCAAACGCTTCGTGGTTCGTCGCGAGCATGCGCTTCTCCGGCGGAACTTGATTCACCTGTTCAGCAATCCATGTGTCCAGCGACTTCAACTGCTCGATGTACGCGGCGGCATTGGCTACGTACACAGATGCACCAGCAGGATCTGCCTGAGTTAATCCATCACGGATATTTTCAACATACCGGATAACATTATTTGGGTCGAGCCATAAATGCGGGTCGCCTTCCGGATGTCCGCCGGATGTGTCGGGATGAGGCGTCAGGCTAGTAGATGCGATCACTTCCACGCGTTGCCCGCCAACGTTATCCAGAGTCTTTTGCAACCACGTTTCATAGCCGACGCCGTTAGCGATCAACACCTGGCTTTCCGCGACGCGGGTTGTATCCTGAGGCGTGAGTTGATATTCGTGCGGGTCAACACCGACCGGGATAAGGGATTCCACTTTGACGCGTTGACCGGCCACGTTTTGGGCGATGTCCGCTAAAAAGGTGGTAGTAGCTAGAACGCGCAAGCCACTCGAGGTCGAGGTGCGAGGCGATGAACAGGCCGCGACCAGAGTCGCGACCAGTAGAATCAAAGCTGTAGTTCGAAGTCTCATGGACGAAAGGTCAGCGTGTGATAGGCCACAGATCCGATCAGTAGAAGAACGACAACGCCGGTTGTGATCTGGGCAACAGGTTTGGTTTTTGGATCCTTAACGCCCGCGCTCTCGGCTTGTTTCTTTGCTTGATTCTGTTTGTTGTTGATCGCCGCACCAGCGGCGGTTGCGGCGGGAATGGCCGCACAAAAGATGCACATGGTTCACTCCTACAACTCGTCAGGCTCTGACACTTCTTCGCGATAGTAATTGGAAATATATATAAACATTGCAAATTGACAGTCGCTTTCAAAGTGGATGTAAATTTAGGCTCTTGCCTACCATGAGTCTGTGTGATTATAATGGTGTAAGCCAAAATTATTTCGCCGACTTTTTTTCGAGCCGTTCCATTCGGTGCGCCAACTCATCTTTCCAATGCTTGCGAATATAGGCGGGCAGGTCGGCGCGCTCCACCTGTTTCAGCGCAGACTTTGTCCATTTGAGCGCCAGTTTCAGATCACGTTTTTTATGCTCGCAATATTTTGCCAGTTCGACACAAGCATAAACATGACCTTCGGAGGCAGCCTTTTCCCAGAGACGAACAGCCTCATCGAAATCTCCCCGCCTCTTTTGCAGGACCGAGAGGCGGCGCATCGCTTCTCGAAAATTTTCCTCGCTGACGCCTTTCTGCAATCCGTGCTCGAAGAGACGCGCGGCCGTATCCCATTGACCAAGGTCTTCATAAAGCCGGGCAAGCGCGATCACATCGAGTCCGTGCCGGATGCCTTCGTGGAATGGATCAGCCAGCATTGCCGCAGTGTGACTCAACAATGCGGCCAACGCCACTACATCCATGGCGTTGTGATAGAACACGCCCTTCAACGGGCGCGCATCGCCGCTGCGCAGATAATCAAAATACATCCACGGAATTTCATAGCCAGGGACTTCTTCGCTCGTGCGAGGCGCTGCGAGAATATTTTCTTCGAGATATTTCAACGCCCGCGATTCCAGGCGATCGCGCCAGAGACGGCGCGCCAGCGGCAGAAGATCGAGATGGGCATAATCTTTAAACGGCACAGGGATTTGATGCAGAATGTAACGCGTCTTTAGAAGCGGCGCGTCGAAGGACTTGCCATTAAAGGTGACCAGCGCTTCGCAAGGCGCAAGAAAGCCAGCCAATCCTTCGAGCAAAGCCGGTTCTTCGGCTGGATCGCGCATGAAGAATTGCTGCAAGACAAATTCGCCATCTACAAAGCGAGCCGCGCCCACAAGAAAAGCATACGTGCCAGTGCCGCCTGACAAACCGGATGTTTCGGTATCGAGGAAGGCAAATGACTCAATGGACAGATTGTTTAGACGCGGATCGCGCGCCCAGGCAGACATCACATCCAACGGCGCGGACAGTTTGATCGGCGCGTGTCCGTGACGATAATCCGCCGCGAATCTTTCCTCATGAACAAACGTCTCACCGGCGCGGGTATGAAGCGCGTCACCAGACACGACTGATCCAATCTCATAACGGCTATCTGGTTCAGGCGGGAGAAGATGCGTCGCCCCAACTTTGACGCCGAGCGATTTGAGTTTGTCCGCAAGGGATGGCATGAAGGAATTCTAACGCCAATTCTAGAAAAGAAAAAACATCCCGCACAAAATTGTTTTCAATAACATTATTTATTCTTCACGTTCACTTGAATGATAGCCGTATCCACCCGTTGATCGGCGCGGACAACCTGCAACTGTACCGCGTACAAACCATCCAATCCGGTTGTGTCCCAGGTTGCCAGAATATTTTCGGTAATAGCTGCAGTTGAATCACTTCCAACAAGAATCCATTCCTGCGGATTCAGGCCCTTGCCAACTTGAACACGATAATGATCGAAATCCGCACCGGCGGCCGTGCCTTTGATCTGCACCTGACCATTCACATCTGCGAACATTGCAGGGACGGTAATATGCACATCGGGGTCGATCTGTGCAGGTTGAATGGCATCGTAGGATGTCGGCGCAGCGGGAATATTCTCAGACTTGGCCCAGGCTTGTGCTTCAGGTGGAACAGCCATATAGACTTTTTGTTCAACAAGTTGAGGCGGTGTGAAAACGGTGGCGAGATAACCGGTCTCTCGATTGACTTCATACGTGCGATACAAGTTATCAGGTTGGACGGGTTCATTGCCATTCAGAAAAACTTCACTCACAATGGATGGACAATCTCGCGTTGGCAACAGGCCAGATGGATCGCACACATTCATCGTCGTCACGCCCGCGGGCACAGACCAGCCGTCAGTGGGCAGGGAGTGGGAGGCGAGTTGCATCAGGGCATTCCAGAGTCCAGCTGAAAGTCGAGGCGTGAGGCGGGGCACATCCGAAGCATGAGTGCCCGTCCAAACAGCGATAAGCCGCGTCGGTGTATAACCCAGCGTCCACACATCATGCCCGCTATTTGTTTGTCCAAGTTTCACGCCAGCAGGCCGTCCGATCTCCAGTGGATTCGGATGCCCAAGACTCGGCCAGCGCGCAGATTCATCGCTCAACACATTGTTCATCAGATACGCAAGCTGCGGCGTGACAATCGGCTGGGCCTGCGGGTTGCTCCAATCCAGCCACAGCGAATGATCAAGCCCTTCGAGGCGCAGCACGGCTGAGGGTCCGGGTTGACCGTAACGCGCGCCCTGTGCGGCGAGCGCCGAATAGGCAGACGCCATGTCAAGCAAAGTGGCGTCACTGTCCTTCAGTCCAAAAGATGATTCGGTGCGGGCGATGGATTCACTTCCCATCTGACTTGCGATGTTCGCCGCCGGAGCACGATAATCGTTGGCAATCGCAATTCGGATGCGCATCGGCCCGTGAAATTGCCCGTCGAGATTTTGAATGTTACTTGACGATGGAATGTCCCACACCAACGAGGCGGGACTCAGCCCGCGCGTGAAAGCCGTTAAATAAATAAACGGCGTCATGAGGGACCCGGGATCGTGCGCCGCTAAAAAAGCCGTTTCTTGGCCCTTGAGCGTTTCTCCGACCGCCGCCAGAATCTGACCCGATTGCGGATCGAGAATCAGCGCGCTGGCCGACGGCTCTGCGACTACGTCGCTGTTCGACAAAGGCGGAAGCAAGCGCGCCGCATCGCACGGCGTGGGCGGATCAGCCAGACCTTCGAGGCGATTGACATAAACAAGGCTGGCGCAGGCGGCCTGCTGTTGAAGATCGTAATCAAGAGTGGTGGCGACAACCAGTCCCCCGCGCTCGACGCGTTCGCGCGTGAATTGTTTATCCAGTTGATCGAGCGCAAGATTGATGAAGGCTGGTGCAATTAAAGTTTTCGGCGCAGGAGCCGGTGCAAGCGTGACGGTTTGGCTTGATGCAGTGCCAGCATCTGCCGGTGAGATCAGCCGCAAAACTTCCATACGTTGAATGGTGTCGCGGCCACGTTGGAGGGCGATATCTTTTGCATCGAACGGATTCAGGCTTGGTGACTGACTGGCTGCCGCCAACACCGCAGACTCGGCGGGAGTCAGTTCGGAGGCCGATTTTCCAAAATAGAGTTGCGCGGCAGCGTCCACGCCGAAGGCATAGTGACCATAATCCGCCGAGTTGAGATACCACTCGAGGATTTGCGTACGCCCATATTTGACGGTGATCTGCGCCGCCAGGATCCGTTCGCGCAACGCCCGCCGGATCGAAGGCGGCTCGTTATAAAGCAATAGATCTGAGACGAGCTTCTGTGCAATCGTTGGATGATTTTCAGGATCCTGCCAGCCGCTTAAGGAATATCCACCGTTCGAGAAGAAGCCGGGGTCGGATACTGCGACCGTAGCATTCGCCAGAAAATCCGGCAAATGTTGTGGAACCTGTGAGCTCAGCGGGATATAACGCCGCGGCAATTCATTTGGAGCGAAGGTGAATAACAACTTTTCACCAGTGCGATCATAGACGCGCGTAGGCTGAAGCAGGAGTCCGTCTGGTGGGTTGAGCAGGGCGGGCAGGAGCTCGGCGCTGGGCAGGTCGCGCGTCAGGTCTGCATAAGTCAACGCGGCGAAAAGAATAACAATTGCCAGCAACAGAGAGATGACGATCCCAAACCCAATGCCTCCGACCTGAAAGGGTCTTTTGCGCACACGGCGTTGATCCATGGAACGAGCGCGGCGTTTACGAAGAATGGATATGGTTCGGGACATGGGTTGAATTAAACCACGAAAGACGAAAGGCGGTGGAAAAGAGCAAGAAGAACATTTAACGCAAAGGCGCAAGGGTGCAAAAAGAAATTTCAGCGTCAATCATTGGCCCTCCTGCGCACCAATGCGTCGGTCATCTTGACCACGCGTGCCATATATTCCACATCATGCACGCGGACAATGTCCGCGCCGCGCGCGATGCCGATGGCCACTGCCGCGGCTGTCCCTTCGAGGCGCTGGTCGGCGGGCAGGTCGAGGGTATAGCCGATAAAAGATTTGCGCGAGGGGCCGAATAAAACGGGAAAACCCAAAGCGCGGATTTCGTCGAGGCGGTTGATCAGCTCCAGATTATGTTCAACTTTTTTACCGAACCCAATTCCCGGGTCCAGAATGATGCGTTCGTCTTCAATGCCCGCCTGGCGCGCAAGCGCCACACTGTCCATTAATTCGCGCTTCACGTCTTCGAGTAAGTTCGTATATTCCGCGCCGATGTAGGCATTGCCCAACTGCGAGCGCACTTCCACGCTGGCAGGATTGCTGCGATTGTGCATTAAGATCATCGGGCACCTGGCTTTTGCAATTACATCTCGTAATTCAGGATCGGCGCGCAAAGCCCACACATCGTTGACGATATGCGCGCCAGCCTTCAATGCCTCTTTCGCGATGACGGCCTTATAAGTATCGATTGAAATTAAAGTATCGGGAAATTCTTTTGCGAGCGCCTCGATGACGGGGATGACGCGCCGCCGCTCTTCTTCGACTGTAACCGGCTCCGACCCCGGACGGGTTGATTCGCCGCCGACATCCAATACCGCGGCCCCCGCGCCGACGAATCGCCGCGCTTGTTCGAGTGCATCCCTCACCCCTTTGTCCCTCTCCCAACTTTGGGAGAGGGGTTGGGGTGAGGGATGCAAAAGTCCATCGCCAGAAAAACTATCCGGTGTGACATTGAGGATGCCCATCACATAGGTGCGGCTTCCCCAATCAAATGTATGGCCTGAAACTTTTAGCGACTTCATAAAATCATTATGTCATTGCGAGGAGGGTGTTCTTCCCGACGTGGCAATCTCGCGTTCTCGATCAATGTCTTTTTGAAAAGTTACTTAAGATTGCCACGCCGCAAAAGACGCGGCTCGCAATGACAGATGCTATGAGATCTGATCGAGTGGACGCGAGAGCCAGGCCTCCGCTTCATTGAGATTGGTGAAAATCTTCATCGCCGCGGCGGTTTCGGGCAAAGCCAGCGATGCAATCTCGCGGATCGCGTTGGCAACTTTATCATTTGCAACCACGACCGCTAGGCGAATATTGCGCGCCGAGGGATCGCTATTGACTTCCACTGCCGTGCGAACGGCCTTTTCAGGGATTTCCTTTACCGCGCGCAGGTCATAGAGATTGCGCGTCAAGCGGTCGGAGCCGAGCAAATGTTCCAGCGCGAACTCGCGCCATTCTTTGAGCGTGGCGTCAGAGAGGTCGGTGAAAGTCAATGTCATGCCGCCATCCGCGCGGCGGACAGCGCGCATGCCAATGCCGGTTTTGGGAGTCCAGTTAAGGGGCTTAAGCTCAGTCATCGTAAACCTCCGAGGGATGGTTGGATTATATCAGGCAGGGAACGGAGAATGTCATTTGTCTGAGACGCGCTGGATGCCGCTTCGATCCACCGCCTGCAACAATTCGCGTATAGTCTTGCCGAGCACAGGATGTAAAAAATCCGGCGCGATGTCAGCCAGCGGGACAAGCACAAAGGCGCGTTCGTGCAGACGCGGATGAGGGATGACAAGCTGAGGCGTGTCCATGATGAGATCGTCATAAAACAAAATGTCAATGTCAATTAAGCGCGGCCCCCAGCGGAACGATTCCACGCGTCCAACCCGGACTTCGATCTGCTTGAGGCGTTTCAAAAGGGACGCAGCATCTAAATCCGTTTCACACTTAACTGCCATGTTGAGGAACGCGGGCTGGTCGGTGTAACCCCATGGCGCGGTTTCATACACGCGGGACGATTGACGATGGACGATGGGCGATGGAAAAGAATTAATCGCCGCGTGCAAATTGGCGAGGCGGTCGCCGAGATTCGTTCCGAGGGCGAGGTAAACAATGTGGTTCATGGGTCATGGTAGGGGCACAGCGTCGCTGTGCCCCTACAAATTACACGCGTTCGATGATCGTGGCGGTCGCCATGCCGTGACCGATGCACATGGTCTGCAAACCATATTTAGCTTTGCGGCGGATCAATTTGTAGACCAGTTTCGTCATCAGAATCGCGCCGGTCGCGCCGAGTGGATGTCCGTGGGCGATGGCTCCGCCATTTGGATTGACACAAGATAAATCGACATCCAATTCTTTTGCCCAGGCGAGAACAACGGATGCAAAGGCTTCGTTGATTTCGATCACGTCCATGTCCTGCAAAGTCAATCCTGCGCGCTTCAAAGCTTTTTGCGTGGCGGGGATCGGACCGTCGAGCATCAGCGTTGGGTCAGAGCCGACCACGACGCGCGTATCAATTCGAGCGAGCGGAGACAAGTTATATCGTCCAACCGCGTCGGGCGAAGCCAGCAGGAGCGCGGCCGCGCCGTCGGAGACTTGGGATGAATTCGCGGCGGTGATCACGCCGCCTTCTTTGAAGATCGGTTCCAGCGCGCGCATCTTGTCGCGGTCGGGAGGGCGGCGAACGCCCTGGTCAACGAAAAAAAGACTTTGGTCGGGGTCTCGATACGTGGCGCTGTTCGCGCCACTACTCGACCCGCGGTTTAAATCAATAGGAAGAATCTGTTCGTTGAAGAATCCAGAGTCAATCGCCTGTCCGGCTTTGATGTGCGATTGGAAAGCATAATCGTCCAGTTCGTCGCGAGTCAGATTCCATTTTTCGGCCATGAGTTCGGCGCTCAGTCCCTGATGAATCAACTTGTGTCCAACGTCGGGCCACTCACGCGGATAGTCCGCACCGAGCGGCTGATGCGACATCATCTCGGTGCCGCCTGCCAGGATGAGATCGGCGTCGCCGGAGAGAATGGCCTGCGACGCAAAATGGATGGCCTGCTGACTCGATCCGCACATGCGGTTGAGGCTGACGCCCGGCACGTGCACCGGAAAGCCGGACTTGAGCACGCCTAGGCGCGCCAGATTGCCTCCTTGATCGCCGACCGGCGTGGTCACGCCCCAAATGGTATCATCGAGGCGCGCGGGATCAACGCCCGCGCGGCGGACGGCCTCCTGCATGACGAGCGCGGTCAGTTCGACGGGTTGGAAAGGATGCAACGCGCCGCCTTCTTTTCCAGAGCCAATCGCGGTGCGAACTGCGGAAATGATGAATACGTCAGAGTCGGACATGATGTTTATCCTAATTGATTTTTGACAGAAGGAACTCTATAATATTTCCATAGTCTATTATACAGAATAACTTTGTGTAACATTTTGAATCGGGAAGTTAGAAAGAATTATTCCGTATAACATCTAGTTAGCCCGCTCACACAGAAATGGTTTTACAAGATGAAAGATATATTACTGAATGATTATAAAATGCTATTGCCCGATGTTGATAGCAAAAAACACGAATGGAGTTGGCAATGAAAAAAATTGGGATGATAGTTTTGCTTGCAGTGTTAGGAGCATCATCATATTTGATCTTCTGGTCTCAGTTTGGATTTGCACAAATATCACTCTTTGCAAGCATCGGAATAATAATAGGTGTTTTCCTTGTTCTCAACGAAAGAATAACTTCAGCAAAAACGCCACTTTTAGAATTAAAAGCAGAAGTTGACAGAGCACGTTCAACCGCAAAAGAGATAGAAGAAATTCTAAAAACCATTAAGACGCAAAGAGATATTATTGAATTAATAGTAAGAGATGCAAACGCGGCTCAAAGACAAATATTACAAATTGAGAGTATTTCAAATGATGCACATTTAAAAGCGCGAGAAATTGAAGCCATTGTAAATGATATCAATTTGAAAGCACAACAGCTAGAACAACAAGCCGCAGACGCAAAACGACATTCAGTGCAAGTAGATACCGACCTTCAAAAAGTAAAGAGAGAATTAGATGATGCTGCTCGTGCTGAAGAGCGTGAATCTAAGAAATGGTCAAAAGAATGGTAGAGAAAAGCGGGCTAGCCAACAAAGGAACTAGGTATGCGCGAACTTGACACCCTTTCCGACAACGAAATTCATGAATTTGGAATCAATGTTGTCTTAGATGATATTCGAGCGAAGGGATACGCGATCTCGTCAGTAATGACCACTAGGGAATCGAATCCTCAGATTATCGCTCACAAGAATGGACAATTAATATATATTGTTGTAAGAACTGCCATCTATCCAAAGAAGGGGGTGATAGAAAATTTTCAACTCGGGCTTCAGATTCTCGATGATGCGTATGATAAGAATGCAGCCTGTTACTTTGCGAGCA
>Ga0172370_10000797_pt1 | contig 49107 bp, 35 predicted proteins | sample LakKiv5m_FD_114538 | JGI IMG/M metagenome (GOLD analysis project Ga0172370, IMG submission 114538) | Freshwater microbial communities from Kabuno Bay, South-Kivu, Congo - kab_022012_11.5m | ecosystem: Environmental > Aquatic > Freshwater > Lake | place: Democratic Republic of the Congo...
AGGTGCGCCCGCGGTAGACCGCGCGCCACCGCCGCACAGTGGTAGACGATGTGATCGACCGTCACCGGCAGCGTCGTGTCGTGGCCCTGGATCACGTTGCCCAAAGAGTCGCCGACCAGCACGATTTCGATGCCTGCCGTGTCGACCAGTCGCGCAAACGTGGCGTCGTAGCAGGTCACCGCGCTGATGCGTTGGCCGCGCCGTTTCATGTCGCGCAAGTGCGTAACGCGCAGCCGTCCGCTGGGTCCATCGCCCAACGCGTAGATGCCGCGCGGCCGGGCGCCGGCTTTCGCGATCGCAGAAATTGGAGCGCAAGATGCTGAAATAGAGCCCGAAGTGGCAGCAGCACCGGGCGCCGCAGCGTCCGAGCCGCGAAGGGCGGCAGTCATCGGGTGGCCTCCTGGGGCGGCGAGATGCCGCGAAATGGTAGACCCCACGCTCCAAAGGCTAGGGCAATCACAGGCGCCGCGCAACGATCGGGCACGTCGGGCCAAAAAAAGATGCGAAGGAGGCTTGAAATTGAAAGTGACATTCATTATCACTACGCGAGGTCCGGCGGGCGCTATTCGCGTCCACCCCTTCTGGCACAGCAACCACCCCTTTGCCTGCAACTTTGGAGAAGTACGATGTTCATCCGACGATTCCTCTTCCTCGGCAGCCTTCTGAGCCTTTGCGCCGCACCGGCCTGGGCCAATGAGCGCCATTTCACCCGCAGCAACGAGAGCGCCACGTTGCCGGCAGGCACGGTCGAGATCGAACCGTGGGCGACGGCGCGCCTGGGCCGCGACGGCTACTTCACCGGCATCGACAACCGCCTGGAATTCGAAGCCGGTGTCACCGATCGGCTGCAGACGGCGCTCTACCTCAACTGGAGCGGCGAGGGCGCGCGCAACCCCGTCACCAATGGCATCGACACCAGCAGCAAGCACAAGGGCATCTCATCGGAGTGGAAGCTGCGTCTGACGGATTCTGTCGCAGATCCAATTGGATCGGCGCTGTACCTTGAAGTGACGTTGGCGCCGAAGTCGGTCGAGATCGAGTCCAAGATCTTGCTCGACAAGCGCGTCGGTCCCTGGAATGTCGTCTGCAACGCGGTCTATGAATTCGAGCGCAACTATGAGGAATCCATCAACGAACACAAGTTCAGCGCGACGGCGGGCGTGGCCTACTTCTTGGCGGAACGCGTCAGCTTGGGCCTCGAGGCGCTCGACCTCAATGTCCTGGAACCCGCGGCGCCCGGCAGCCCAAACGAACTGAAACACGGCGCGATCTTCGCCGGCCCAGTGTTGTCTTACGGCCAGGACCGCTGGTGGCTCGCGGCTTCCGTCACGCCGCAGCTCTTCGGCTATGGCAAGGCGGTGGCCCCGGGTCGTGGCCTCGATCTCGACGGATTCGAACGCATGCAGGCGCGCGTCCTGATGGGGATCCACCTGTAGTGCACGGCGCCGTGCAGGCAAGAACCTGCGGTGCCCGGGCTCCTGGACCTTTGCTGACGGTGGCGCCGATACCCATGATCGTGCATAGAATGACAATCAGTTTCCTCATCTTGGCGGCGATTGCGGCTTGCACATCCGCGGTTCCCGTGCCGACAGGCGACGATGCGACGTGGGCTTCGCGGCAATGGCCTGAAACATCGATTGAAACCCTGACGCAAGGGCGCACGCTGTATGTCGCGCGGTGTGCTGGCTGCCACGCCCTGGTGCCGCCGGCACGGCACAGCGCCGATCGCTGGCTGCAGGAGGTACCGCGCATGACCCAGCGGGCTCACCTCGGCGAGCGCGAGCGCGACGTCATCACGCGTTACCTTCTCACTGCCAGCCGTCCTCGCCGCGCCGCGCTGCCCTGACGCGCCCCGGGCAGCGTTGCCGTTTGCCGACAATGCGCTTGCCTGCTATCGTCGCCGCGCCCGGTGTCCGGGCTCGGTCGATCGCAGTCGGGAGGGCAGGATGGTTGCGCGCGCGTTTCTTCGTCGCATCAATGAGTTGCGTGGTCTCGTGGGGCTTTGCCTCGCGCTGTTCGGCTTGACAGTTTCGAGCACAGCCTTGGCCGCCTGGCCAGCCGCCGAAGGGTCCAACATGCAGGATCCCAAGAACTGGCCCAACGATCCGGGCTTTGCCCAATCCGAGACCGTCAACGGCAAGACCGTCGTCACGGGCGGCGACTGGAACCAGTGGTCCTTCATTCCCGAGCAATGGACCAGCTTTCCAGGTTTTCGCATGGACGAAGTCAAGATCGGCAGCGGTATGCACGCCGACGAGGCCTGGACCAAGACCGTCGGTGATCGGCGCGTGATCATCGCGGTGCTGGACAGCGGCATCAACTGGGACAGCGACGATCTGGTGAACAAGTTCTTCTTGAACCGCGGCGAGTTAAAGGCGCCGGAGCCGGCGTGCCGCAGCGCGTTCTACAAAGACACGGATCCCTTCGATGCCAACGGCGACGGCATCTTCAACATGCTCGACTACGCCAAGGAAGGTCTGCCGCCGGCCGACATCAAGACCGAAGCAGACTTCAAGGCATGGTCGTTCTCGGCCGAGGGACGCAAAGTGCCCAAGACGGCGTGCGATTCGCATGTGAGCGATCTGAACAAGAACAACCTTCTCGACCCAGAGGACCTGATCCTCAATGCCTACTATTCGGACGGCAAGGACGATGACGGCGACGGCTACATGGACAACATCTCGGGCTGGGACTTCTTTCGCAATGACAACGACGCCAAGGACGACACGCGCTACGGCCACGGCAGCGGCGAAGCACGCGATTCTTCGGCGGAAGGCAACAACGGCCGCGGCGGCCTCGGCATCTGCCCGGAGTGCACCGTCTTGATGGTCCGCGTGGCCGACAGCTTCCTCGCCGACGCGGACGACTTTTCCGCTTCCGTCATCTTCGCCACCGACAGTGGCGCTTCGGTGGTCCAAGAGGCGTTGGGCTCCATGAGCCGCGGCGCCTACGCGGACGACGCCATCAACTACGCTTACGCCAACAATACCGTGATCATCGCGTCGGCCGCCGACGAATTGAGCTTTCACCACAACATGCCTGGCACCACCGACCACACGGTCTACGTGCACGCGATCGTGTACGACGGCGCCTCGCCCAAGACATCGACGACGTTTCTGAACTTCAACAACTGCACCAACTTCGGTGGACAGCTTGTGCTCAGCTCGCCCGGCACGGGTTGTTCGTCAGAGGCAACCGGCGTGACGTCGGGCCACGCCGGCATGATCAAGTCCGCTGGATTGCAGGCAAAACTCGACCCGCCGATGTCGGCAGAGGAAGTGCGGGGCGTCCTCATCAACTCGGTCGATGACATCGATGTGCCGGAGTCGAAAACGGATTCCACCAAGTTCCCCAGCGGCCCCGGATGGGACCTGCACTTCGGCTACGGCCGCAACAACGTCTACAAGTCCGTCAAGCTCGTGTTGGACGATCTCGTGCCTCCCGAAGTCGACATCTTGACGCCGAGTTGGTTCGACCCGATCGAGGTCACGCAGACGCCCAAGGTCATGGTCCGCGGCCGCATCGGCGCGCGCATGGACGCCAAGGCGGCGCGTTACGCCAGCTACCACTACGTCCTCGAATGGGCCAAGGGCATCGACCCCAAGAGTGGCTGGGCTGCGATCAAGGAGGCGGATACGCCCGGATTCAATGGTGATATCGGTGAATTCGACGCCGCGGCTGCTGCCGCTTCGTTCGACTTCAATGCGCCGCTCATCGACCACGATCAGTATTCGCTGACCCTGCGCTTGCGCGTCACCGCCAAGAACAAGGCGGGCAAGGAGGTCAGCAACGAATTCCGCAAGAGCGTGGGCCTCTACAAAGACCCGGATTTGCTGCCAGGCTTCCCCAAGCACGTCAAGACAAGCGTCGAGGCGAGCCCGAAGATGTTCGACCTCAACGGCGATGGCAAAGAGGAAGCCATCCAGCCGACCACCGACGGCGCCATCCACGCGTGGCAGGGCGATGGCACGGAACTCAAGGGCTGGCCTGTATTTTCGCCGATCCGCCCCGAACTCTCGGTGGCCGGTCCCGGCAACGTGAGCAAATCGTGTGCCTACCGCACCGACAAGACAGGCTGCCGCGTATCGATCGGCACATTGAAGCCAGAATACAGAGAGTTGGTTCTGGGTACGCCGGCTGTGGGCGACCTCGATGGCGACGGCAAGGTCGAAGTGGTGATCACGACTTTTGATGGCAACGTGCTGGTCTTCAAGAATGACGGCACGGCCTTTGCCGGTTTCCCGGTGCACGTCGATCGTGAGCGCATGAAGGCCTCGAATCCGGATTTCTTGTGGGACGACGGCATCTTCTCCGCGCCGGTGCTGGCGGACCTCGACAAGGACGGCAAGCTCGAAATCATCATCACGGCCATGGATCAGCAGGTCTACGTCTGGCGCTTTGACGGCACGATGCAGAAGGGTTTCCCCGTCGTCGCCAGCGATCCGGAATTGAAGGGCCCGGATGGCAAACCGACGCTCGGCGATCGCATCATCACGACCGCCGCGGTGGGCGACGTGAATGGCGACGGTCTTCTGGACATCGCGACCGGCACCAACGAGGCCCTCGGCGCCGAAAAGGCCAAGAACGAGGCGCGCGGCTACGTCATCCATGGCGACGGCAACTTGCACGCGGGCGGACCCTTCCTGCCGGGCTTCCCCGTGACCACCTACGGCCTCATGGCCTACGTGCTGCCGACCGTCGGCTCGGGTGTGCCGGGCAACCCGTCGCTGGTCGACATCGACTTTGATGGCAAGCTGGAAGTGAATTTCGACACCATCGGTTCCTCCGGCACGTTCTTCACCTGGGAGGGCAAGACGTTCTGCCGCAAGGTCGAAGGCACGGCCAAGAAGAAGTGCACCTTTGACAACCAGACCTTCGGGCCGAAGTCGAACAGCAAGGACTCGCCTGCTTACATTCTCATCGCCAACTCGTCATTGGGCAAGATCGACCCAGGCGGCGGCGTGGACTTCGTCAAGGCAACCGCCGGCTTCAACTTTGCGCTGACCTTCGCATCGGGTGGCACGCGCGCCAACTTCGATCACAGCTTGTCGGCCTGGGACACGCAAACCGGCAAGTTCTTGGAGGGTTGGCCGCGCATCATGGAGGACTGGCAATTCTTCTCCAATCCCGCAATCGTCGACATCGATGCCGATCACAATCCCGAAGTTGTCGCAGGTTCGGCTGGCTACCTCGTGCACGCGTGGAACTATCTGGGCGTCGAGCCCAAGGGCTTCCCCAAGTACACCAACGGCTGGGTGCTGACCTCGCCGGCGGTCGGCGACATGGATGGCGACGGCAACTTCGACGTGACCGCGAGCACGCGCGACGGCTGGGTGTTCGCGTGGAAGACCAAGGGCGCGACGAAGAACGCCATTGTCGAGTGGCAGTTCCACGGGCACGACTTGCACAATACCGGCAACTACCACATGCCTGTGAATCCGTACGCGAAGGCGGCGCCGACCGTGGACGCTGGCGGCACGGACGCCGGCAGCGACGTGGTGACAGCCGACGCCAAGACCGTGCCGTCGACGACGAAGAAGCCGGACAGCGGTTGCACGGCGGCTCCGCAAGCGCGTGGCGAGGGAAGTCTGCTGGCCCTCGGATTGTTGTTGTTGGCGGCGATCGTCTTGAAGCGCAGGGCGGTGTAGGCAAGCGAGAGAGGGCGGTATGATCCAGGACCCGGTGCACCAGTGTTACAAGTGTCAGGAAGAACTGGTTTTTGACACCAAGATCGGCCGCCTCGACACCTGCCCCAACTGCGCAGCCTACCTTCATTCGTGCCGCAACTGCCGGTTCTGGAACATCTCTGCCCACAACCAGTGCGACGAGAACCAGGGCGAGTTCATCCGGGACCGCGAGGCCTCGAACTTCTGCGGCTTTTTCCAGTTCCGCGTTGTCGGCGAAGACAATTCGGTGGAGCGCGATGCGGCAAAGAGCAAGCTGGAGGCCCTGTTCGGCAAAGGACCGGACAAGCCTGGCCTACCTGCTGCAGTGCAATCGCCGGAGGACGCGGCACGGGCGCGGCTGGAAGCGTTGTTCAAAAAGTGACCCGCCATTGACAAGCGGCCTGAGCGAAGGCAATCTTCCGGCCCTCCGCGACCCGGTTCGACCGGATGCGCGGCAGGCCATCGGGGTGTAGCGCAGCCTGGTAGCGCACTTGCTTCGGGAGCAAGGAGTCGCTGGTTCAAATCCAGTCACCCCGACCAACAAGGCGCCAGCCCGGATTCCTCGTCGGGAGTTCAGGTCCGGCGCCTTGGTCTTTTTTTGCCCGACAAGACGCCCACACGGATCGCCATCCGCAGCGATCTGCAAGCCATCCGTGCACCTACAGGTTGCAATGTCCGCCGCCAATGCCCTCTTGACGCCAAAGATCTTGCATGAAGACGCCGATCTGATTGCGATCGACAAGCCGGCCGGCCTGCTGAGCCACGGCGCAGCGGACGTGGAGTCGGCGCTGGCGTGGCTGCAACAGCGCGAACTGCAGGCGGGGCGCGATCCAGAGCGGGTCCACCTCGTGCACCGGCTCGACAGGGACACGAGTGGCGTGCTGCTGCTGGCATTCTCCGCGGAAATAGCCAATGAACTTGGTTCTTTGTTTCGCGATCGCAAGGTGCTGAAGTTCTACCTGGCCTTGACGTCGCCGGTGCCTTCGCTGCGCTGGCTGCGTGTCGAGCATCGGTTGCGCGCGAGGCGCATCGGCGGCGGCGAATTCATGGAGGTCGTCACCGAGGGCGGCATCGAGGCCAGTTCCGAAATCGAAGTGCTGTCACGCGGTCGCCGGTTTGCGCTGGTGCGTGTGATTCCGGAACAAGGTCGCAAACATCAGGTGCGCGTCGCGCTCGCCGCCTCCGGCGCGCCCATCTGCGGCGATTTCCTGTACGGCGGCCCGATCGTGGCGCGCCTGGCCAGGCGCATCATGCTGCACGCGCGTGCCCTTGAATTCGCGCATCCGCGCACGGGCCAGCACCTCGCGTTGCGCGCGCCCCTGCCTGCCGACTTTCGCGCGATGGTTGCCGAGGACAGCGGCAACATCCCGATTGATCTGGATCGCCGACATCGCACGGCGCCCGCCGGACGCGATCGGGCGCGCGATCCGGCGGCAGCGGGGAGCCGCGCGACGGCGGCACGGGCAGGCACCGTGAAGGTTCCGCGCAGTGCGCCCAAGCCCGGGCACGGCCGGTAGCTCAGGGCGTTGGCTGGTACAGCCCGGCCTCGTCCGCTCCCGCCAAGCCTGCGGCGTACAACTTCGCGTCTACCTTCGATAAACCCGCAATCATGGTCGGCGTCAGCAACCGGTGGTGGCGAATCGCGTCCAACTTCTCCGCGATTGCCGCCAGGCCCTCGTCGCGTGACATCCAGCCGATGCCGTCGAAGCGGCGCAGGTCGAGCGCCACCGAATATTCGCGCAAGGCCTTGTCACCATTCAGGTTGTAGTACAGGTCGAAGTAGGAAATCACGAGTTCGCGCAAGCTGCGGTACACCGGCTCGCGAAAACGCAGCACGGTCGTGTTCGACTTGGCGATGGCGCCAAAGCAGCCGCTCCGCTTGAAGATCGTCAGGATGTGGTCGTCGTCGTTGTGGGCGCGCATGTCGACGAGGAGCGGCGGCTCACCTTGGCACCGCAAGGCGGCTGCCGCCAGCAGCGCGCCGTCGAAGCAGTGTGCGCGCCGGTCGCGCAGCACCGAAAGCGGTGAGCGGTAGCGGTCCTCCGTGCTGTAAGGTGTCTCATCGAGGAAGTCTTGAATCTGACGTGGTGTTTTGAGCGCCGCCAACTGCGCGCGCGCCTCCTGCGGCCAGTCCGCCGGCAGTGTCTGCAAAGATGGCGTCATGCTTGTCCTCGCGTGAGAGCCTGTGAATCTTCCTTTCACAACCCCTGTGCGTTGCCGCGGCGCATACGTAGCGGCAACTGCGGCCGCCGTCAAACAACTTGGCCGTTCAGCGCGACATGTGGCATATCCGAAGGCCCTGCCCGCGGAGCCGCCCATGCATGCCCTGCCGCTGATGCTCGCAGCCCTTGCCGTCCTGGCGATATCCTATCGGTTTTACTCCGCGTTTCTCGCGGCTCGCGTGCTCTGCCTCGACGACGCACGCGTCACGCCCGCCCATACCCATGCCGATGGCCAGAACTACCACGCCACCAACCGCTGGGTCCTGTTCGGCCATCACTTCGCCGCCATCTCTGGCGCTGGCCCGCTCATCGGACCCGTGCTGGCCACGCAATTCGGTTTTGCGCCCGGTTTCCTATGGATACTCTTTGGCGTCTGCATCGGCGGCGCCGTCCACGACTTCATCATCCTCACGGCCTCCATGCGCCGCGGTGGTCGGTCGCTCGCCGAGATCGCCCGCGCCGAAGTCAGCCCTCTGGCGGGCCTTGTCACGTCCATCGCGATACTCTTCATTATCGTCATTGCTTTGGCCGGTTTGGGCGTTGCCGTTGTCAATGCCCTGGCGGAATCGTCCTGGGGCGTCTTCACCCTCGCGGCGTCGATTCCGCTGGCCCTCGGCATGGGTATCTACCTGTATGTGCTGCGAAAAGGCAAGGTGCTCGAAGCGACGGTTCTCGGCGTCGCCGGCATGATCGCAGCCGTCGTGTTCGGTCGCGATGTCGCCGCCTCGTCGATCGGCCATTGGTTCGTGCTGTCGCGCGGCGGCATCACGCTCGCCATCGCGATCTACGGCTTGTGTGCGGCCATCCTGCCAGTCTGGCTGCTCCTGTGTCCACGCGACTACCTGAGCAGTTTCATGAAACTCGGCACCATAGGCGCGCTCGTGATCGGAGTCCTGGTCGTCAACCCGGAACTACACGCCCCCGCCGTGTCCCAGTTCGCCGATGGCGGTGGCCCGATCGTGGCCGGCAAGTTGTTTCCTTTTCTCTTCATCACCATCGCCTGCGGCGCCATCTCGGGCTTTCATAGCCTGGTCGCCAGTGGCACCACGCCCAAGATGATCGACGGAGAATCGCACGCTCGATCCATAGGTTATGGCTGCATGTTGCTGGAAGGCCTCGTCGGCTTGACCGCCATGCTCGCTGCCGCCTCGCTGCACCCCGGCGACTACTACGCGATCAACGTCAGCGCGCAGAAGTTCGCCGGCTTGGGCATGTCCATGGTCAACCTGCAGGATCTGCAGCAGCAAGTCGGCGAGGCGATTGCCGGCAGGCCCGGCGGTGCCGTGTCCCTGGCCGTCGGCATGGCGCAGATCTTCAGTTCTTTGCCAGGCATGCGCTCGTTGATGAGCTACTGGTACCACTTCGCCATCCTGTTCGAGGCCATGTTCATCTTGACGACGATCGACACCGGCACCCGCGTCGCTCGCTTTCTCGTTCAGGAATTCCTCGGTCGCTTGCATCCGCGCCTGGGCAAGACGGATTGGCTGCCGGGCACGCTGCTGTCGACCAGTCTCGTCGTGGTGTCGTGGGCCTCGATCCTTCACACCGGCAGCATCGACACGATCTGGCCGATGTTCGGTATTGCGAATCAACTGCTTGCTGTCATTGCACTTTGTGTGGCGACGGCGGTGTTGGTCAATGAGGGCAAGGCGCGCTACGCCTGGGTGACGCTGGCGCCGATGGCCGTGCTGGCGACGACCACGCTGTCGGCTGGCTGGTGCTCGGTGACGGACCTCTTCCTACCCATGACGCACAAGCCAGAGTTGGCGACAAAAGGTTGGTTTAATTCAGCTTTGACCATCGTCATGATGGTTTGTGTGGTGATGATCCTGGCCGATTCGTTCCTGCGCTGGCGCTGCAGGCTGCTGCGCGCTGCGGCCATCGGCACGCCAGCTTGACGCTGCGAGACGTGCCCCCGGCGGCGAATTCTGTTAGAAGGCTCTGGCTCGCCCGATCCAGCTGGAAAGCTCCCTGGTGGTTCATCCATGCCGGGTGGAGACCATGCAGGACAACCGGTGATCCCGAACGGCCCCTTTTTCGCCCCGGAGCTTCCGGAGGCCGCATGGTGAACATGCCTCGCACGACCAAGAAGGCAGGAAAGCTCTCGGACGAACTCAAGCTTCGCATCCACGACTACATGGTGCAGGCGCGCATGACCGAGGAACTGCTCATCCGCATGGTGCGCGGCGGCCAGGGCTATTTCTGGATCGGCGCGCCAGGCGAAGAGGCCTTTGGCGTGCCGCTCGGTCTCTTGGTCGACAAAGGCGAGGGTCCGGAGCACGACTACTTGCATCTGCACTACCGATCGAGCCCGACCGTGCTGGCCATGGGCGCGCAGCCGATCGACCTGCTGCGCCAGATGCGCTCGACCGCCACGGATCCGTATTCAAGAGGGCGCAACTTTGTGAATCATTTTGCGATCAAGGAATGGAACGTGGTTCCTGTCACGCCGACAATCGAGACGCAGTATGCCGTTGGTCCGGGAACGGCCTGGGTGCAGAAGCGGCAGGGCGGCACAGGCCTGTCGATCATTACAGGCGGCGACGCGGGCACGGCAGAAGGCGATTTCGCGACGTGCCTGAATTGGAGCACGCGGCCAGGCCAGGAGCTGCCGGTGCTGATCCTGATTGCTCACAATGGCTATGGTATTTCGACGCGCGCGGCGCAGACGCAGGCGACGCCACACCTGCACGAGCGCGCTGGACCGTTCGGGATGCGTCACGGCGAAGTGGATGGCAACGATCCAGAGGCCTGCTACCTTGCGCTGCAAGAGGCGATGGACTACATCCGCAAAGAGCGAAAACCATTCTGTTTGCAGGCGAACGTGAGCCGCCTGTATGGGCATTCATCATCGTCTGGTGCGCAACTGATCAGGGAAGAGCGTGACTGCGTTGTCGAGTACGAGGCGCGCCTGGAAGCGGAAGGATTGCTGAGCAAGCAAGAAGCTTTGGCAGTGCACGAGCGTTGGCGTGTCCACCTGAAGGCGGCGCACCAGCAGGTCCTCGAGGAGCCGATGCCGGACGGTGCGGATATCTGGCAGCACATCTTCGCCATGGCGCCGGAGGTCTGACCCATGGCCAATCTTGCCCAAGCCATCCGGCTCGCACTGCACTACGGCGAAGAGCACCTCGGTGTCACCGACATCTTCGGCGAGGATGTCGGGCCGCCGCTCGGCGGCGTGTTCACCGCCACGCAAGGCTTGAAGACCGCGTGGAATGCACCATTGGATGAGCGCGGCATCATTGGCACGGCGTTGGGCATTGCGTACGCCGGCGGCAAGCCGGTGGCGGAGATCCAGTTCTGCGACTACATCTTCAACTGCATTGATCTCCTGAAATTGTGCGGCAATGCCCACTGGAGCAGTGCCGGTGCCTACCGCGTGCCCATGGTCGTCATGACCCCGGTGGGTTCGGGCATTCACGGTTCGATCTACCATTCCCACAGCTTCGAGAGCATCGCCAGCCACATTCCGGGCTGGAAGATCGTCATGCCTTCCAATCCTTTGGAGGCATACGGGCTGATGCTGTCGGCGCTGGCGGAACCCAATCCGGTGATGTACTTGGCGCCCAAGGCCCTGTTGCGCGTCAAGGGCGAGGATCTGATTCCCGGCGAGCCATCGGACGAGAAGAGTCTGAATCAGATGATCAATGCGCCGCTGGGCGACCGCAGCGGCTGGGCGCCGAAATGGCCGAAGGTCGAGGCGTTCACGGTGCCGCTCGGCGTGGCGAGGCTGTGCCGCGAGGGCAAGCGGGCGACCGTCATCAGCTATGGACGCACCTTGCCGCTGTGCGTGGCGGCGGCGGATGAATTGAGCAAAGAAGGCATGGACTTCGATGTCATCGATCTGCGCACGCTGTACCCGCTCGATATGGAGACGTTGCAGCGCTCCCTGCGCAAGACGGGTCGCGTGTTGATCGTCAACGAAGACACGGAAGTCACGAACTTTGGCGAGCACGTGCTGCGGCGACTCCTCGACACCTGTTTCTATGATCTGGAAGCGGCGCCGGTCCTGCTCGCGGGTGCCGACGTGCCGGGCATTGGCCTCGCTTGGGAGTTGGAGCGTGCAAGTGTGCCGCAACAGCCCGACATCGCCGCCGCCATGCGCAAGTTGGCCAGCGAGAAAGCGTAGCCTTGGAGAATAACAGCGCCGGCTTTGGCGTTGTGTGCCTCGTGAGGCGCCTTGCGCGGCGCCGTGATCGCCCTACTTTGGGCCCAAACGCGAGGTGCAGCATGTCCCACCCGTTCGATTCCACCGGCCGCAGTGCTGTCGCCGGTCGTGTGCTTCTTGGCACTGCCGTCCTTGCCGCGGCCTTCTGCGCCTGGCGCTTCGAGTTCACGTCGCGTGTGCAGGCTGAGCCGACGCGAAGTGCGCTGCTCGCGCCCGCGCCAGCGCTGCCGCGCGCCAACCTGCCGGCCTCGCCCGCCGCCGAGTCGCCCAACCTCGTGTCGGATGTCGCCGAGCGATCCGTGCAAAGCGTCGTGAATATCTCGACGACGCGCATCGCCCGCCAGCGCGACATTGATGCCAGCCCGTTCTTCGGCCCCTTCTTCGGCCCGCGCGGCGGCCAAGGCATGGAGCACAAGGAGAATAGCCTCGGTTCGGGCGTCATCGTCGGGCAAGACGGCGTCATCCTGACCAATAACCATGTGGTCGAGCAGGCTTCCACGATCCGCGTCAAGTTGGTCGACGGTCGCGAGTTTGGCGCGCGTCTTGTGGGTGCGGATCCGCGCAGCGACGTTGCGGTGCTCCGGCTCGAAGGAAAAGTCAGCGGTCTGAAGCCCTTGCCTCTTGCCGACTCCGAGCGGCTGCGCCTGGGCGAGACAGTCCTGGCGATCGGCAGCCCCTTCGGCATGTCGCAGACCGTGACGATGGGCATCGTTTCGGCCAAGGGCCGCGCCGACCTCGGCATCAACGACTATGAGGACTTCATCCAGACCGACGCCGCGATCAATCCGGGCAACTCAGGCGGAGCACTCGTGAATCTGCGCGGCGAACTGGTCGGTATCAACACGGCCATCTTGTCGCGCAGCGGCGGCAGCCAGGGCATCGGCTTTGCCATTCCCACCAACCTGGCACGCCCCATCATGGAGGGGCTGCTCAAGGACGGACGCGTGTCGCGCGGTTGGCTCGGCGTCGGCATCCAAGATCTGGACGCGGAGTTGCGCGAGGCCTTCGGCGCTGGGCAGCGAGGCGTCTTGATCACGGAAGTGCAGCAAAGCAGCCCGGCTGAAAAGGCTGGTGTCAAGCGAGGCGACGTGCTGACGCGTCTGGATGGGCAGCCGATCGACTCGACCGGTCATTTGCGCAATGCCGTTGCCGCGCACGTAGCAGGGTCCAAGATCGCGGTCGAAGTGCTGCGCGACAAGAAGGCGGTGCAACTCGAGGTGACGCTGACGCAGGCGACCGATCCGCGCGCGGCGCCGTTGCCGGTTGCGGCCAAGGAAGCAAGCGGCCTGGCGGGCGTGACCGTCGTGCCACTCGACGCACGGTTGCGTCAACATTTGGAAATTCCCGATGAAGTGCGAGTCGGCGTGGTGGTCTCGGATGTCGCGGACGACACCTCGGCAGCGCGCGCGGGTCTGCGCCCCGGTGACGTGATCCTCGAAGTGAACCGCCAACCTGTCGTCGATGCGGCCATCTTCGCGCGCCTGGTGCAGGGCAGTGGTCCGCGGTTGCTGCTCCTCGTGCTGCGCGACGGCCGGGCCCGCTACCTGCTGCTGGCGCGATAGCACTGCGCACAACTTTGCTTGGCGATTGCTCCGGGCGGTGCTATTCCGAGAGGGATGCCCAAGCGCTCTTCGACGCACCTTCGCCTGTGCCTGACCGTGACGATGACCGTGGCGTTGCTGCAGGCTACGCCTTGGGACGCGCTGGCCCGGCCGCCACGCGTGGCCCCGCCGGGCGCGCACGGCCGGCCGGGCGCGTTCGTCCCCATCACCGACCCGACCGGTCATGCCCTGGACGCTTTTCGCACCGCCATGGGCCGTGCTGCGCGGCGCAAAGGCCAGGTCCGCATCGCCTTTTATGGCGCCTCCCACACCGCGGCCGATCTCTGGACCGGCGAACTGCGCCGCCTCTTGCAGGATCGCGTCGGTGACGCGGGACACGGCTTCGTCTTTCCCGTGCGTTGGAATGTCGGCTACCGCCATCAGGATCTTGTCGTCGAATCCAGTGCCGGTTGGCGTGTCGACCGTCACCGCGCCAGCAGCGCATCCGTGAGCGATCTCGGCGTTGCCGGCCTGGCCATGACCAGCAATGACCCGCTCGAGTATGCCTTGGTCCGCACCACGCGGGACAGTCCCTACGGTGCGCTGGCCAGCCGCGTCACCTTGTGGTTTCGAACGGATGTGGCCGGTGGCGATGTGGCGGTCGACATCGACGGCAAGGTGAGCATCGTCACCACGCGGGCTGCCGCAGCTGGCGTCAAGAGTCGCACTTGGTCCCTTCACGACGAAGCCCACACCATCCGCTTTTCGCCCGTCGGCAATGGTGTCGTGACGCTGTTCGGCCTTGCCCTCGATCGCGGCGTGCCCGGTGCCATCGTCGATCAGCTGGGCATTCCCGGCATGCGTGCCGAGATCGTGCTGCATTGGAATGAAGCGATCTGGAAGCAGATGTTGCATGATCGCGCGCCGGATCTGGTTGTGCTGGCCTATGGCACCAATGATGTCGGCGACGTAGACGAGCCCGCGGAGGTGTATGCGTCGACGTGGCGTCAGGTTCTCGGCCGGGTCCGCAATGCGCTGCCGGGCGCAGCGTGCCTCATCGTTGGACCGACCGACCGGCTGGGCAAGGACGGCGAGGGCAACCGGCGCACGATGCCGCGCACGCCGTCGGTCATTGCGACCCAACAACAAGTGGCCGCTGAGTTCGGCTGCGGTCACTGGGATGCGCAGGCGACGATGGGCGGCCCGGGTGCGATGGTCGATTGGCAGCGCGCAGGGCTCGCCGCCGCAGATGACGTGCACCTCAAGCGCGACGGCTACGGCTGGCTGGCCGAACTGCTGGCCTATGCCCTGCTGCGCGAGCCCGGTGCCGCGCAACCGCAGGCGTACGAAAGCCGTCGCGAAGCCGTTCGGCGCACAGCCTTGCCTTGACCCCTCCCTGACCGCGTGCCACCCTGCCTCGGGGTCGACCCGCTCCCGGCGCGGTTTCATGCGCACACCTGCCTTGCTGCCCTTGCTGCTCTTGCCGGTTCTGCTGGCCTGCGAGCCGCCTCTCGATGCGGGCTCGATACCCATGCAGCAATCTGCGCCGCCGCCGCCGCCAGGCATTGCCACCTTGCGCTTGCAGCCTCAGGACTTGCCACCCGGTCAGACCGTCTTGCGCCTGGGCGTGACGCCGTACAGTTCGCCTGCCGCCCTGACCGCTGAGCTCCAGCCCATCGCTGGCTGGCTGACCGGCGTCCTGGGCGTCCAGGTCCAGCTTAGTTTAGCTAGTAGTTACGAGGAGCTGGTCGCTCAGTTTGCCGCCGGCAACGTCGATGTCGCCCTGTTCTCGCCGCTGTCGTACGTTCTGGCGCGCCGCCGCGTGCCCGAACTGCACCTGATGGCGCAAACGCTGTCCTACGGCGCCACCAGCTACACGTCGTACATCCTGGTCCGTGTGGAGGATTCCGCGCAGAGCCTGGCCGACTTGAAGGGACGGCGCATCGCCTGGGTCGATCCGTTCTCCACCGCGGGCTATCTCTTTCCCTATGATGCCTTGCTCGCGGCTGGCGTCGATCCGGAAAAGGACCTTCGTTCTGCGCAGTTTGCCGGCACGCACGAGGCGGCTCTGGCAGCGCTGACTTCGGGCCAGGTGGACGCCGCCGCCGTGTCGTCCAGCACGCTGGTGCTCAAGCGCGGCGACCCCGCCCACGGCTTCGATCTCGGCAGCGTGCGCATCCTCGCCCGCGCGGGCCGCATCCCCTACGACGCCACCTGCGCGCGGCCCGCCATTGCGGCAAGCGGCGTGCGAAAGATCGGATGGGCACTTCAGAATCTCGACACTCGCAGCCAGCAGGGGCGCACGGTGCTGGCCACCGCGGAGGGCATCACCGGCTGGATTCCCGCCGCAGACAGCGCCTACGACGGCGTGCGCGCCGTGCTGGGCCGTGTGCAAGCGCACCGCGATCAGGCCGGGCGTCCAGAGGTTGGCCGTGTCAGCCACTGATCGCGCCAGCCGCCTCGTGCGTCGCGGCCGCGGCATCGGCACGCGCCTGGCCTTGCTTGCTGCCGCTGTCGTGCTGGCGACCATGGCGATCGCCGGCGGACTGTTGATACGCGGCATGGGGCAAGTCTACCACGCCGAGGCACGCACCCGCGCCGCTTCCCTGTTGGGGACATTGGCGGTGCCGTGCGCCATGGCCGTGTCGGTCAACGCGCTCGAACGCCTCGATGCCTATTTGTCCGAAGTGGCGCATGCCGGCGGCGAACATATGGACATTCTTCATGTCGCCATGCTCGACGCCTCAGGACGCGTCGTCGCCCAAGCTCTTGCAGACGAACGGCCGCGCGCGCCTGCCTCCGCGCCGACCCTGGGTTTGGATGAGGCATTCCGCCGCCGTGCCGCGACATCTGATGCCACTGAGTGGCGCGAAACCCGTGATGTAGATGGGTATTTGCGGCTCACCGTGTCCACGCCAGCCGTCTCCGGTCTGCGCTGGGGCACGATCGTCGCCACGTTCGATCTGCGTCCGGTCGAGTTGCGCGTGCGGCTGGCGCGGTGGGCGCTGGTCGGCCTGTCGCTGCTGTTCGCCGCCGTGCTCGGAATCGAGATGTACGCCGGATTGTCGCGCATGGTCGTCACGCCGGTGCGGCGCCTGGCCGCTGCTGCTGCCGCCATTCAGCGCGGCAACCTTGGCGCGCGCGCAGAGGTCTTGCAGAACGACGAGTTGGGTCGTCTGGCGGACGCCTTCAATGACATGGCCGCGCAAATGCAGAGTTATACCGAAGGATTGGAGCGAAAGGTGGCGGAGCGCTCCGCCGAGGTCCAGCGCAAGAACGAGCAACTGGAGGCGGTCAACGGCCAGCTTGAGCAGGCGGTGGCGGAACTCGCGCGCCTGGCCAGCCAGGATGCACTGACGGGTATCGCGAACCGACGCCAATTCATGGAGGTGCTCGATCGCCACGTCGGCCACGCGGCGCAACCGCCGACGACGCTGCTGATGGTCGACGTCGACCACTTCAAGCGGTTGAACGACGCATTCGGTCATCCGGTCGGCGACCGTGTGCTGCGCGAAGTGGCGCGTGTGCTGGGTAACGGGTTGCGCGCGACCGATCTCCTGGCGCGCTACGGCGGCGAGGAGTTCACGGCGGTGCTGCCGGCGACGCCGCCTGACGTCGGGTTCGAGGTGGCCGAGCGCCTGCGCAGCGGCGTCGCGCACCATGACTTTCGCAGCGCGGCCGGCATCGACATCGGCAAAGTCTCCGTGAGCATTGGGGTCGCCTCCTATCCTGCGAACGCGGCGAACGGTTCCGACCTCATTCGCTGCGCCGACGAGGCGCTCTACACGGCAAAGCGCGAAGGTCGCGACCGCGCCATCGCGTTTCGCGACCCGACCGGGTCGTGACGGTTCGCATTGCCAGCAGTTGCGCGCTTGCACCACTTCTTGGGCTGCCGTACCCTCGTCCGACACAGCTGGCGGGTCGCCGCCGCGGAGGCCTGGACATGCCCATCTCCATGATCGTGCTCGGTCTGTGCGTGCTTCTGCTGATCGCCGTTATCTCGGCTTACAACCGCTTGGTGTTGTTGCGCAACCGCGTCAAGAATGCGTTTTCGCAGATCGACGTGCAACTCAAGCGGCGCCACGACTTGATTCCCAATCTGGTCGAGACGGCCAAGGCGTACCTTGCCCACGAGAGGCAGACGCTCGAAGCGGTCATCGCCGCGCGCAACACCGCATCGGCGGCGAGCCAACGCGCGGCGGAGGATCCCACCAACGCACCCGCCATGCGCCAACTCGTCGGCGCCGAGACGGCCCTCGGCGGGGCGCTGGGGCGCTTCTACGCGGTGGCCGAGAGCTATCCGGAACTCAAGGCTGACACGAACATGCAACAGTTGTCGGAAGAACTGACTTCAACAGAGAACCGCATCACTTTTGCGCGTCAGGGATACAACGACGCCGTGACCGACTACAACACGACGCGCGACCGCTTTCCCGCGGTCCTGGTTGCCAACAACTTTGGCTTTCATAGTGCAGAGTTGTATGAGTTGCAGGACGCCGCGGAGCGTGAAGTGCCGCGCGTCGCTTTCGGCTGAACATGCGCTTTTTCGATGAGCAAGAGCAGGCGCGGCGCGCCACCGGTCGCCTGATCGCGCTATTCGGTCTGGCCGTGGCGTTGCTCATTGCGGGGCTGTACGCGTCGCTGTGCGTCGTCCAGGCGCTGCCGACGTCGCGACACCACCGCCATGCCGCGCCGCCAATGGATATCACGTGGTGGCATCCGCAGTTGCTATTCTGGACCACCCTCATCGCCCTCGTCGTCATTGGCAGCGCCAGCTGGAGCAAGATGCGCGCGCTGGACGGCGGCGGCGGCGGCATCGCGCTCAGCCTCGGTGCCCGCCAGGTTCTTCGCAACACGACCGACGCCGCTGAGCGCCGTTTGCTCAACATCGTTGAGGAAATGGCGATCGCCTCGGGCGTCCGTGTGCCCTTTGTCTTCGTTCTCGATCAGGAGCGCGCCATCAACGCCTTTGCCGCCGGATTCACACCCGCCGATGCCGCAATCACCGTGACGCGGGGCAGCCTGGAACGCCTCGATCGCGACCAACTTCAGGGCGTCATCGCTCATGAATTCAGCCACATCCTCAACGGCGACATGGGGCTCAACGTCCGGCTCGTCGGTATCTTGTACGGCATCCTCTTTGTCGGGCATACCGGCCTCGCCCTGTTGCGCGCCAGCTCAAGTCCTGGAAAACGTGGAGGATTTACGCCAGGCATCCTGGCCGGACTCGTGCTCGCCGCCCTCGGCTACGCTGGCGTGTTCTTCGGCCGGCTCATCCGCGCCGCCGTCTGCCGCCAACGCGAATTCCTCGCCGACGCTTCGGCCGTGCAGTTCACCAGGAATCCCTTCGGGATTGCCGGCGCGTTGGCGAAGATCGCCGGGCACGGTTCCGGCTCGCTCATCGACGCGCCACAGGCAGAGGAACTCGCGCACCTGTTTTTTGGCCAGGCCCTGGCGACGAAGTGGTGGCAGGGGCTGTGGGCGACGCACCCATCCCTGTCCACGCGCATCGAACGCATCATACCGGATTACAAGGGAAATATTGCCGACATGGCGCCGAGCACTCAACCCCAGCCCACGCCCGATGACGAACAAGCCTTGGCGTATGCCGCGAATCCTGAGCAAGAACGGGCAATTGCGCCATCGGCCATCCTGCAATCGGTCGCGGCACCTCACGTTGGGCATCTCGCGCAGGGGCGCGCATTGCTGGCCGCGATTCCGCAGGAGTTGCACCAGATTCTGGAAGAGCCCCTGGGCGCCATGGCCACTGTGCTGGCCTTGCTGCTGTGCGACGACGCGTCGGTGCGCGCCCGCCAGTCGGCGACCTTGAGTGCGTCGCCCTTGCCGGCCATGGAGCAGGAGTGCCAGCGAATCGCCCCGCAACTCGCCCGTCTGGATCTGCGTCTGCGCCTGCCCCTGGTCGAGCTGGCGGTACCGGCGCTGCGCCACCTGAGCCCGACGCAATTCCGCAGCTTCGTCCATTGCCTGCAGGAACTTGCCCAGGCCGACGGGCAGCGATCCGTCTTCGAGTACGCGCTGCAGCGCCTGCTGCTGCGCCGGCTGGTGACCGACCTGAAGCGTGGGCGGCGCGTGGCCAGTTACACGGACGACGCATTGCTCGAACGCGATGGCGTGTGCCTGCTGTCTGCGCTTGCTTGGGCAGGTGCGCCTGCGACACAAGGGGCGCAAGCGGCATTTGTCGCAGGCACGCAGCGGCTACTGACGCCGGGCGCCGCCGGTTTGGGCCTGATGCCGAGGGAAGACGCGGGGTTTCAAGCGCTCGATGCCGCGCTCGATCGCCTGCCGGGTGCGCCGCTGCGGCTGCGCCTTCAGCTCCTGGATGCGTGCGCGCACGTGGTCCTGGCGGACGGCAAGGTGCGCGCCCAGGAGGCCGAGCTGCTGCGCACGATGGCGGATGCCTTGGACTGCCCGCTGCCGCCGTTCCTGCCGTAGGCTCGCCTGGCGCAGCAGGTTGAACTACGAGTAGAGCGCCTCGATCTCGGAAGCGTACTTCTCGCGAATCACTTTGCGCTTGATCTTCATGGTCGGCGTCAATTCGCCGCCTTCAATCGTGAATTCGCCAGGAATCACCGTCCAACGCTTGATGGTCTGCACCTGCGCCAACTTGCTGTTCACGCCGTCGATCTGCGCCTGCAGCGCCTTCTTGAACACGTCGCACCGCGCGGCACCGTGCACGTCCGTCGCCGAACTGCCGAACTCTGCCGCAACCTGTGCCACTTTCTCGGGATCCAGCGTCAACAGCGCACCCAGGTACTTGCGCGCATCCCCTACGACAACGGCCTGGCTCACGACTGGAATGCCCTTCAACTGGCCTTCCAGCACCTGCGGAGCGATGTTCTCGCCGCCGGCCGTGATCAGCAGATCCTTTTTGCGATCCGTAATTTGCAGCAGGCCGCGATCGTCGAGCGTGCCGATGTCGCCCGAGTGGAGCCAGCCCTCGGCATCGAGCGCTTCCTCGGTGGCCGCCTCGTTCTTGAAGTAGCCCTTGAACACGTGGCGACCGCGCATGCAAATCTCGCCATCTGCCGCGATCTTGACCTCGGTGCCTGGCAGCGCCCAGCCGGCCTTGCCGGTCTGGTAGAGGTTGGGCGTCGAGATCGTCGCGGGGCCGGTGCACTCACTCATGCCAAAGACTTCGTAGAGCGGGATGCCGAGAGATAGGAAGAACTCCAACGTATCTCTGGAGATCGGCGCGGCCGAAGTGACACGCATGCGGCACCGATCGAGCCCGAGCTTTTCGCGCACCTTGCTGTAGACCAGCTTGTCGGCCAGGCCGTAGAACATCGGCTTTGCTTTGCCGAACTGCTCGGCGTTGCCGCCTTCCAGACCGACCTTGCGGGCCCACGCCGAAATCTTCTTCTTGAGCGGCGGGTTCTGTGCGCCGGCCGCGGCGATTTTGGCCTGGATCTTCTCCCACACGCGCGGCACGCCGAGAAAGTAGTGCGGCCGGACTTCGCGCAGGTTGTCGCCAAGTGCTTCCAGCGACTCGGCAAACCACACGCAGCCACCGAACAGCATTGGTCCATGCAGCGAGACGATCTGCTCGGCGACGTGCGACAGGGGCAGGTAGGAAAGGCAATGATCACCGGAGCGAATGTCCAAGGCCGGCAGTGCCGACGCGCAGGTCCACGTCAGGTTGTCATGTGAAATCATGACGGCTTTGGGATTGCCGGTCGTGCCCGACGTGTAGATCAGCGTGCAAAGGTCGTCTGGCTTCTGCGCTGCCAGGCGCGCGTCCAACTCCGCCTCCGGAACCTCGCGGCCCATGGTCTGCAGTTGTTCCCACGAATAGACGCCGGTCTCGTTCGAGTGGCCCCACATCATGACAATCGCTTTCAGACTCGGCAGTTCACTTCGAACTTGCAGGAACTTGGCGAGGTGTTCCTCGTTCTCCACGACGGCGATCGCCGCCTCCGAGTGGCCGGCGATGTACGCGCATTGCTCGGCGCTGCTGGTCGTGTAGATGCCGGCAGGTACGCCGCCGGCGAGGATGCCGCCCACGTCAGACAGAAACCATTGCGGGCAGTTGTAGCCGATGATGGCGACGCCCTGGCCGGGTTGCAGGCCAAGCTTCATGAAGCCGCGTGCGGTCAGGCGTGCCTCGGCGCGGTATTCCTTCCACGTCGTCGTCTGCCACAGGCCGTCGCGCTTGACCTTCATCGCTGGCTGGTCGCCCCAGGAACGCGCCGTCCGATCAAGCACTTCGGATACCTTGAATTTCTCGTCGGCCATTCTGTCCCCCTGGTGGTCTTGCGCGACACACGCCGCATCACGTGCGCATGCCTAGCACGCCACTGGTCTTTCGTGCAATGGCTTTGCCGCCCAAGGTCGTCCGGATGTCAAGAGGAATCCCGTTCTGAGAGGACTGCCAAGAATCGCGACCTTGTGCCGGCCGGGCAGCGCAGCCGAAGGCGGCGATTCACCATGGCACGCGTGACATAAACTGCGCAAGGCTTGCAGAGTTCGTGCGGCTGCCGTCCCGAATCTGCTACATGGATGCAGCACGTTGGGAGGAGCAGGAGGCACAGATGGCACGGTTGACCCTCACGCTCGACGAACGCTTGTTGGCCCGCATTCGCTCCCGCGCGGAGGCCCAGGGCACCTCGCCGTCCGAACTCGTTCATGCTTTTCTCGATTCCTACGCGAGTTCGGACGTGTTGCACGCGGTGGCGATGCAGGCGCTGCTCGCAGTGGCTGCTCCCAAGGCGCGTCCCGTCTGGCGCCGGCGATCGGCCCCGCAGCCACAACTACGCCTGATCTCATGATAAGTCAGTCCGGGTGACAGCCGTCGCCGCCGCACACATCCTTGATTTCGCCGGTACGCAAGAAGTGCATCATTTGCTCGCTGTGCCAGTCCAACTGGCGCGCGCTGCCGTGCGGATCGCCCAGATCGTCGACGGGCGGTTCGTTGCCGGGCGGTGCCCAGGGATTGCCGAAGTCATAGGATACGATGCCGGAGCCGACAAACGGGTAGGCCTGTTCCGTGACGCCGAAGACCTGCCGCCCATAGTCTTTCATCAGGGAAATACCTAGGTTGCTGCGTGCGGCGATCTCGCAGGTGATCGGTGCCACTTGCCAGTCGCCCTTGGCGGGCGCCAGCAGCACATTGTGGGCCGTGTTGCCGGGAAAGGGTTCCTGTTTGATGTGGCGGTAGTAGCTGGCTGGATCGGTGCCGTCCCACAGCATTTGCAGCAGGCCGAGCAGGATCGCGCGGTCGCGGCTGTCCGGGTAGCTGTTCATCAGCACCAGCAGGAACGGCACGAAATCCGAGGAACGTTGCAGCAAAAGCGAGTAGTTGTTGCCTGGCACGCCGAGATGTCCGCGCGCCACGTCCTGCGACAGCGCCATGTAGGTCGCGCCATAGATGCCGCCTTGCGAGATGCCAGAGTAGAACACTTCGCCCGGCGCCAACTTCAGATTGTATTTCGCTAATTCCGGCAGTTGCACGAAGCGGTGCTGCATGGCCCGCGCCAGCAGCAGCGACTCGACGATGCCCTGGTGCATGTGGTCGGCAAGCGCTTCGAAGTGACTGAGATCGAAAATCATTTGGAACAGGATCGGGACATCTGCTTCCGACATGCCGGTCCAGTTGCAGGCGAAGAAGATGACGTGATGCTTGTCCGCGATTCTGCTGTTGAAACCGCCATTGACCTGACTGCCGGTGCCATTGAGGCCGTGGCCGTATTGCATCAGGCTGTGCGGCGTGCCGTCCAAGGCGCTGCGAGGCACGCGGATCCAGAAGGGCACGTCATTCCAGCCATTTTGCGCGGGCTTGCCATCGGCGCCGTAGTGAAAGCGGTAGCCGGTCTGCTCGCGCACTTGGAAAGGATCCATAAAACTCGGCACATGAAAGGTGCCCGTGATCGACAGCGCGATGTCGGCATTCTGCTGCGGCGTGAACTCCTCGACCTTGGCGACCGTCATGCTGGGGCCATCCGGCAGGGCCGCGAAGGCTTGATCGCGCATCGCCAGCATTCGCCCGTGCATCGCGTCGCCGCTGGCAGTCACGAAGTCCCAGGCCAGCGTCAGCTCGCTGCTCGCGATGCCCTGCTTGTCGAGAATTGCGAAGATTTCGTCGAAACGTGGCTGGCGCGCAGCCAGCGGCGTGCCGGCCGTGTCGCCGCCGCGGAGCGCCGCGAACGCCGGACTGGGATCAAACGGCTTTCCGCTGGTATTCTTGATGTTCCGCAGCGCGACGACGTAGCGTGTCGACTCGCGCAGCAAAACCGCCGGGCGAATGAACAGCGCGCGGTTGTGCGGATCGTCGATCTCACTATGGTCCAGTTCGACCCAGTAGGGTATCCGTTCCACTTTGTCCGCGCTGACTTGCAGGAGAACCACGGGCGCGTCCTGGGCCAGTGATGCCGTGAGCGTGGCCTCGCTGGCCATCTGTGTGGTGTCAATATCGCGAAAATAAACAACAATCGGTGTTGCAACGCTGTATCCATCCATGCGGCGCCACGCCGTTGGATCGATGGGTTTGCCTTCCATGTTGACGGGCAGCGACGCGGGACCGAAATCGATGCTGTAGCCGGTGGCGCGGTCCTGGTCCGGCTTCAGGTAGAGGTTGGAAGGCCAAGGCAGCGAGCAGACTTCGGGCTGCAGTGGGTCGCAGCCTGGCGTGCCTGCCGGCGGCGGCCGCGCACCACTGGCAGCCACGTCGCCCGCGACTGCCACCCCATCGCCGGTGGGCGTGGTGCCCGCAGCCGACGTCGTGGCGGGGACACTGCTGCAGGCCCAGCACCAGGCGCAAGCGGCAATGGACAGGCAATTGCTTAGTGAGAACAAGGTCTCGCGGGCGATCATGGAGTCTCCTGCTGGTCGACGCGTCAGGGGGGCAGGCCCGGAATGGTGGCGAGGACGCGTCGCGATGACAACCCGCCGGGTCGTGCCGCACAAACTTTATTCGCGCGCGACTGCCTCCGCTTGGCGGCGCAAGGCCTTTGCGTGCAGCGATCAGCGCGCCGTTGCCGCCGCATCGCCGATCATGGTACGTTGCATGCCAACCAGCCGGTCCACCATCCGCGCACGCCTCTCCGAACGCTCCGGTTCGTGCGAGCCGTCGCGGCACGCGTCCGTGCCATGCGCTCGCCCATCGACGGCGCGCGGCGCGGCGCCCCATCCCGGCACAAGCGGAGGCACTTCCATGGCACAGAAGCTGACGGTCCTGGTCACGGGCGCTACGGGGCATCAGGGCGGCGCGGTGGCGCGCATGCTGCTGAAAAAAGGGCACACCGTGCGCATCTTCACGCGCAAGCCGGACAGCAAGGAGGCGCTCGAACTGCAGCGCCTGGGGGCAGTCATCTACAATGGTGACATTGAGGATGGGCCTTCACTGGAAAGGGCGGCGCGCGGCTGCGATTGCTTGTACGCGATGTCGACCCCGATGGAGCATGGCGCAAAGGTCGAAGCGCAGCAGGGCATCAACGAAGCGGATGTCTGCAAAAAGCTGGGCATTCGTCACCTCCTGTTTTCGTCGGTGGCGGGGGCGAACCAGAAGACGGGCATTGCGTTCTTTGACAGCAAGCTCAAGGTCGAGCGCCACATCCAGGACATCGGTGTGCCGTACACCATCGTGGCGCCAGCGTTTTTCTGCGAGAACCTGTTGGCGCCGGAGTCGATGGGTGAGCTCAAGAACGGGCGGCTTGTGATTCCGCAGGCGCCGGGCCGCAAGCTGCAGATGATCTCCTTGGCGGACCTCGGGGCATTCGATGTGTACGTCCTGGAGCACCGCGACCGGTTCCTGAGTGAACGCATCGATATCGCGTCGTTCGAGCTGACCGGTCTGCAGATGGCCGAGTCACTCACCAAAGTCCTCGGCCGGCGCATCGAGTACATCGAGCAGACCATGGCGACGGTGCGCGCCTACAGTGCGGATCTGGCCAAGATGTACGATTGGCTGAATACCACCAACTACCGCATTGATGTCGCAGGTTTGCACCGGGACTACCCAGAGGTGGCGTGGACGCCCAGCTTCGAGCAATGGGCCCGCGCGCAGGACTTCTCGCAACTGCGGGCGACGCTGGACTTCGGTCGGGCGTAGACGCCGGATCGACAAAGGCTCGCGAAAGTGCGATCTCCCAGGCCCCACGCCCCGAGGAGTTCGCATGTCTTCGCGCGACTTTGAGCCCGCGCTGCCGACGGCCACCGCCGGCCTGCTGCCCGTCTACGCCCACGAGACGGAGCTGTTGGCCGCCCTGCACCGCCACCAGGTCGTCGTCGTGCAGGGTCCGACCGGCTGCGGCAAGACCACGCAGATTCCGCAAATTCTGATGCGTTCCGGAATGTTCGGCGGCGTCATCGGCGTCACCCAGCCGCGCCGCATTGCCGCGGTCAGTGTCGCCTGGCGCATCGCGGAGGAACAGGACGTCCAGATCGGCGCCGAAGTCGGCTACACCATCCGCTTTGATGACATGAGCAGCAGCCACAGCCGCATCGTGGTGATGACCGACGGCATCCTCTTGCAGGAAGTGCGCAAGGATCCGGACTTGTCGCGCTATGGCGTCATCCTGATCGACGAGGCCCACGAGCGCAGCCTCAACATCGACTTCTGTCTCGGGCTCTTGCACGGCATCGTCGCGAGGCGGCCGGAACTGCGGGTGCTGATCAGTTCCGCGACCCTGGATCCGGAGCGCTTTGTCGAATTCTTCCGCGATGGTGTCGGCGAAGTGCCAGTGGTGCAGATTCGTGCCGAGCCGCATCCGGTCGAGGTGATCTGGCGCCCGTTGATCGGCCAGGATCCCGACGAGTTGGCCGACGCCATGGCGCGCGAAGTGGCGACGATCCACCGCGGCGGTCACCCGGGCCACATCCTGGCGTTTCTCTCTGGCGAGGATGCGATCCGCCGCACCAGCGCGGCGATAGCCAGCCAGCGATTGGGCAAAGATCTAGCGGTTTTGCCACTTTACGGAGCGCTGACCCGCGAAGACCAGGAGCGCGTCTTCGAGCCCTTCGCCGGCCGGCGCAAGGTCGTGCTCGCCACCAACATTGCGGAAACATCGATTACCATCGACGACATCCGCCACGTGCTCGATTCGGGGTTGGCCAAGGTACCGCGCGTCAGTTTCAAGACCGGCATCATGCTCTTGCGCGAAGAGGGCATCAGCCGCGCCTCGGCCGATCAGCGCAAAGGCCGTGCCGGTCGCACCGCGCCGGGTCGCTGCGTGCGTTTCTACAGCCAGGACAGCTACCGCCAGCGGCCGCCGTTCACCGACGAGGAGATCCTGCGCCTGGACCTGTCGGAAACGGTGCTGCGCCTCATCGATCTGGGCGTGCGCGATTTCGAGGACTTCGCCTTTCCGACGCCGCCGCCGCTGGCCCGACTGCGTGGGGCGCTTGACGCCTTGCTGGCGATGGGAGCGATCGACCGCGAGCGGCGCCTGACCCACGTCGGCGAGCGCATGGTGCCCTTCCCCCTGTCGCCGCAGCTGGCGCGCATGGTGGTGGAGGCGGCCGAGCAAGCACCGGATGTCGTGGATGAAGTGCTCGTTGTTGCAGCGTTTTTGTCGGGTCGATCGCCGCTGCAGTATCCACCCGGCCAGGAGGACGCGGCGCGCAAGGCCCAGCAGCAACTGGCGCAGCCGCTGGGCGACGCCGTGACGGCGGTGCGGCTCTACCGCGGTTGGGAGAGAGCGGCCGATCGCGAGGCGTATTGTCAGCGGTGGTTCTTGGACGGCGCCGCGTTGGCGTTCATCCACAACGCGCACCGGCAGATCCGCGACATCGCTGAGGGTTTGGGCATCGTTTGCGCCAGCGGCGGCGATCCGCAGGGCATCGCGCGCGCCGTGACCGCTGGTTTCGCGCAGTCCATCCTCATCTGTCGCGGGCGCTTCTATGAATCCGCATCCGGCGAGCGCATCTACCTGCATCCGTCGAGCGCCCTCTACGGCCAGACCCCGCGTTTTGTCGTCGCCGCAGAAATCGTCATCTCGGCGAGGGCCTATGCGCGTCAGGTCTCGGTGGCTCGGGCCGCGTGGGTGGCCGAACTGCGCCCGGATCTGGCAGAGCGCTGGCAATTGAAGGCGGATCGGCTGGCGCGCGCCGAGGGCGAGAAGAAGCCCGATGTCCCCAGGCAGATCGAACTCGGCGGTGTGACGTTGGAGGTCGACGCGCGCAAGGGGCGGCCGCGCATCGACATTCCCTTTGAGGCCATCGAGCAGTTGCAGACCGTTGTGCCCGCCGATCTGCCGCCGGGCGTCGCGGCGTGGCAGGCGCGCATCGTGCAAGGTCCGCTGAGTTTCGCCCAAGGCACGCCGCTCGGGGCCTTGCTGCCCTTGCTGCGTTTTCTGCCTTTGCCCAAACCCGGAGCAGACTTGCGCTGCACCGTGCCGGAGGGCGCGTTGCTCGAGGTCGATCTGAACCTGCACACGCTGGCGCGGCACCTGCCCACCCTGCTTGCGCCGATGGCGTCGAGCGATCGCCGCCGGCCGGGATGGGTCATGCTGGTGGCCAATGGCGGCGGCGGCTACTGGTACGAAATCGGGATGGATTTCCGCGAAGTGTTGGAGGTTTCGCTGCTGTCGCTGGAGGATCTCGCGCTGAATCTGCCTGAAGGTGAAGCCCTGACAGCGGACATCGAGGCGCGCATCGAGCAGATCCGGCCCCAGCTCGAAGCCGTGCATGCAGCGCTGGCGGCGGCGCGGCGTTCGCGGCGGGTGCAGAAGGCGTAGTCAAAACGACGAAGGGGCCGGAGCGTGGACTCCGACCCCTCGCGACGCGACGGCCAAGGCCGCAACCGATGCTACTTCTCGGCCTTGGGAGCCTTCTCGGCCTTGGCCGGCTTCTCTGCCTTCGGAGCCTTCTCAGCCTTGGGAGCTTTCTCCGCCTTGGCCGGTTTCTCGGCCTTCTCGGCCTTCTCGTGCTTGGCGTGCTTCTCAGCCTTCTCCGCCTTGGCGGGTGCGGCAGGCGCGGCGGCGTCTTCGGCGTAGAGCGGAGCACCCACAGCCAGACCCAGGACGACGGACAGAGCGACCAACATGTTACGCATGGAACATCTCCTACTCGGGCCGCATGTGCGGCAAGACAACAAGCCCAAGGAGCCCGCAGCGCGACGGCTGTTTCGCCAACCCTGGCGAAGGCGGGAACCTGGGACTGAGAACCGCAGCCTGAACACCAGGTCGGGTTGGCACCGGTCTCAGCCTGCGAGGCCGGATCCGGTGTTCATGTCGATAGACACGATCCCCGCCCAAAGGTGAAAATCGCGCGACGACCCCTGCTGATAAGCATGTTGGCACATGTAGTTGCGAGGATCTTCAGCGAACCTGCGCGTACTTGAACTTCACCTTGGCTTCGCAGGATGCCACCGGCGCCGCGGCGTTCGTCTGCACCTCTGCCGCCGCTTTGCCGCGCAACGTGTACGTGACCGGGTGCATGAACATGGCCGCAGCCTTGCGCGCGACGAAGTTGAGGTCGGCGAGATCGTCCTCGCGCTGAACCTGCTTTTCCGCAGTGATGCGCACTGCCGCTCGCGACTCGCCGCGCTTGCTGGCGACCGTGACCTGGTAGGGCACCTTGTAGCCGTTCGCACTGTCCGCATGTTCGTCGGCACGGGCCTCGGACGTGACTTCGCCGACATAGTTGTGACCTTTGCCCCAGATGACGACAAAGCCGAGCGGCCGTGCGCCCCGCTCGGCAGGGGTCACGATGTAATCGGTCAGCACCACGTCCGCGCCCAGGTGGTGCAATTGCACGGCGCGGTCATAGACATGGTGTGCTGTCGCCGTCGAGGCCTCATGCACCGCGAATGCCGTTGAAGTAGTTGAAAATGTGCGGCTATTGGCGTCGCTGACCTGCAGCGTCAGACGCCCCACCGGCGCGAACAGTTCGCGCGCGATGAACCCGGAACCATGGCGATCGACCACCTGCAGCGGTGCCACGAGCGACGACAATGTGGCATCTGCCTTGACCGAGCCGAAGTCCAGGTGCAGCGCGAGCTGGCCACCGGTGACCTCGACGCGGTGTTTGCCTGCGGTGACACCGAAATGATCGCCCATCACCCTGTAATCGCCGACATCGAAACTCTGATCGGCGTAGAACGTGCCGCCGGGGGCTTCCTGGCGCAACGTGATCTTGAGCTGACCATGCTTGAAGCCCGCGTTGGCGGCCTGGATGCGGATGAACGTGTCCTGGCCTGCCGGATTTCGCGCGCGAATGGTCAGGTGCTCCACGGCCTGATCATGGGTCGCCACCGAGCCTTTGGCCCAATACATCGGCGCCGATGGAACGCCGGCCTGCGCTGCGCGCGGCACCAACCCCGCGCAGAGCGACAAGATCAGCACGACGCACGCGGTGTGAAGGGCGGAGACGCGAGACATGACAACCTCGTTGCGGCATGCGCCGTTGTGTTCAAGACGCCTACGCCAGGCGCGGCATTCACGGCCGCGGCAGCGGAGTCTAACTGGCCTGCGCCGTACGTCCAAGGTTGCCGCGGCGATGGAGCTGTCGCACACTCGCCAGCTTGCGCGTTGCCGACGCCAGGTGGCCCGAGTGCCCGATTCCGCCCACGTCCCTCCCATCGCCCACTTCGTCTGGTCTGGAAGCCGTTTGCCGGACCTGGCTTGGCTCGCCATGCGCGCCGCCCTGGATCGCGGCGGCCTGGACGTTGTGCGCCTGCACCACACCGACGCGCCCCTGGCCGCCGATCCGCTCGTGCGCGATCTGTGTAGCCGCTCGGGTTTCGAGCTGGCCTTCATCCACCCCTCGCAAGTCTTCCACCTGAATCTGGATGTTGCCGTCGAACGCCGCCTGGAACGTCTGATGCCGAGTCTGCCCGGCCCTGCTGCGCGCGCCGACGTGTTGCGCCTGTGCATTCTGTGGGCAGAAGGCGGCATTTACCTCGACACTGACGCGATCGTGCTGCGTTGTCTGCAACCGCTGTGTGGCAAGAAGGCCTTTGTCGGCTTGGAGCGCGTGTGTCTGCCGGCTGCCGTTGTCCACAGCCGCTCCGCGCTGCGCTGGGCGCGCGCGGGCCTGTTGCTCGGCGCGCGCGAAATCTGCACGCGTCTACCGCGCCCGGATCGTGCGTTCGCGTTGATCGAACGCCACTATGACCTCGCGTGCAACAACGCAGTCCTCGGCGCGCCGCCGCGCAACGCAGGTCTGGAACTGCTGTTGCGCGCCGCGGCCGCGCTGCCCCAGGCCCGCGCCGTGCAACTCTATGAACTCGGGCCACGTCTGCTAGAGTCCGTGACCGGCAACCATTCCAGCGCGACGTTCGAGGTGCACGAACCGCGCGCGTTCTATCCGCTCGGCCCCGAAGTATGCACTGCCTACGTCCAAGACGATCCGCGCGCAGATCTCGACAATATCTTGGATTCAAGCACATTTGCCGTGCACCTCTACGATTCCGTCTTGGCGCGCCGTGTCGGCGGGTCTCTGGACGCCGCCTGGTTTGCGCGCACCGGTGGCACGACCATGCTCGGTCGCCTGTGCGCGCCGTGGCTCCTCGAACTGCAGCGTGCGGCAGAGGCGCGCTAATGCCGGAACCGCAGTGCAAGCCGACGACCTGGACTTTGCTGCGCTTGCTCGATCGCTTGAGCCTGCTGCTCTGGATCCATCTCGGCGTCGCTTTTTGCCTGCGCGCCATGGCCTTGGGGCGTCCCGATCCCTACGGTCGGCCGATGGTCGGCAAGCTCGACTGGTACCTGTTCCACGCCGTGTCGCTCGATGCTTTGCAGGCGCTGTGGCTGACCGTGCCGCCGCTGCTGATCGTCTTGGCATTCTGGCGCGCGGCGCCGCGTATTGTAATGGCGAGTCAGCGGCTTGCGTCGGTCGTGCTCTGCGTGTTGCTGCTGGCAGCGGCGGTGCTGGGCATTGTCGACAGCGAACTCATGCGCTTTACCGGCACGCACCTCAGTCCTGCAGAGCTGCGCACGTACGTCAATCCTGCAGGCTTGGCCGAAGTGCCGCGCATGCTGGTCAAGGATGCGGGTGGGCCCATGCTTGGGCTTTTGCTGCTGTTTCTGGTGCCGTGGCTGGAGTGGCGGTGGCTGCGCCGCGCGTGGCATCGTCCGCAGCCCACGGGTCGTCCGCGCAACTTGGCTTCGATGCTTGCTTTCTGTTTGGCCGGCTGGCTGCTGGTTCGCGTGCTGTGGCCCGGCGAGGCGCGTGAGTGGCGTCTGGCGCCGCCGCTGCAGATCGCCCTGTCGGCGCTGCACGCTGCCGAGCGCGCCGCATTGACGCCGCAGCGGACGGACCTGGCCCGGCAGCGTCACGCGGAGCGCTGGCTGCGTGGCCACCCGAATAGCGCGGAGTTGTTTGCGTTTCCCGATCTGCCGCTGCTGCACGCGACGCCACAGCGGCTGTGTCAGGCGGTAGCGGCGGTTAAGCTGTCCGCGGCGCTGCTGCCAAAGACTCTGAATTGTCAGGCGGATGACGATCACGACGGTGCCCCGCTGGCGCAGGACTGCGACGACCGGCGCGCCGACGTCCATCTCGGTGCGGCGGATGTGCCCGGCAACGGCGTCGACGAGGACTGTTCCGGTTTGGATGCACAGCCTTGGAACGTCCTGCTGCTCATCTTGGAGACGCACCGCGCCGTCAACGTCGGCCACATCTTTCCTGGCCGCGACGCCAGCACGCCGGGGCTGGATGCGCTGGCGGCGGATGGACTTGGCCACACGCGCGCCGTCGCCAACGGCACCCCGACCATCTACGCCTTCATGGCCATCCACACCGGACTTCTGCCGCATCCAGATGTGGTGGTCGCGACTTCGTTTTCGCGCATCGGCCTGCAAAGCCTGCCCGAGCTGCTGCGTCAACACGGCTATTACACGCGATTTTTTTCTGCGGCCGACCCCGCATGGGACAACCAGAGTGCCTGGCTGCGGCGCTGGTACGATGACATCGACTACGATCGCAGCCGCGAGGAGGACGTGCCGATGCTCGCCCACGTCGGCGAATGGATGGCGGGCGAACTGCCGAAACATGCGGGCACGAAGCCATTTTTCGCCACGGTGATGACGCGGACCAATCATTTCCCCTTCGAGCGCATTGCGGGCGTCAAGACCACGGGCACGGACGACTGGCGTGACCGCATCCGCGACACGATGGGCTACACGGACGCGGCGATGACGGCGCTGCTCAAGCGGATGGCGCAAGAGCCGTGGATGCAGCACACGATCGTGATTGTGACTGGAGATCATGCATTTCCGTTGGGCGAGCACGGTCCCCTGCGCGCGTACGAAACCTCGCACGTCGAGGCCGTGGGCGTGCCGATTGTGCTGTGGGGCGGCCATCCCGAGCTGGCGCCGTGGCGCGGCAAACTGAGTTCGGAGCCGGCGAGTCACATCGACATCGCGCCAACCATTTTGGATTTGTTGGGAATCGATGACACGGGTGCGTGGATGGGGCGTTCATTGGTGGCCGGTGGCCAGGGTGAGGCGATCACCGTGGGCCAGGTCGAGTGGGGCATCGAACGCGGGGCGGAGCGCGTGCTGCTGGACAAGCGCAAGTTCGCGCCCGATGGCACGCCCGGTCCCAGCGCGGCGCGGCTGTTCGATCGCCTCAAGGATCCACACGAAGACAAGCCGTTGCCGCTGACGCCGACGTCTCACGCGTTGTCGGACGACATGGCCCTGACGGCGCGCTGGATGGCCGCCCTCTATGACAGCGACCGCATCTGGCCGGCGTGGTTGCTGAACCCGCAGCGCTGACGGCGGCTGGACCGGCCGCCCTATGCAGGCGCGCGCGATGCCACCAGGCGATCCAAGACGCAGAACATACCGCCAAATGCGACACGCCGCTCTAGTTTCGCCACCGCCTGCGCATCCGGGTGGGTCAGTGGCTGGCCTGTCAGCCATGCGTCGTAGAGCCTTTCCAGTTGCCGGGCGCCCGCTTCGACATCGTCGTGTTGCACAGCAAAGCCACTCGCGGTCTGGCGCAGCAGGGTGTTCGCCTCGGCGTCCGCCACCGTGAACGCCAGCACGGGCGTGCCGCAGCGAATGTACTCAAACAATTTTCCAGGGATCGACAAGTCGTCCAAGCAAGACAGCACCAGCAGATCCGCCTCGCCGTAGCGCTGCACCACCGCCTTGTGGGCGATGCGACCGCCCTCTTGCGTGCGCGCCGCCGGCAGCGGGTACTGTTGCAGAAGGCTATGCAACAATGGAGTATTCTGCGTATGCACGGTCAGTTGGATGCGCAGATCCGGTCGGCGCTGCAGCAGCCGTTGCCAAGCCGCGAAGAACGGCTCGATGGTGTAGCCCTCATAGATGCTGCCGGCAAACAGGATGCGCAGGTCGTGGCCGGCACGTTCGCTTGGATCGACCGCAGCGCGCGCAACAGGTTGCGGCAAGATGCCGCGAAAGTCGGCTTCATCATAGCCATTTCGCACGAGATGCACGCGTTCTGGCTGGATGCCGTGCTTGTCCATCAGCAGGCGCCGCAACGGCTCGGCCGTGACGGTGATCGCGTCGGCTTGCGCGTAGACGGCCTGCTCCAGACGCGCGTCGATCCACTGACGCCAGCGATCCATCAGCCCATGGCCGTGGTAGTGCGCCATGAAGCGGTTGTCGGTCCATGGGTCGCGCAGGTCGGCCAACCAGGGCAACCCCAGATCTCGCTTCAGGGTCTGTGCAACGAGGTGCGCCGTGTAGGGCATGCTCGTCGACACGATCGCGTCGCACGGCTGCGCTCGCACAGCAAGGCGGGCCGCACGCAAGGCTTGCGGATACCATCCGAGGTAGGCATCCGGCGCCACGGCTTTGCGTACCCAGGGGCCCAGTTCGTGCAGTGGCAGGCTGCTGGTGCGCACGACAGACACGTCCGTCGGAATTTCTGCAAGCATGGTCGGATCTTGCAGATCGCCGCTGTGCGGGGCATGGGCCAGGACGGTGACCTGCCAGTCCTGCGATGTCGCGGCGGTGCAGAACTTGAGGGCGCGCTGCACGCCAGCGCCGCCGTGGGGCGGAAAGAAGTAGCTGATGAGCAGAAGGCGGGGCATGGCTGGGCCGATCGTGGTCGCGTCGCAGGCTGCGAGTTCAGGCATTCACGCGGACTTGCGCCAGAGCGGCTCGAGTCGCAACCAGGGTCCGAGTGCCGCGCGATCGGCGGGCGACACCAGCCCGGCGCGCAGCACGATCGCAAGGTAGGATGCCAGGAACGCCACAAGCCGCAAGCCAAGCCCCAGCCCCTGCCACGCGACGCCGCCGGCTGGCCAGAGCGCCTGTACCCCAACGGCCGGCAGGCAAGCGAGCGCCGCACAGAGCAGGCGCGCCAGCCAGCCGCGCCACGGAAAAGCTTGTGAATAAGGCACTTGTGCTGCCGCTGCGATATCGTTCACGTTCCAAGCGGTGGCGATCCACGTCGCCGCAGTCCACAGCCCCGCCGTCCACGCAACACGCACGGCCGCGCTGACATCCGGGCGCGCGTGCACCCAGGCCAGAAGGCCGACGGTGCCGACAAGATTGACAACGATGCCGAATAGTTGAGCGCGCAGAATGGCGCGCGGCCTGTCGAGGGCCATGAGCATCGTGCCGTAGCTGGTGACCCGCAGTGGCAGCATCAGCGCAGTCAGGCGAAACGGCAGCGCGGCGGAACGGTAGCGCTCGCCGTAGAACAGACCCAGCAGGTCGTCAGCGGCGATCATCGCGAATGCGAAGATCGGCAGCATGACCAAGGCCACCTTTTCGATGCCGACATGCCAGAGCGCCAGGGCCTTGCGCGCATTTTCACTGCGATTTCCAGGCGCGCCGGCCAGAGCGGACAGTTGGGGCAAGAGCGCGATTGCGACGCCGTAGGCCAACATCGAGACGAACGGCAATTCCTGGGCGCCGACCGCAAAATCCGCGAAGACCGCTGCAGAAAGCAGGAAACCGGCGAGCCAGGTCGAAGTGTAGCGGTTGACCAGGCCGGCGACGCCGTTGAGAGAAAGCGGGATTGCGAAAGCCAGTTGCGCGCGTACGCCGCCATCGAAGGGTTCAGCGGGCACCCGGTCATACAGACGCGCCAACAGTCCGACGGTCACCGCGAGCCGCAGGATGCAAGAGATGCCGAAACTTGCCAGGATCACAGGTGGAGATGCGCCGACTGCCGCGGGAATCAGCACGGCGAGGTTGCCGACGAGAGCCAGACCGATGGCAAGTTGCGAAGAGAGCTGGTGGCGTCGGGTGCCGAGCAGGAAGCTGGCGAGCAGGTTGCCTGGCAGGTCGAGCGCGACAACGCCAGCGACAATCAACAACGGCACCTGGAGATCCGCGTGGCCGTCCGGGCGCAGCAGCAGCGCGAGACCCGCGATCAACAGTCCCGCCGCCACGCCGACCGCGCCCAGAATCAGAAGCGATTGGCGCATCAGCCCTTTTTGCTTGGGACCCGTGAGGCGCGGCAGGAAGATCAGCAGCGAGTCGGGAATTGCAAGCAGTCCAAGGCCTTGAGCCGTGGCATACCAGGCCAGTGCGAGGCTGAGGGTGCCGAACTCGGCTTTGCCCATCATGCGTACCAGCAGGAAAGTCTTCAGAGATTCGAGGATCGAGACCGCGACGCGGCCAAAGACCACAGCGCCGACCTGTTGCGAGAGTTGGCCCGGGGCGGGCGGAGGTGCGCTCACAGATGCGGCTCCTGCGCGGGCGCGCCGGACAAGAGACGCTGCAGGGTGGTCAGCGCGGCGGGCAGCACGAGAAACAGGATCGGCACCTGCGCGCGCACCTCGCGCAGGTTGCTGCTCAGGGCAAATGGGCCAAAAAGCGCACAGCCAAAAAGCAACGACAGCCGCTCGTGGCGAGAGAGATGTTGCCAGCCGGCCACGGCCAGGCCGATGGGCAGCGCGAACATGAGCAACGGCGGAAAGGCGAAGGAGCGTTCCCGCAACTCGTCCAAAGTCCGCCGCAGCAACAGCGCCGCGATGTCGCCGGGACCAGGACCCAGCCCCGGGAAACCACCTGGATAGCGCCACTGCAGCGCCTCGAAGATCCCGAACGCCAAACCGAACATGGCCAACGCCTGCAGCAGCCAGCGGCCGCGCTGCTCGCGCTGCCAGGTCCAGGCTGCCCAGAGCAGCGGCAGGGCCAGGATGTCGTACTTCACGCCCATGCCGAAAGCGAGAACCCCGGCAAAAGGCAGCGCGCGACGATCGCGCAGGAAGAAAAGAGCTGTCAACCAAGTGAGTTGTGATAGGCGATCCCATGGGTGACTGTAGTAGAACAGGTAGGTCAGCGGCGCCACCATGCCGTAGTACAGCAGACCCAGAGCCACCCAGGGCGGCGCAAGCCAGCGGCTGAGGTAGATGCCGAGCAGCATCACGGTGCCAAAGACGAAGATGGTGTCCAGCGCGAAGTAGGTGGCCGAGAGAGGCATTCCTGTGGCGTTGCGCACGCTTTCTGCGAGTTCGATGCTCACACGGCGCAGGTTCGTTCCGTTGGCGCCAAGATCGTTCCATGTCTTGCCCGCGGGAGGTCGGTTGTCCAAGATGGCGCGGTGCAGTTGCTCAGCGGCTTGGGGCCTGGCTGTGTAGATGTGCCGGTAACCCAGCCAGAATTGCCCCGTCATCGTCAGGACATAGGCCAATGCGACCAGCAGCACGGCGCGGACGGTTCTCGGGCGCATCGGCATCCTGCAAGGGAGCAACTGTCGGACGTTTTCGGCCGCCGGTTCGGCCGCGGCGAGGATCGCGCACATCCCCGCCCCACGCAAGTTCGCGTTCGATCGACGCCGCGCGGCAACCGCCGTATCCTGCGCGCCATGCGACAGCCACCGCACATCCTGCTCATCGGCGAAGCGCCGCTGCCCTACGGCGGCATTGCCACGCATTGTGTCCGCCTGCTGGCCTGGCTGCGCTCGCAAGGCTGGCACGCGCGCTTGATGCACTTGCCGTCGTTCTGGCTGTCGCAGCCGGCCCAGCGCGATCCAGATCTGTTCGTGTGCCGGAATGGTTTTGCGCCGTTGCTGTTGGCCCTGTGGCGGGAACAGCCGGATCTGGTGCACCAGCACGTCTACCGTTGGCGGGTGCCCCTGGTGCTGGCGGCGTACAACCGCCTGCGCCGGCAGAGAAACCTCCCGCGCACTCGCGCAGTGGCGACCATCCACGGCGAGTCGTTCTTCGCGACCATCCCGGCGCCCGTGCGTCCGGCGGTCTATGCCGCATTGCGCAGCTACGATCACATCCTGGCTGACAATCCATTGCTCTTGCAGCGGGTTCGCGACGAGGTGGGAATGCCGGCAGAGCGAGTCTCCCCACTCGGCGCCTTCCTGCCGCCCGGAGCCAGCGAGCGCGATCCATCGCAACTTCCTGCCGACATGCTGGAATTCGCAACGTCGCATCAGCCGCTCATCGCGGGCAATGGCGCGGTCGCCAGTTTTCGCGGGCAAGACAAGTACGGCATCGACCTCGTACTGCAGGCAGTGGCGCAATTGCGCAAGCGGTGGGCGGATATCGGCCTGGTGTTCTCCATCACCGACGTGCAGGACGCCGCGCGCATGATCGCGCTGGAGCAACAGCTGGCCCAGCTGGATCTCGCGCGCAGCGTGCGTTTCGTGCGCGAACTGCCCTCGCTGCTGCCGGTATTGGGCATGGCGGCGGCCAGCGTGCGGGCGACGAACACGGATGGCGACGCGCTGTCGGTGCACGAGAGCCTGATGATGGGTACTCCGGTCGTCGCTTCCGATGTGGTGGCGCGTCCGCCGCTGTGCCGGCGCTTTGCCAACCGCGATGCCGCGGATCTGGCGCGCGTATTGGCGACGGCGATCGAGCAAGGTCGCATCGATCCAGGGCAAGCCGCGCAGATCTCGCACATCGGGCCGGATCTGCTGGCGGTCTATCAGCGCGTGCTGGCGTGACGCCACGGCGTGTCGATGTCGCGGGTGACGGCATCGATCAGGCGGCAACAGAAGTAGACGTGCTCCCCGCATGCACGCGGGTCAGCCGGCGCTACTCGCTCGCTGCAATGCGACTTCGTGCGCCGCGAGCACGATGCGCGCGCAGGCCTCGGCGTCGGATCCCGCCTCGTGGTGTCGCAGCGGAATCTGCAGATGCGCGCAGACGGCGGCGAGGTTGTTCGAGTGCAGCCGCCAGGTGCGCCGCGCCAATTGCACCGTGCATTGAAACGGTTGCCGGGGCATGGCCAGGCCCGCCGCGTCGCAGCAGGCGCGCAACACGCGGCGATCGAAGCCGGAGTTGTGCGCCGCCAGGAATGATGCGCCCTCCAGCATCGGCGCGAGGTCCGGCCAGACCTCGGCAAACGGCTTGGCGCCCGCAACGTGATCCCACGTCAGGCCGTGAATTTGCGTGAACATGAACGCCCGCCTCGGCGGCCGGATCAATTCGACGCGCCGCTCGACGATGACGCCATCGTGAACGCGTACCAAGCCCACAGAGCACGCGCTGTCGGGCAGCGTGTGTGAGGTCTCGAAATCAATGGCGACGAAGCTGGGACCGGACACGTGCGCCTCCGCTTGACCCGCTACCGTGCCACATGCCGACCCCGCAGACAACGCAGGACCTGTGGCGTTTTGCGGCTCGGGGGCTGGCGCGCCTCCATGTCGTTCGTACACTATGGCCGCCATGGCTTTGTCCGCTTGCTCCGCGTCGCCTTCTCCATCCCCGCCCTCTCCCCTCCGGCTGCTGCGCCAGGCGCTCGCGCCCACGCGTTGGCTTTTACTGGGAATTGGCGTTGTGCTCGGCATGCGCATGGCCGCCTGGGGCGTGCGGCGGGCGTGGCTGCCCGAGATGCCGGCGCTGCGCGAAATCGTCAAGGCTTTGGCCTGGGATACCTTCCTCGTTCTCGCGGTGTTCGCGCTGGCGCGGGGTCTCGGAGCCGTCCGATTGCGCATCGTGAGCCGGGCCGGGTGGTTCCTTCTCAGCCTTCTCGTGCTCGCCGCGATGCTCGTTCGGTGGTTCGACTTCGCCCATTGCTTCATGGTGCGCGCACACTGGACCGCGGACGCATTTGCCTATTTGGATCAAGGATTTGCTGGCAGTTTCCGCGATCCGCGTCTGGTCTTTGCCATTGCCGCGTGGCTGGCCACGGCCGCCGCACTCGGCACAGCGCTGTGGCGGGACAGCCAACGTCTGGCACCGACATGGCAGCAGCCCGGGCAGGCGCGTTGGCTGGTATTGGCTTTGATGATCGCGCTCTTGCCCGCCTCGTGGGCGGTACGCGACGGTGTGAAATTCCCCGCCTACCCGCAGCAGGTCCGCCTCATCCCGGAGGTCAACTTCGTGCTGCAGTGGCGCAGCTTCACACGCGATCCGCCCAAGAACGTCGTCATTCCCGAGCTGACCGAAGACCGCTGGCAGCGCTTCCAACGCCTGGGCCTCGTGCCCGCCGGCACGTCCCGCGATTCTGCGTGGCCGCTGCTGCACGAACACCTGGACCAGACTCCGTTTCCCTATCCTCGCCGCACGCACGCCGCGGCCCAGCCCAATGTCGTCGTGACGTTCATGGAGTCGACCAACTCCCTGTTCGTACACAGCCTATCCGGGCACTACCGCGGTCTGATGCCCGAGGTCAGTGCGCTGGTGCCGCAGCTGACTTCCGTCGATTCTTTCTACAACACGAGTTCGCCGACCATTGCCGCACTCGTGACGGCCCTGTGCTCCCTGCATCCGTCGGCGCATCCCTCTGATCTGCGTCCGGGAACGTCTGTCGACGGTCGTGCCGCCTATACCTGTCTGGCCGATCTCCTGCGCGATCGTGGTTACCGGACCCTTTTCGTGCAGGCAGCCAGCAAGACCGTCACATCCAAAGAGTACTTCCTGAGAACGCATGGATTCGACGAGATGATCGGCCGCGAGGACTTTGGTGAGCGCTTTCATGATGTGCCGCAAGGGCCATGGGGGGTGCACGACACTGAGTTGGTCACGGTCGTCCAGGAGCAGATCGCGCGGCTGGAGAAGCTGCGCGAGCACGACGGTCGGCCCTTTTTGCTGGTGATGTTGACCCTTGATGCCCACGAACCGGGCATGGCGGGCCCAGAATGCCAGTTGCCGCCAACGGTTGAGGATGTGCCGCACTCCGAGCGCGCGCGCAAGCTGCTCGCTGGCTACCACTGCTCGGATCGGGCGCTGGGAGATCTCGGACGTTTCATGCTGGCCCCGCGGCGCAAGGACAACACGCTGTGGCTGCTGACCGCCGACCACGCCGCCTTCGCCGATCTCGTGCCCGAAGAGGTCTACGTCGATCCAGAGGCTCGGCATATGTCGGACAAGATCCCGTTTTTGCTACATGATCCGACACATGACTTGCCGGCGCACGTGACCACGCTGGCTGGCACGCGTGACCTGGCGCCCACGATCTTGCATATCCTGGGCGTGACCGATCCACCGAATTCGCTGGGCGGCATGAGCCTGTTTGGCGCTCGGCGCACGCATCCCTTTCTCATCGGTCGGGTGGGCGAGAGGCTGGCCTTTGCGCGCGCGCCAGGCGCGGCCATCGAATTGCCGATCGGTCTTGTGCGCGAGCACTGCGACAAGGGCGAAACGCTGACCCATGTGATGGATGTCGAGTTCACGGCTTGCGATCTGGCGGCGTGGATCGACTGGCGCGACGCACTGTGGGAGGCCAAACGCATCTTCCCGCCATCGCTCTACCGCGGCGACACCGGTGTCGACAAAGAGGAACTGACGCGGCGGCAGGAGTTGAATCGCGCCGAGATCAACTTGCGCAAGGCGGGGTTGCCGGTGCCAGGGCGGATGCTGGAGCCGCACTGACCAGGCTATCGCGCAGTGCACGTTTCTGCACTTTGCCCGAAGCGCCCATCGGCATCGCCTGCAGGAACACGACGTCGCGCGGTACTTTGAAACGCGCCACACGCTCCGCGGCCCAAGCCCTGATCGCCGCAGCATCGGGCTCAAGTCCATCGCGTCGCACGATCACGGCGACTACCGCTTCGCCATAGAGCGGATCCGGCCGGCCGACAACGGCGACTTCCGCGACACCCGGATGGCTGCAAAGTGCCGCTTCCACTTCGGAAGGGTAGACGTTGTGGCCGCCGACCAGGATCAGGTCCTTCTTGCGATCCGTGACCCACAGGTTGCCGTCTACGTCGAGATGACCGATGTCGCCGCTGCGCAACCAGCCGTCTGGAATGGCTTCTTGGGTGGCGCGTTCGTCGCGCCAGTAGCCGGTCATGACATTGTGGCCGCGAAAGCAGACTTCGCCGTCGGTGCGCGCCGCGACGTCCCTGCCGGCAGCATCGACGATGCGGACTTCGATGCCCCAAGTCGGCCGGCCAACACTGCCGAGCGCGCGCGCTGCGGGCGGCGCGTTCATCGTACAGAAGGTGGCTTCGGTCATGCCGAATCCCTGACGGATCGGCGCGCCCAGGCGCTCTTCGGCGCGCAAGCACACGTCGTCGGGCAGCGGCGCGCCGGCCGACAGGCACCAGCGCAGCTTGGTGGGGCGCTCGCAGGCAGGCAGGTTGGCCCAGGCAGCGAACATCGTCGGCACCGCGGGCACCCAGGTCAGGCAAGCGGCGCGCATGAGCGCCAGACTGGCTGCGGCATCGAAGCGCGCCATGGCATAGCAGGTCGCGCCGACGAGAAACGGCGCAAAAATGCCTTGCCGCAAACCAAAAGAGTGCGTCATGGGCAGCGCGCCCAGAACCCGGTCGCGGCGTGTCAGGCGCAGGTGGTGCAGATTGCAGGACGTCGTGTGCAGCAGCAGTGACGCGTGCGAGAGCGCTGCGCCGCGGGCCAGCCCCGTCGTTCCGGAAGTGTACAGGAGCAGTGCCGGAGCGTCTGGCGGCGGATCGATCGGCGCCGGCAGCGCTTGCTGGCGCCCCGTCACGGCAGCTTCGAGTCCAAGGTAACGGACGCGCGGCGTCTGTTCGATCGCTCGATCCGACAGCGGTTTGCGCGCGGTGTCCGTCAGCAGTGCCGCGCAATCGGCATGTTGCAGCCGGTGCACGATTTCGGGGACGGCGGAGGCCAACGGCACAGGAACCACGGACAAGCCGGCGTTGACGATGCCGAACCATCCCGCGATGAAGTTGGCGCCGTTCTCAGCAAAAAGTGCAACACGGTCGCCAGGTTTCAGGCCGGCCGCGACGAGAGCGGCTGCCACTTTCCGGGCCGCCTCGTCCAACTCAGCGTACGTCCACATCTGTTGAGGCGTCCCGCTCGAACCGCAATCGACCACGGCGGTACGGCGCGGCCAGCGCAGCGCGGATTGACGCAGGATCTGAGCGACGTGCAGGGCCATCGGGCGCCTCAGGTGCCGGCGAACTGAACATCGTCAAAAAGCAGCGTCGGCGTGCGCATCGCCGAGTACGGATACGGGTCGCTGCCGACCGCTGCGAGATGTTGCCAGAATGTCAGATGATTGCCCGCGATGTTCATTTCCGCGAGCGGCGCGCCGATGCGGCCGCCTTCGATGGCAAAGCCTTGGACGCCCAGGGAAAAGTCGCCCGTCGTCGCGTTGGAGTTGCCGCCCAGCAGGCCGGTCACCAGCACGCCGCGCGCCAACGAGGCGATGAGAGCGTCACGGCCGTGATTCCCTAGACTCCATGCGAGGTTGGACATGCGCGCCGTGGTCGGCGGCAGACCCAACTTGCGGGCGTAGTAGCTGTCGAGGTACGGGTTGCGCAGAACGCCTTGTTCGAGCAAAGGAAAGCGGCGCGCCGCCATACCCTCGCCGTCAAAGTGGCGCGAGCCAAAGCCGCCCGGCACCAGTGGATCGTCGGCGAAGTCCAGAAGCGGACTGCCGATTTGCTGGCCGAGACGGCCCTGCAGAAACGAACGCTGTTGCTGCAACGGGGCGCCGTGCAAGGGAGCGAGAAGGTGGCCAAGCAGCCGTCCGCCGACGCGGTGATCCAGCACCATGGGCAGCACGGCGGACGGACCCTTGCTGGCGCCGAGTCGGGACAGTGTGCGCTGCGTGGCCTCGCGCCCGACTGCGGCGGCATCCGGCAGCGCGCTGCGCCGGCGCGAACCGGCGTAGGCCGAGTCTTCAGGCCGCCTGCCGTCCGCGTCCAGGACGCTGACCTCTGCGGCCAACCAGAACGATGTGCCGCATTTCTCGCCCGAGAAACCATCGGAGTGAACCCGGTGGCTCGCGATGCGACTGTCGGAGCAACTCGTCGTGACCGAAAGAATGCGCTCCGCGCCGGGCACGCCGCGCGCAGCGTCCTCAAGTTCTTTTGCGATCTCAAGGCGATGTGTAGCGGTGACCGATTCATAGGTGGCATCGTCGATCGCGAGATCTGCAGCCGATTGCCCTGCGTACAGCAACGGGTCGGGCAGGGCGCGAAATGGATCCGCGGCAATCGCCCGGGTCATCGATACCGCTTCGGTGACAAAGGCCACCAGCGCCTCGTGGCGGAGATCGCTAGTGGACACAGAGGCATAGCGTCCGTCGACGTACAACTCGACGGCCACGCCGACCGCCGTGGCATCGGCGACCTTGTCCAGCTTGCCATCGCGCCAAGTCACGGATACTTCTCGCGATTCAAATGCGTTCGCCGTCGCCGCCCCGGCCCCTGCCGCCTGCGCGAGCTGCACTGCCCGCTCGGCTGTCTGTCGCAGCTTGCTCATCCGCGTCCTCCGACGGTCATCGAGCCGACCCGCACGGTCGGCATGCCTTGAGAGACGGGCACGGATTGGCCGTCTTTGCCGCAGGTCCAGCCGCCTTCGTCGATGGCGAGGTCGTCAGCGACCATGTCGATTTCTTCCAACACCTTGGGACCATTGCCGATGAGGTTGACGTCCTTGATCGGTCGCGTCAGCCGCCCATCTTCGATCAGCCAACCATTCTTGACGTAGAACGTGAAATCGCCCGCACCGATCTGCACCTGACCGTTGGCGAAGTTCTCGCAGTAAATGCCCTTTTTCACCGACGCCAGGATTTCGTCGCGCGCGTGTGGCCCCGGCAGCATGTATGTCGTGCGCATGCGCGGCATCGGCGCATGGCAGTAGCTTTCGCGACGTCCGTTGCCGGTCGGTTCTACGCCGTAATGTCGAGCTGAGATGGCGTCATGCAAGTAGGTCTCCAGTACACCCTCGTGCACAAGGTGCGTGCAACCCGCGGCGTTGCCCTCGTCGTCGACATTGATGGCGCCGCGCGCGTGCAGCGGGGTCGCGTCGTCGACGATGTTCACGAATGGCTTTGCGATCGATTTGCCGATGCGATCTGAGTAGATCGACACGTTCTTGCGATTGAAGTCTGCCTCCAAGCCGTGGCCGATCGCCTCATGGAGCAGGATGCCCGACGACCCCGCTGCGAGCACCACAGGCATCTGGCCGGCTGGCGGCTGTGACGATTCAAACAAAATCATGGTCTTGTGCACGGTGTCCTGCACCAGCCGGGCGACGCGCTCAGGGGTGTAGAAGCTGAAATCACTGCGCCCGGCAATGCTCATGTGGTTGGATTCGCGCCGGCCGCCGTGCTCTGCCACGCACGTCAGCACCAACAGCGTCATCGGTTGCGTGTCTTCGATGAGCCGTCCCGTGCTGTCAGCGATGAGAATCACGCTCGTTTCGTCGGCAAAATGCACGGACACCTTGCAGACTCTCGAATCGGCCGCAAAGACTCTGGCGTTTACATCCGTCAGCAGCGGCAGCTTGTCGCTCACGCCGACATTCGGCCAGGGCAAGCCGACGCGGTAGCGCTGCGGCAGATCTCCAGCGACGTGCAACGCGATCGGCGCGGCATGATGGCTGACACCAAGGGCGACTGTGGCCGCCGTCTGCGCCGTTCGCAGCAACGAGGTCAAGGACAGATCTTCGGTGTAGCCATAGCCGGTCTGGTCACCTTGCACGACACGCACGCCGACGCCCAGTTCGACACCAGTGGACGCGCGGTTCACGGCGCCGTCTTCCAGGCCAAGGCTATGCGAGACCCGGTGCTGGAAGTAGAGGTCGGCAAAAGCGGCGCCGCGCCCAAGCGCTGTGGCCAGTGTGGCGCGGATCGCGCCCTCGTCGATGCCAAAGCGGGCGAAGTAGCCGACGCGGTTCACGGTTGCCGTGGACGGGCTCATGCGGATTCCTCGGTTTGGGCCTGCGCGTCAAGGGTTGCGTGTGCAGTGTAGGCAGCGGGCGGCCGGGCGCCAGCCAGCAACGGCGAAGTGGCTGCCTGCCATCGGAATCGCGCTGCTACTGCGCATTGAGCAGTGTCATCTTGTCCAGGCTGTCCAGCACAGTCAGCACGCATGCCTTTGGTTGCAGGCTCGATACCATGGCGCGCGCATCCTTGAGTGCCTGGGCGCGCGGGGCACCCGAAGGCAGGCCGCGATCGACGTTGTCGGCGATCACCGACGGCGGCACCTGGCGACCGCACAATGCGGCGGCGAGATGGGCGACGCAGTGTTGGCCTGAGGGCTGGCCGGCAAAGAACTGCGTCACGCCAGGAGCCGCCAGCAACTCGCCGTTGCGGGCTGTCGCCGAGCAATCTCCTGCCGCACCGCGCGCAATCTCGCCACTGAGCCAGCGCGCCAGCATCAGTTCGCTGGTGGCGCGATCGCTGAAAGCCCAGGACTGCTTGCCTTCCGTCTGCGTGAACAGCGCTGATTGGAATGTTTTTTCGCAGACTTGACGGCGTCGGCTCTCGTCGTTGCCGCCCACCCCTGCATCGACAGTTTTCTCGCCCCAGCGCGCGTCGATGGCCTTCTGGCAAATCGCGAGATCAAACACGAGGTTGCGCTGACCGCCGGCCACCGTTTGGGCGCGCACGAGGCGATCGATCATGTCGAGGCCCTCGGCCACCGTCCAGCCCAACTGTGCGAATTCCTTCTTGAGGCGCGCCGCGATCAGCGCCTCGTAGACGGCCGCACGGCTGGTGCCGAAAGCAGGATCGCCCGAACGCGACTTCGCTTCGAAGTCCGAAAGCGTCTGGATGTCGCGGTACGTTGACAAGTACGGATAACTGCACTGCAAACCAAAACGCCCTTTCTCGTCCAGGCCATACGTGTGCAGGAAACGCTGAAACAACCGCCGATCGTCATCGGCCTTGTGCGAACGCGCCACGAACGCATCAGAGACCGCGCATTCCAGCGGCGGAATTTCCAGCCGGGCATCGATGTCTGCAAAACCGTAGTCGTCATCCAGCACGGGCGGTCTGGCCAGCAGGACCACTTGCGCGCCCGGATAGCGCTTGCCCAGATCCTGCACCTGCGCCATCACGGCCGGCCGATCCGTCAGATCGACTTCCTCGATCGCGTCCAGGAAAAGCAACCAGCGCTGGCTGGACAGCTTGTCTTCGAACGACGCGCGCGCCTGGGCCTTGCCCTCCAGGCCGAGGTTCTTGGCGATGGCGGACAACACTGCATTGTCCGAACCTTTTGCCGCAGCCACTTGCTTGAGGTCGACTGTGAACACCGGCAGTGTGCCGCAGGCTTGCGCCTCGATCGACTCGGCCAGCCGCGTCTTGCCCAGACCGCCGCGCGCGATGACCAGCATCCGGCGCACGTCGCCCTGTTCCAGCGAGCCGACCAGGCGCGCTTCCGGCATGAGCAATTCGGCACCGGTGCGGGCCGCGGCCGGCCAGTCATGGGTAAACAAAACCGCGGGGTTGTAGGCGCCAGACGACAGGTCTCGCTGCTGATCGGCGGTGCGCTGCGTGCAGTGGCTGGCATAGCTCGTGTCCTGCGAACTCCCGAGCCACGAAGACAGAGCCGTCTGCCCGCCGCCGCAAGCAGCGAGCATCAGACACAACCAAGGTGCCGCCCGCCAAGGTGAAACGCGGCCGAGGTCTACCAACGATTTTCCGATCGGAATCATTCGGGGCTCCATGGCGATTGCTGCCGCAAGCCCTGGCTTCTAGCGCGAAAGGCGTTGCCTGACAACAATCCGGCCAGCGAGGCCCACGCACGCGTCCAGCGCCGCGGCGAACGGTCGCCTTTGTTGCGGCGACAACGGCGATTGCGCAGCGCACCGAGACCGCCGATGTACCGGTTGTTTGACCGCATCTGGTACCGCGAATACGCTCTGGCGGCCGGCGCTCTTGCCATGTCGCCGCCAAGTCTCGTGCGGCACGCCCCAACGGCTGGCGCAGCCAGGAGCAGGATGTCTGAGCAGATTCCTTTTGGGGCCATAGAGTTTGCCGCCAATCCCGAGCCGCGCTGCCCCTGCGTCCTCGTGCTCGACACCTCGGCGTCGATGTCTGGGGCACGCATTTCGGAATTGCAGACCGGCATCGCTCAGTTGAAGGACGAACTGGCCACCGACCACCTCGCGCGCAAGCGTGTCGAATTGGCTGTCGTCACCTTTGGTGGCAGTGTGCGAATGCCGAACGACTTCGTGACCGTTGATTCTTTCGATCCGCCGACTTTGCACGCCGATGGATTGACGCCTTTGGGCGCGGCCGTGTTGACGGCGCTGGATGCCGTCACCACACGAAAGGCCATCTACCGGGGCAATGGCATCGCCTACTACCGTCCTTGGGTCTTCCTGTTGACGGACGGCGAGCCCAGCGATTCCTGGCACGCCGCTGCCCGCGCCGTTCGCGATGCGGAAGCGGCAAAGGCACTGGCTTTTTTTGCAGTTGGCGTGGGAGAGGCCAACATGGACATCCTGAAGCAGATCGCGGTGCGGGCGCCGCTGATGCTCAAGGGCTTGATGTTCCATGAGATGTTCCAGTGGCTTTCCAGCTCGTTGCGCTCCGTTTCGCACTCCGCCTTGAGTGACGATTTGCCTCTGAGCAACCCGACCGTCCCCGAGGGTTGGGCCAAGGTTTGATCTCGGGCCGATGAGGATCACCCTGACGCAGCAAGGTCGACAGCTTGCGACCCCAGCTGTGATGCCCCTGCGGGCAGCGGCACCGCGTTTTGGCCGATGGAAGACGGTGTCTGCTGCTGTCGCCGGATCGCGCAAGGCCGCCGACGCAAGCTGCGAAGATCACTGTGTCGTCAAGGTACTGTCTGTCGGCGGCGAGGAGGTCCTGCTCGCGGTTCTCGCCGACGGCGCCGGAAGCGCGCAGCACGGTGGCCGCGGCGCTCACCTCGCCTGTCACACGCTCCAGGCGGAAATCGAGACACGTGTGCTCCACCCCCGCAGGCCGGCTTTGCGCGAGACGCCAGCGCCGCTGCTCAGCAAGCACGCAATCAACCGCGCGTTTTGCCGGGTCGCGGATGCGCTGCGCACCGAGGCGACGCGCATGGGCGTGCCCCCGCGCGAACTGGCGACGACGCTGCTGCTCGCCGTGCTGGGTCCCGCTGGCTCGGCCTTTGGCCAGGTGGGTGACGGCGTGATGGTCGTTCGCGACAAGGATGCGTATAAACACGTGTTTTGGCCGGCGCGCGGCGAGTATGCCAACACGACTGACTTTGCCACTGACCAACCGCTGGCGCTGCACTGCAGCCTTGCCGGCGTCATCGATGAAGTGGCGCTGATGAGTGACGGCCTGCAGGTCCTGGCGCTCGACTACGCGGCGCGCGCGCCGCACCCACCCTTTTTTGCAGGGCTTTTCTCAGAGATGCACCGTGCCCACACGCCGCACCGTGATCTCGCCGAGCCGCTGCAGCGGTTCCTGGGTTCTGCCGCTGTCCAGCAGCGCACCGACGATGACGTCAGCCTGGTGCTGGCGATCCGCGATCGCGGGTAGGGGCGCGCACGATGCAACTCTTCG